>WNGA01007386.1_pt1 | contig 15319 bp, 14 predicted proteins | sample 5400061 | NCBI WGS metagenome assembly WNGA01 (sample SAMN13153366, study PRJNA577476) | soil metagenome | isolation source: 100 cm soil or saprolite under grassland replicate 2 | place: USA:California | collected 2016-06-15
CATCCGAACGATCGGCTGCGGACACGCGCACTCCTGCAAGAGGCAGCGCGGTGCATGGCTCCCGTGCTCGAGCGCGAGATGCTGCTCGAGCGCAGCGCAGATCGTGAGCGCAAGCTCGCCGAGGCGAGCGAGCGTCACCTGATGCGCCTGGGCTTCGATCTCCACGACGGACCGCTTCAGGATCTCGCGGCGCTCGGCATGGATGTCCAGCTTGCGCGCGCGGAGATCTCCAAGCGCGTTCCGGTGCGGACGCGCCGGCTCGTCAGCGGCCGCCTAGAGGATCTTCACGCCCAGATCAGTTCGCTCGAGAGCTCGCTGCGGGAGCTGGCGCGCGGACTCGAGCCGATGAGCATCCTCGAGCGCCCGCTGGCCGAGGTTCTCCGCCGCGAGATCGACAAGTACGAGTCGCGTGGCGTGACCCGCGTGACGCTCGAGCTCGGCGGCGAACTCGAGGGGTTGACGGCGTCACAACGGATCACCATCTACCGGATCGTGCAGGAGGGCCTGTCGAACGTCCGCGATCACAGCGAGGCGACGGCGGTCCGCGTGATGGTCGACGGTCGTCAGGGCCAGATCCAGGTGCTGATCGAGGACAACGGCAAGGGCTTCCACGTCGAGCCGACCATGATCCGCGCCGCGAAGAACGGCAGGCTCGGATTGGTCGGGATCGGCGAGCGCGTCCGCCTGCTGGGCGGCCAGTTCGACCTGAGCAGCCAAGTCGGCGGCCCGACGACGCTCAGCGTCACACTGCTTCGCTGGCGCCCGCCGGCGGACGTCGTCTAACTCTCGGCTTCTTCCAATACCCGCAGTGCCGCCGCGCGGTCCTTTGCGGCGAGCTTGGCGATCGCCAGCCCCAGGTGTCGGCGCACGGTGACCGGCGAGATGAGCAGACGGTCGCCGATCTCAGCTGTAGAGAGACCGCGCCGCAAGAGCTCGAGCACCTCCGACTGGCGGCGCGTGAGCTCGGCGGGCGGTCGCCCGGGCACGCTGACCCGGCGGCGCAGGCCGCGGGCGCGGAACTCGTCGGCCAGCGCGCCCAGCAGCTCTCGCGGAATCGCGGGCTCGCCACGCCGGACGGCCTCGAGCGCGCGGCCGATGCTCGCCGCACCGGTCGCCTCGATCACGTAACCGGCGGCTCCCGCGCGCAAGGCGTCGATCAGCTCGTCGGCGTCTGCCCTTTCGGCGAGCAGGACGACCGCCGTCGCCGGCACCCGCATCTTGATCAGGCCGACCGCCGGAATCCCTCCGCCGCGCAGACCGCCGTGGACGACGGCGAGATCCGGCCGTGCGCGCAGTGCGGCCGCGGCGCCGCCCCGACCGCTCGCCGCCTCGGCGCAGACGGTGAAACCGATACCGCCGAGCAGCACGCGGATGCCGGCGCGCGTCGCGGGGTGCGCGGCCACGACGAGGACGCGTGCGGGTGCTTCGCTCATCGATGGGGGGTTGCCGCAGCCGAAGTCTTGACTAGGCTTTGCTCGATATGAAAGTGCTGATCGCGGATGACCATCCGCTCATTCTCGCGGGAATCAAGCATGCCCTTGAGGAAGCGGAGGGCTTCGACGTTGTCGCGGAGACGAGCAACGGCGCCCAGGTGCTGCCGCTCGTCTCGCAGACGAAGCCGGATCTGGCGCTCCTGGACATGCGGATGCCGGGGATGGACGGTCTGACGTGCCTCGACCGGATCCGCGACCGGCACCCCGACGTGAAGGTCGTCATCCTGAGCGTCTCGACGGATCCCGACGTGATCCAGGACGTGTTGAACCGCGGCGCGAGCGCCTACATCGTGAAGAGCGTGAACCCCGTCGACGTTCCGTCGGCACTGCGCCAGGCGGTCGAGGGCTCCGTGTTCAGCGCGATCGGCCTACCCGAAAAGCAGGTCGCGGACGACGCCGCGAAGGCGGCGGGCCTGACGGAACGCGAGACATCGATCCTGAAGGCCCTGGCGCGCGGACTCTCGAACGACGCGATCGGCAAGGAGTTGTGGGTCGCCGAGCAGACGGTCAAGTTCCACCTCACGAACATCTACCGCAAGCTCGGCGTATCGAACCGGACCGAGGCTACGCGCTACGCGTACGAGAACGGGCTCGTCGACACTTCTATGCGCGACCATCACTGACGCGCGCGGCAGCTAGTAGTTCTAGGAGCCGAACGACTCGAACGCGTCGGAATCGAGCGCAGCCGCGCCGCCTCGATCGTGTGGGACCGAGACGGTCACGGTCCCGGAGCAGCTCGCACCGTTCGCATCCGTCGCCGTGTACGCGACGACGTAGACGCGACCATCGCCCCCGCCGGCCCGCTCCGCCCGCAGTCGCACCTGGGCGGCGGTCTCCCCCGCTACCGCGTCGGGCGAGGTGTTGCCGTCACCGGCGCCGTTCAACGGCTCGTCCTGTGTCACCCCCGTGATCGTGATCGTGACAGCGTCGCCGTCCGGATCGGTTGCACCCGCGACCGTCACCGTCTGGAGCTTGTGGTTCGGCGGCCAGAGGACCGTCGGACTCGCGGTGACGCCGCTGCAGTCGGGCGGCCTGTTGGCGAGCTCGACCGACACCTCGTCAACGTACGCGCCCAATCCGCCGATCGGCTCCGGCTGCTCGGGGCTGAGATCGAGGAACTGGATGCGGCTCGTCGATCCGGAAGCCAGGAAGTCGAGCGTGTAGGTCAGCCAACTTGTCTGTGTCCCGCTCGTCAACGGCCCGACGATCGCGGTCGCCGAACCTGCCGACACCTGGAACTGATTCTCGATCGCAGGCGTGTTCGGTCGTGCCGAGTACAAGAACCGCAAGCGGTAGGTCGACCCCGGGCTAGTCGCGACGTCCTGGTACATCAGGTACGGGCCGTCTGAATCCAGTTCGGCGAACTGATCTCCCGCACCCGCGGCGGGCCCGCCTGCCACATGATCCTGAATTTCGATCCCGGAGCTCGTGGTCCCCGGCCGCGGCGTGAACGACCATCCCGGAATCGACGGAAAGATGCCGGCCATTCCCGTCGGGACGTCCGGCGACTCGAACGAGCCGTTTACGATCAGATTCGGTCCAGCGCTCCCCGCCACACCGCTGCCGATCAGCGCGACCGCTCCGATCGCACCCACCGCGAGGCACCGCATAACTCGTCTCACATCCGCACCTTCCCACCGCCCGGGCGGATAGAGCCGCCCGCTTCCCCTGTTTAAGAGCTTAACTTAGTTTGCCACTCAAGTAAACGTCCGAAACCCCTCGACGGGCGGCATGCGGCTCTGGATCCCGGGGGCGAGGGCCTGCACGGCTCGGCACCGAATCGCGCAGTGGGAGTTGTTGGTCTTAACGATGATGTGCTCATGTCTTCCTCACATCGCGCGCGCGTCGCGGTTGTCGTGCCGTGTCACGACGACGGCGGCACGCTTGATGACGCCGTCGCGTCGATCGGTAAGCGGCCAGATGTGGAGTCGATCGTGGTCGACGATGGCTCGACCGACGCATCGACCCTGAGCGTCCTCGCCCGACTCGAAGGAGAAGGCGTGCACGTAATCCACCAAGCGAACATGGGCCCGTCGGCCGCGGTGATGGCGGGCTTCCAGGCGACCTCCGCTCCCTATGTCATGCGACTCGACGCCGACGACCTCTTGGAGCCGGGCGCGCTTGACGCGCTCGTCGCTGCTCTCGACAACTCACCGACCGCCGCCGCGAGTTGGGGAGACTGCCAGACATTCGGCATAACGACGTTTCGCGTACCGACCGCCCCAGCGCTTGACCCATGGTTGCTGACGTACGTGAACTGCGTGCCGGGGGCCGGCTGCCTCTTTCGGCGCTCTGCGCTGGCCGAAGCCGGAGGATGGCAGCTCCGGGATGGTTTTGAAGACTGGGATTTGTGGATGTCGCTCGCCGAGTTCGGCTTTGCCGGCGTCTACCTCCCGCGTGTCATCTTCCGCTACCGACGAGACGAAGGCGGTCGGCAGGCAGAGTCAGTCGCCCGAACAAGCGCTTACTACGAAGAGCTCCGCCGTCGGCACGCCAAGCTGTTCGCGATGCGGCGCCAGAATCGCCGACGATCCGCCGCCCCGCTCGCCCTGAAGCTCACGGTTCCCTCTATCGATGCCCTGCCGGGATTGCCCCGGCTGGCGAAGATCCAGCTCTGCGTGCTCTTTACTCACCTGTTCTGGAACGGCGGCGTTCGGATGACCGCGACGATGGTGAGTCAGGCGATTGCCCTGCGACTCCGGCGACGCTTCGCTTATCGGAATGGCTGAGACACACCGCAGCACACCGCGCGTAAGCGTCATCATCCCCGTTTTCAACGGCGAGACGTACCTGGCCGAGGCAGTCGAGAGTGTGCTCACGCAGACGCTCGAGGAGCTCGAGCTTGTCGCGGTCGATGACTGTTCGCGCGATGGCTCGCGCGCGATCCTCGAGGGTTTCGCACGTGCGGATCCGCGCGTCAGGCTTCTAGCCAACGAGAAGAACCTGGGAATCTCGGCCGCCCTGAATCGTGGCTGGCGAGCCGCGCGCGCTCCCTACATCGCACGTCTGGACGCCGACGACGTGTCGCTCCCGGACCGTCTTGCGCGCCAGGTCGATTTCCTTGACGCTCATCCATCTGTGGCCGTCGTGGGAGGAGCGGCCGTCATCATCGACGTGAACGGTCGGCGGACTTCGACGATGCGGTTTCCGACAGCAAGCCGCACGATCCGCTCGACGCTCCTCCGGCACAACTGCCTCGCTCATCCCTCGGTCACGCTGCGGCGCGCCGCGCTCGAGGAGGTCGGGGGATACCGGCTCGCCAATGTCGAGGACTACGACCTCTGGCTCCGCATCTCGGAACGTTTCGATCTGGCCAACCTGTCCGACCCTGTGATCCTCTATCGGGTACACCCAGGTCAGCTCTCGTTCCTCGTCCTGGAAGAGAGGGTAAGACAAGCGCTTGCGGTGCGGGCCGCGGCGCGGATCCGACTTGCTTCGGGTGACGATCCTCTCGCCGACGCGAACGAGTTGACCCCCGCGATCATTGGCCGTCTGAGCATCGATGAGGCTGAGCTCGCCCGTGCTCTCCAGCACGAGTTGCTGGCGTGGGCGACGGTACTCGCTGATCTGAATCACCGCGAGGAAGCCGATGACCTCGTCGCCCAGGCCTCGCGGCTACTTCGGCGGCCGGCCCAGAGCGCGTTTGCCGCGGCGCGGGAGCTGAGACGGGCGGAAACGCTTCTCGGCGATGGTCGGCCGCTGGCAGCCGTCGCCCACGGGCTCCGCGCCTTCGGACTCGAACCGAAGTACGCGTTCTCACGGCTCAAGGCGTGGCTCAGCGATCGTCTCCGCGGTCACGGCTTGCTTAGGTGGATTTGAATCAGCCGCCGCGTGCATGCGGTGTCGGACGATCTAACCCAATGCCCGCCGAATTCGGGTCACGATGCGCCCCGCAAGAGCGGCGAACGGGGACCGAAAAGCCCTCAGGTTGGAGTCGGACGACCTGACGCTCGCCGTCGGGGCACCGCCCGGATGGAATCTTGACAGCGACGCTCGGTCCGTCGAGCGAACCAGCGGATGATGACGCAAACGTCCCTGGCGCCGCGCCCACGTCGCGAGCAGTCGCGGATTCCCGTTCCATACGATCAGGGGATGGTCACGACTCGCCACCGCTTTGCCTTGCGCACGTGGAGTCGTCAGCTGGTTAGCCCGCTGCGCACCGTCATCGATCGAGTCAACCGCCGAACAAGCGTCACAGACGAACGCGCATACACCGATGTGTGTGAGCACGCGGCACGGGATCCCGCAATGTTCGCGAGCTTCAGGCGGCATCCCGCATACGTCCGAACCCTCGAGCACGTCACCCGCGATCAAGGCAGCGAATACCTGCAGATTGCACTCGAGCAGGTGCCTGCATTCGTTCCCGTGCTCGACCGTTTCCGAGAGAACGATCGCCTCGGCGGACCCAAGACTTATGAGTACGGAGAGCATGGGCAGTTCGCGCCTACGACGCTCCGCTACGTCAAGGTGTTATCCGATCTGGTCACACACTTCGGTTCGCTCGACGGACTCCGGATCATCGAGATCGGGGCAGGCTACGGAGGCCAATGTGCTGTGACGAACGTTCCATTTCGGCCTTCGTCGTACGCGCTCGTCGACCTTGAACCGTGTCTTGCGCTGCAGAAGACCTACTTGAGTCAACTGGGCATCGCCAGCGTTCATTTCCTGTCCGCGAACACGTTGCCCACGGATGGAACGTACGATCTCGTTGTCAGCAACTACGCGTTCAGCGAATGTGTTCGCGAGGTTCAAGAGGACTACCTCGCACGAGTCTTGCGACGAGCTTCACGCGGCTATCTGACCTGCAACTGGATCTCGCCGCGTGGATTCCGGTCGCTCTCGCCAAACGAGTTGCTCAAAGCCATTCCCGGATCGCGGTTCCTACCCGAGATACCGAAGACCGCGGAAGGGAACCGCATCTGGGTCTGGGATTTCGCCGGAGGCGCGCCGGAGCCCTGAGCGACCCACGGCTCTCGGGAATCTCATGACGACACTTAGCGAACGTTCGCGGGGGGCACGCGAGGTGTGGGCGCGAGTCCGTCTCGCCGTCGGCCGGGCCCGCACGCGTGCAACGCCTGCACCGGCCATCGCGCCGGAAGTCGCGATGGGCGCGCAGCCGATGCCGGTCAACTGCGTCGTCTTCTCGAAGGACCGGGCGATGCAGCTCGACGCGTGCTTGCGAAGTATCGAGAGTTGGGCGCCGTATGCCGGCGCGATTACCGTCGTCTACAAGGCGACGACGCCAGAGTTCTCTGCCGCTTATCACTCGCTCGACCTAGCTGACGGGGTTCGGCTCGTGGCTGAGAGCGACGACTTTCGCAGCGACGTCATCGATGCACTCGACCCCGGGAACGAGCACACCGTCTTCCATACCGACGACGACATCTTCTTTCGCGCGCCTCCGGGCGCGCCATCCCTACCGTCTGGGTTCGCCGCCTTCAGCCTTCGCTTGGGGCAGAACACGACGTACTGCTACACGCTCGGACGTTCTCAGCGAATTCCCGCGACAGTGACAGACGAGGCCGCGATCGCGTGGGACTGGACCCGCGCCGAGGACGACTTCTCCTACCCGCTGTCGCTCGACGGGCACGTCCTCCCCACCCGGCTGCTCCTCCGGATGCTCTCACGCGCCCGTTTCGCGAATCCCAACGAGCTCGAAGAGGAGCTCCACGTCCGCCGATACCTCGCGCCGCGCCTGATGCTCGCGTTTCGGGAAAGCTGCCTCGTCTCCATTCCGGCAAACGTCGTGAGCTCAACACATCGAAACCTCGCCGGGGGAAACCCGGAGTGGTCACCCTACGCGCTCAATCTCCGCTTCCTCGCCGGTGAACGGATCGACCTCGAGGCGATGGATTTCTCGACCGTGCGGGGCGCGCACCAGGAGATTCCCCTCTTGTTCAAGAGGGTCAGCGGTGCCTAGGGCTTCGTGATGCTGAGGCGCCTTGCGGGTCGCGTCTACTTGGGGCTGGTTCACCCCGTTGTGCGCCAGCTCTCGGGATTGCTCACGACGAGGCAGAAGGCTCGGACCTTGATCCGATACGGCCGTCGTCACGGCACGTCGACACTGGTCGAGACGGGCACCTACCAAGGCGAAACCGTCGCCGCCTGCCTGCAACATTTCAAGCGGATCTACACGGTCGAGCTGGACCAAGCTCTGCACGGAGCGGCTCGCGACCGGTTCGCGGACGAGCCGACCGTGACCGTGATCCACGGCGACAGTTACACCGCGCTGACGCGCCTCGCGTCGGAGGTGGCGGAACCCGCGCTCTTCTGGCTCGATGCGCACTACTCCTTCGGCGAGACAGCAAAGGGACCGCATGATCCCCCGCTGCCGTGGGAGCTGCGGGCCATCCTCGAGCGCGGCAAGCCGGACGTGATCCTGATCGATGACGCTCGGCACATGGGCGTCCTTCCGGACTACCCCTCGATTGAGGAGATCCGTCAGCTCGTGGGTGAGCGTGCGTCGAGCTTCGAGGTGAAGCGCGACATCATCCGCGTCACGCTGGCATAGCACGGCTCCTCAGGCGCCGTCCCGAAGAAGAAACGCATCGAAGACCTCCCGCGGGATCGCCCGAGTGGCCCAGAGCGCGACCGCGTAGAGAAACGTTGCGACGACCGCAGTGCCGGGGGCCGGCAGTCCGGGCACGAACCATGCGGCAGCCGCCAGTCCCGAAGCAAGTGCAACCTTCCACAGGAACCCGAAGCTCAGCCGCAACGTGGTTTCGGATCTGACCAGAAGAATGAGGAGCGCCAGGGCGTATCCGGTCTCCGCGACGAGTGCGGTGATCGCTGCTCCAGTCGCGTCGTAGAGCGGGATGAGAACGAGCCCGAGCGCGACCATGAGCGGTATGGCGAGTCCATTCGCAATTGCCTGAAGCGAGGTACGGCGGATCGAGATGAGTCCCACCACGCACACCTGTCCGAGGAAGACCGGAATCAAGGCGAATACCTGGATTCGAAGGACCGGAGCAGCGTCACGGTACTGGTCGCCACCGAGGAGCTGCAGAACCGGCTCAGCGACGATGACCACAACCACAGTGAGGTAGCAGGAGGCGATCACCGACACCTCGATCATCCGTTGGAGCATGTAGCGGAGCCGTGCACGCTCCGCGGCCGCAACCGCCAGCACCGGGAGAGCGACGGTCACCGCCAGCGTCGCGACGCTGTACAGGATCTCGGTAACACGAAAGGAGGTTGCAAAGAGGCCCGTGGCGACGTCTGTCGCAAGCAGCGACATGAGCACGATCAGGAGCCGGAAATAGAGGACGCCTACGACGACCGCGGCCGCGAGCGGAAGCGCCTCGTGTATGAGTGTCCGCCACTCGGCTCTGTCGAATGCGGGACGCCAGACGAAGCTTCTGCCGACGAGAGGCCGAGTCACCACGAGCGCCACGAGGCCTACGGCGATCGACACCGCAAAGAACGGAGAGAGGCCTGCTCCCGCGGCCACGAGCAGCACAATGCTCAGCAGCATTGCCGCCTGTTTGATGACCTCCGTCGCCGTGAGCCTGCCGATGCGGAGGTCCACCGACAGCGGAAGGGTCATCGTCGACTGGCATGAGATGAGAACAAGACCGATGCCGGCGAGTGCCGTGCCGAGCACAAGCGAGCGGTCGTAGCCGGCTGCGATCGCGAACACAAAAGCGACAAGCACGCCGAGCGGGGTCAGCACGAGTCGAAGGCCGAGGAGATTCGCGAGCAGCCGCCTCCGCCCTTCCCCCGGCGGACGCACGGCAAGGTCGCGTCCACCGACTGCCGTTAGTCCGGCGTCCGTCAACCCCCCGACGATCGCGATCAGCGACGTCACCGTCATGTAGCGGCCGAAGTCGGCAACCCCCAGATGGCGCAGGAGAAAGACTGACCCGGCAGCGGTGAGCAGCATGCCGAGCGCGTAGCCGGCGCCGCGAACGGTTGCGCCCCGGATCACCCGTAGTCCGACGTCCGGTCCGCGCAGCGGCTCGAAGTCGCTCGCCGGCAGTGGGCCGAGCTGGTCGAGTCTCGTGCCGAGTGAGCCGGACTCGGCAGCCTCGCCGGTGTCAGCCGGCACGCAGCGCCCCCACGACGTCGTCGTAGACCTCCGCGGTTCGCCGAACCATGTCTTCGGCGAGAAAGTGCCGTGTCACCCGCACACGCGCGCGCTTACCGAGAACGTGCCGCTCTGGCCCGCTCAGCAACCGTTGGAAGGCGTCCGCGAAGCCGGCCACCTCGCCGCATGGAACGACGATCCCCGCGTCGCCGACCGCCTCGGGGTTGCCGGGAGCGTCCGAGACCACGGCGGGAAGGCCAAGCGACATCGCCTCGAGCAGCGAATAGGAGAGGCCCTCGCGCCGCGACGGGAGAACGAAGAAATCAGCGGCGGCAAGAACTCGCGCGACATCACTGCGGAAACCGAGCATGAGAACAGCTCCGGCACCTTCGTCGCGGGCCAGGCGCTCGAGTTCGGGCCGCAGCGGCCCGTCACCTGCGACGAGCAGCGTCAAACGCGCTGAACGGCGAGCGACCTCGATCGCGGCCCGCACGGCGACCAGCGGGTCCTTATGCACGTCCAGTGACCCCACGCAGATACCGACCACTGACTGAGGCGAAAGCCCGAGCTCCTCGCGAATTGCCAGGCGTTCCTTCAGGCTGGGCGGATCTCGAGGTGTAACGCCGTTATGAATGACGACCACGCGCTGCAGGGCACGTCCTTTGACAACGTCGAGCACATCGTCCCGCTCGGCCTCGGCAACGCAGATCGTTTTCGTCGCCGAGTTGACGACCAGCCGGAGATTCGCCTCGGCCGCCCAGCGGGCCGGCCCTGTTACTCGGCGCAAGAGATGGAGACCATGCAGCGTCACCACGGATGGGCGAATTGCGAGACTGGGCAGGCAGAGCGCGCTCGCGACTTCACCGTGGACATGCAGCAGGTCGAAGTTGCGCGTTGAGAGTTGGGTATTCGCCGCGCGAAGAGCTATCGATGCCCAAGCAGCGCCCAGATTCGCACGCTCGGCGAGGTACGCGCGCTCAAACCGATAACCGTCCATCTCCGAGACGGCGTCGACGTACGTCTCTCCGCCCCCGCCCGGATGTGGCAGTACGTGGAGGACCGAGCGCCTCTTTGCCAGCTAAGTTCCTCTCTCGAGCGGGCGACCGCGTGCTCTTATCGTGCTCGAACCAATCTCGAGGGTGTCGGCCAATCTCTATCGCGTCGGAATGAGAACGATGCCCTGCCGCGCGAATGGGACGAGTCGAGAGTGGCGAAACAACGCGCGATCGGTGACATCAGCCACTCGCATGAGCCGATTATCGGCGGTCTCGAACAACATTGAGCTGACCACCCCCGCGGGGAACGAGAGCAGGTTGATCGGGACGATCCGTGTTCCCGGAAAGCGCTGCCGGATCCAGCGGAGGTCTCGGGGCAGAAGCGGGAACTCATCCGGAGTGTGGGCGCTGCGCACGAGCTTATGGAACGCAAGGGCGAGCGGATGAGCAAGCGGCTCCATCCACAACATTTGTCCGCCGGGCGCGAGATTGTTCACGGCGATCCGGTCCAGGAACGAGCGGAAATCAACATGGTGGAGAACCGAGCGACCGACCACGAGGTCGAAGGGCCCGTCAGAAAGAGACTGCTCCGCATCGGCGACGCGAAACTCGAGCCGTCCGGGGATCTGCGTCGCGAAGGCACCGGCGAGCTCGCGTTCCGAGATGTCTATGCCGAGCACGTACGTCGCGCCGCAGGCGAGCGCCAAGCGGGCGGTGACTCCCTCACCACAACCGACGTCGAGCACCCGTCCGCCCCCCTCCACAGCCTGGCGGATGAGCGATTCCCACTCCGCCTCACCGCGTCGCGTGTTCCTTCCGTCGAAGATGTGCTCGAAGCGCGTCATCCACGCGTGGCTACGCTCCTTCACCCTTCCTTCGTCGTATGCGGCCCGCTCGCGCTCGGCGCGTTCCGAATCTGTCTCCACGAATCCGACGCTAACAGCACGGACGGCTAACTTGGGATCTAGAGACCTCTCACATCGATGGAGGCGTAGGTCCTCAAGACCACCTCGAGGGACTGGCTGATGTGGAGGCGCGTCGCGTTGCGTTTGAACCACTCGAGAGTCGAGGCCCGAAGCTCCGCACCCGCGTCGAACACTCGCACGATGCTCTGGGCAAGATCCTCCGAGGAGGCCGACCGCGTGGCGAAGCCGTTCTCACCTTCGGCGATCAGCTCTGCCGCCGCGTTGTCGGCTTCGTGTACGACCACGGCGGGGGTCCCGCGCGCCATCGCTTCCAGCACGACGAGTCCGTATCCCTCCCGACTGGATGGCAGCACGAGACACAACGCTTTTTCGAGCGCGTGCTCTACGACCGTTCCGTCGACAAACCCGGGCGCTTCGACGCTGTCTTGCAGACCGTACCGCGCGATCAGTTCGAGCACCTTCGTCCGGTCGGGACCATCACCGTAGATCTCGCCGCGCAGGCCTGTAATCGACTCACGGGCAAGAGCGAGAGCCGGGATGAGCGCCGTCGGTCGCTTTTCAGGGATGTGCCTGCCGACGAACACCACGACCGGCTCAGCCCGTTGGACAGTCCCCACTGCCTTGCCTTCGAACTGCCCTTCGAGCACGACCACCTCGCCGCGAACGCCTTCCTCGTGAAGCCTCCGCTCGTACAGGCGCGAGAAGCAGAACGCCTGCTGCGGGATCCGCAGACAGAGCTTCTGCACGGCAGAGCCGACGCGTCCACCTATGGGTCCCAGGTACTCACGCCAGTACTGCGGCGTCCAGAGTTCGTGCCAGTCGACGACGAGGCGGAACCCGCAAAGCCTGCGCACGACGCCTGCCGCGAGCAGCGAGAAGTAGGGAAACGATGCGGTGTGGACGACGTCGTACCGGCGACCGCGCTTGAGCAGGTGCCACAGAACGCCAACGCCGAAGACGAGCGGCGGCCCGATGCGGCGGCGGCCGCGGACATACAGGTCCATTCGCGGGCCGACGGCGACCACCCTGACACCACGGACACCCGGATCCTGCCCTCGCTCCCACTGGCGAAGCGTCAGGTACGTCACCTCGTGCCCCGCCTCGGCGAGCCGCTCCGCGAGGTTCCGGTACCAGCGCTCGGCCCCGCCGACCGTGTGCGGGTAGAGGCAGTCGTAAACGATGCACATGCGCACTGCTGCGAGCGTATCGGCCTCGCCCGCCGTCCTACCCGAAAGGACGAAGCAAAGCGCGAAACTTGGCCGAACGCCCAGTAGTCGCTCGGCACGCAGCCTGATATTCCTCGACTGTGGTTACCCAGCTGATGCGCGATCTCGCGCCGGCGGAGTCTGCGGCCTCACCCCTCGTCTCCGTCGTCATCCCATGCCTGAACGAGGCGGAGAACATCGTGCAGTGCGTTACCCGCGCGCTCGAGGTCCTCGAGGAGAGCGAGATCGCGGGCGAGGTCATCGTCGCCGACAACGGCTCGACGGATGGCAGCGCCGAGCTCGCCGAGGCGGCCGGAGCGACGGTCGTCGACGAACCGCGCCGCGGCTACGGTCGCGCGTACCTCGCCGGCTTCGCCGCCGCCCGGGGCGACTACATCGTGATGGTCGACGCCGACCTGACCTACGACTTCAACGAGATTCCGCGCTTCGTGAAAGAGCTCGACGAAGGCGCGCAGCTCGTGATGGGCAACCGGATGCAGAACATCCAGCCGGGCGCGATGCCGTGGATGAACCGGTACATCGGCAACCCGCTCCTGAGCGGCTTCCTGAAACTCCTGTTCCGGACGAAGGTTCGAGATGCTCACTGCGGGATGCGCGCTCTCCGGCGGGACGTGCTCCCGAGGCTCGAGCTGCGCACGGCCGGCATGGAGTTCGCGTCCGAGATGGTGATCCGTGCGGCAAGGGCGGATCTCGATGTGCGCGAGTTCCCGATCGCGCTCCATCCGCGCGGCGGCGAGTCGAAGCTCAATCCGTTCAGCGACGGCTGGCGCCACCTGCGCCTGATGCTGCTGTACAACCCGAACTTCCTCTTTCTGCTGCCCGGCATGCTGGTTGCGCTCGTCGGGGCGGCCACCATGACGGCCGTGTTCGCGCGCGCCTCACTGTTCGGGCACACCTTCCTCGTCCACACGCTGATTGCCGGCTCGCTACTCGTAGTCGTCGGCACGCAACTACTCGGCTTCGGTCTCTGCGGACGGATCTATGCCGTCCACCACCTCGGGGACCGCGATCCCTGGCTCGAGCGACGCATCTCCCGGTTCCGCCTCGAGCACGGCCTCTTGCTCGGCGGGAGTCTGACCGCAGCGGGGGCCGTGCTCGGCGGCTTGATCGTCGCGACGTGGATCGCTCAAGGACTTGGGAGCCTCGCGGAGGAGCGAGTGACGATTCTCGCGGCGACGCTCGTGATCGTCGGAATTCAGGTCTTCTTCACGTCGTTCCTGCTCTCGATCCTCAGCCTGCGGCGCCGCGACCACTGACGCCGGACCGAGGCTTTCGGATGACCGCAACCGGTTGACGAGCCGCGTCTCGCGCACGCCGTTGGGTGACCGTGCGGCGGCGAGGCCGACGACAGCTGCAGTCGTCGCCCATGCCACGATCAGATCTCGCGAGCTGTGTCCTTCCGCGGTCGCGAGCCAGAACGTCAGGCACAGCGCCCACGGGAACGCCAGGCGTGGCGAAACGAGCGCGATCGGCACGAGAAGAACGAGGAAGTACTGCTGCCAGACGATCGGCGTGAGTATGAGGGACGCGGTCAGCGCAAAAGCGAACGCTCCTCTCTCGTTCTTGCGCTGAGCGAACGCCAAGGCGAGGGCAAGCAGCACGATTCCCACGGCTATGGCCATCACACGCGCGTCGTGCAGCGAAAGACCGAGCGTCATGCCGACTGTCGGCACCGAATATGTCGCGCCCTGGTGAATCCGGATCAGCGTGCCGAGCAGGTGGGGGTATTCCTTGAAGCCGGCGAATCCGATCACCGCCCAGCCCCCGACGACGAGGGCGAGGGTCAAGCCGCATGCGAGCGCAGCCGACCGAAAGCGGCGCGTGAACACAAGCCACAGGAGAAGCGGCCAGAGGTAGAGCTTCGCCGAGATCATCGCCGCAGTGGCAGCAGCCGCCGCCCAGGGGGAGTCTCGGAACCGCCACAGCAACGCCACCCCGAGCACGAGGATTGGCGTCAAGCCGCCGAGATTCAATGCATGCACCGTCGGAATTCCAAGGAAGACGAGCCCGTAGCAGCGCCAGTCACTGACGCCGAGGAGCCGAAGTGCAACCACAAGGCTGAGCGCGGAGAGCACCAAGAAGAGCGGCAGCGCGATTCCAAGCGGTAGCAACCCGAACGGGACCGCGACAACGTGCGCCGGCGCCGGGTAGGCCGCCTGTGCAATGTAGGTCCTGGCGAAGTCGGGCCCTTGGCCGTGCAGCACCTGGGTGAGTCGGTCGGGTTGGTACGGAGATTCCCCTGCAAGAATCCGCTTCGCGGGCTCCCAGAAGTTGCCCTTGAACTCGATGCCGTAGGCCGGCGAGCCGTGTGCCGAGATAGCGAGAACCGAGGACGTGAAGCCGAGGGGCAACACGCCGAACACCACGATGTCGAAGGCTCGCCTCAGCCGGCCAAACCCCGTACGCCTGAAAAGCCGCTGCACCGACACAGTGTGAGCGAATTCCCAGTTGGGCAGAAAGGGCGGCCGAGGTCGCGGCTATGGTCGAAGCGTTTGCGTTCTCTCGCAGCACTCCGGGCGCGCGCGGCCGCCGTCTCGGCACGCGTGGGCCCGCCCGAGCTCGCCCTCGGCCTCGGCTGCGCACTCGCAGCGGTGATCGGGACGGTCGGCGCGGACGCGCGCTGGCTGCCGGCACTTGGAGATGTGATCGTGTC
>WNGA01010418.1_pt1 | contig 15319 bp, 13 predicted proteins | sample 5400061 | NCBI WGS metagenome assembly WNGA01 (sample SAMN13153366, study PRJNA577476) | soil metagenome | isolation source: 100 cm soil or saprolite under grassland replicate 2 | place: USA:California | collected 2016-06-15
AGAGCAGGACCAGGTTGGAGACGCAGGTTTCGCCGCCGTCGATCCAATGCACCAGGTGGTGGGCTTCGCATTGGATGGGTGGGGCGCCGCAGACGACGCAGCCGCGGTCGCGGGCGTTCAGCGCCAGCCGCATCGGGCCGGTGACCAGGCGTTTGGTGGTGCCGACGTCCAGCGGCTGCGATCTCGAGCCGAGCACTACCGGGATCACCTGGGCGTCGCAGGCCAGCCGGCGGACCGCGGCCGCGGACAGGGCGTCGCCGAACACGGTGTCGCCGGTCGCGTCGGCGGTCGCAGCCTTCAGGGCGTGGTAGTCGATGGTGATGGTCAGGTGCGCCTTCGGGCCGTGGCCCGGGATGTAGCCGTTCGGCATTACGTCGCCGGCTGGGCTGCTCGAGCCTGTGCCGCCCGCGCCGTTGGCGCCGTCGGTGTCACCGCCACCGGTGCCGCCACCGGTGCCGCCGCCGCTGTCGGTGTCGGTGTCAACGGTGCTGCCGTCGCCGACGCGGGTGTTTGCGTCGGCGGGCTGTGTGCGGTCGGCGGATGCGGCGGGAGCGGCGGATCTGCTGTTGGCTTCATCGGTTGTTGCGTCCGGGTCGGCGGTGGGGCTGTTCGTCGTGCCGCGATCGGGTGCTGGGTCGCTCGCCGGGCTGGGGTCGCCGGTAGGTGCCTTCGTCGGTGGGCGATCGGTGGTGGTGTTGGTCGCCGGGCCGTGGGTGGTGGTGTGGGTGACGCCGGCGGCGATGGTGAGCAGGTCGGTGAGGGCGTCGGCCTGGCGTTTGTCGCGGGCGCGGGGGTCTTGCCGGCCGTCGAGGGTTTTGTGGGGCTTGGCGCCGGCGTGGATCAGGGTGCGGAACAGTTCGGCGTTGTCGTTGGCGAGGTAGCCGGTGAACTTGACGCCGTTGTCGGCGGGTTTGAGGGTGAGCGACTCGCGTTGGCGGGCGCGGTTCTCGTCGGGTTCGGGGCCGTCGGTGTCGAGGATGGTGCGCATCCGGGCGCCGGCGTCGCGGAGCTGGCTCGGGGTGAAGGTGCGGGCCAGTTTCACCAGTTGGCGTTCGGCGGCCCGCAGGTTCTCGGCCGGGACGGTGGTGGGGACCTTGTCGAGGGCGGACACGATTGCGGCGGCCTGGGCGAGATTCAGCGGACGACCGGGCACGGCCGACTCGTCGGGCTCGGCATCGTCGGCCGCGGCGTCGTCGCCTGCAGCGTTGCCCTCGGTGTCGCTGGCCGCAGCGGTGGCCTCGGCGTCGGCCGCGTCATCGGCGTCGGCCGCGATATCGGATGTGTTGGCGCTGGTGTGGTCGGGGAAGGGGTTGGCGGGGTCGGGGAGGGCGGCCGAGACGGTGTCGTATTTGGGTAGGGCGGTGGCCAGGCGGACGTCGCGGCGGGCTTCGACGGGGTCGATCAGGTAGCGCTGGGACAGGAAGCGGGCGGTGTCGCCGGCGCCGATGTCCTTGGCGTAGCCGGAGGCGTCGAGGTCGGCGACGAGGTGGCCGTAGTAGGTCTTCAAGCGGTTGATCTCGGCGACGGTCGCGTCGAGGCGCGACACCTTTGCGGTGTCGTTCATCGACCAGGCGGGTCGTTCGCCGAGGATCTCCATGCCGACCACTGTAGGCACCCGCACCGACAGTTCCGAAGCCGTGAATGCCCTTATTTTCAAGGGATTTCTATCCACAGGCTCCGTCCCCAAGTTGTCCACAGAAGACAAGTGCCGCGCACAACGACATCGGAAAGCTGTAGACATCGCGGCTAGCCCTCACGACTGCGTGGGGAGGTTTCTGCCGAGTCGCCTTAACCGCGAAGGACACAGTGGGGACAGGAAGAGTTGCAATACAGAGGCGGGTTCCCAAAGCGCCCGCAGCGGCACCGCCCAGCGCGCCCAGAGACGTCAGGCCATGCCGAGGAAGTTGATGGTGGCAACGACTCGGCCCGGGAGCGCCGCCGGAGTGATGGCCTGGCGGATGGCAATGACCGCGACATCGACCGTTTGACTGAAGACGCCATACGGGAGTTCATCGCGATCGGGGCTAAGCCACTCGTCAGTACGACGAAAGGTGCTGTCGGCAACAACACAGCCCACCGCCGAGCGCCGACCCGGAGATCTGTGCGGCCGATCGACCGCTCCCCAGCATGCTGTTGCCCTAGGCAAGTTGATCATGCCGGACCAACCGCGGGAACGACGCCTGGTACGCGGCGCCGAAGCACACGCTGAAGACCCCGGTCAGGAGACCGACGACATACAGGGTCAGCAGCGGCTGCACGGCCCGGAGCCCACCAAGGGCAGCGGCACTGGCGCCGAGCGAGGTCACCGCGACCATCGGCGGCGTCACCTGACTGGCCGATCCAGAGCTTGAGGAAATCAAGATCCGCCCAGAGGGTCAACGCGTGCTCGGTTGCCCGGGCGTCTCCAACTCCTCAAAGGTCTCGATTCGTCGCGCAGCCTAATTCAACGATCGGGTGGTTCGTGAGAGGCTGTGTCGAGGAGACTTGGGCTACTCCATCGACCCAGTCCCCGGGGGGTTGCATCGATGTTGCGGAACTACGCGTACGCGTTCCATGTCGCTCTGGACGGTTCCGGGCTGAACGGCCTGGACGGTCGTGCAGGTGTCTGCGTATTCCTCTACGACCCCGTGAGCGGGGACCACGCCTACAAGGTCACGTACTACGACGGTGTCGCCGGCGGCCATGCGCCGAACCTGGACCCCAGTCGGCGGATCGGATTCCTCGGCAACATGGGACAGCATTTGTTGTTCTACGACGCGGCGACGGCCGAGGAGGTCGACCGGGTCTCCACCCTGCGGTTCGAGATCCCCGACACCACGATCCAGTCGAGCACGCACCTGATCTGGCTGGACGAGGCGGAGTTCATCACCTCGATCGGCGAGCACCTCTGGAAGTTCGACGTCAACCGGCTGACCAAGCCCGAGCGGGTCGCGCCGCACGGTCTGAAGGTGCCGCACGCGATGAAGCGCTCGGCGTCCGGCAGGTACGTCGGGTACGGCGGGATGGACCACCCGGCGTACGGCGAGGCGAAGGAGGTCGGCATCTTCGACACCGTCACCGGGACCGCCCGGCGGGTTCCGCTGCCGACCACGTGCTGGCATCTGGCCGGTCATCCCGATCTCGACATCTTCTACGCGATCTCGTTCCGGGTCGTGCCCGGCGACGGCCGCGACTGGCAGAACTGGGGCATGGCGTACTCGCGGGAGTACGCCTACGAGATCGACGCGGAGTCCGGGCAGGTACTGCGGCACTGGTCCGCGGGGCGCGAGGTACCTGCGCACATCAACTCGGACGTGTGCGTGTCGAACACCGAGCTGATCTTCTGCACCGGCGGCAGCCAGACCGTCGTACTGATCGATCTGGACACCATGGCCACCCATCGCCTGATCGACGAGAACCCAGGGCCATTCAACCTGTCGGCGAACTCGCGGCAGGCCGCGCAGACGGTCCTCGACAGTCTCGCGCGGGGATCCGTCTTCAGCAACGCGGACCTGCACACCGCCGCTCTGCAGGTGAGCCGGGGTGCGTTGATCGACGGCATCTACGCCTGTCAGCTGTCCGCGGACCAGAGCCTGCTGTTCACCGCGAACCGCGGCCAGAACCACATCACGATCTACGACTATCCCTCGCTCGAGCTTCGGCTGCGGGTGCCGATGCCGGAGCTCCAGGAGTTCGACCCACGGTTGTCGTCGTGGTCGGACCCGCGGCTGGGTTTCCACCACTCCTGCCTGGTGAGCCTTGACGATCCCAACAATGAAGAGAAGGTCGAGCAATGAACGCAACCAACGAGACGTCGGCAAGCAAACTGACCAGGGAATCGGTCCAGGCCGTCACCGACCTGACCAGGAAGGTCGTCGATACCCAACTGCGCCTGACCCAGGAGTACATGGAGGCCACACGTGCCGTACTGGCCGGAGATGCGGACCGCGTGGCCGCCGGACGCGCGTTCTTCGAGTCCGTCCAGCGGGAGGCCGAGACTTATGTCAGCCGGATCACCGAGCTCGGTGTCGCCTTCAGCAGCGGAGTGCTGGATCTCAGCGACCAGGTGACCAGCACGGTACTCGGCGAGGTCACCACGGCCGCTGCTCACAAGGAGGCGAAGAAGGCCGCACCGAGCCGCGCCCGCAAGTCCACCACCTGATCAGAGTGGCCGCGGTACGAGGCGTCGGGCCGACCTGACCTCGGCCGTTGGTTTCAGTCCCTCACGCACCCAGCGCGGGATGTGGTCGCCCGCCAGCAGCCACACCAGCGCCTCGGCGATCGCCCGGCGCGCCGGACCCGGGGCATACCCCAGCGCGCCCGCCTTGTCGTGGGCGTACCAGAAGTATCGGCCGATCGTCAGCGCCTCGTCCCGGGTGGCGAGTGGTTCGGACCCGGTGACTGACGCGACGAACTCCGAGGCAGCCGAGGCCGCCAGCGCGACCGCCGACGGGACTTCGGCGTACGGTCCAGGAACCCCGGCCAGGTCGGCGACTGTCGCGTGCAGCAGGCGCCACGAAACGTTCTCGCCGCCGAGGATGTACCTCTCGCCCGGAACTCCCCGCTCGGCAAGAAGGACATGTCCCCGCGCAACATCACCGACGCTGACGAGGTTGCATCCACCCGGGTAGGTGCTCCGCGTCGGGTCGAGCAGGTAGCGGAGCAGGATCGCGTTGCTCGGCACCAACCGCCTCGACGGTCCACCGAGTACGACGGTCGGACAGGCGACGACCACCTCGACGCCGTGTTCCTCGCCGGCCTCGAAGGCGACCTGCTCCTGCCTTACCTTGCTGGCGAAGTACGCCGGAACGTACTCATCGCCGAGGCGACCGGATTCGTCCTGCACGACCGGACCTGCACTGGACCCAGCCGTGACCGACGACGAGGTGACAACGACCCGTCGTACGCCGGCCTCCGCCGCGGCACGTACGACGTTGCCGGTGCCGGCCACGTTCACCTGCTCGACCTCCTCCTGCCGGGCTCCGTCGTACGCATAGACCGCCGCGCAGTGGATGACCGTCGTACTGCCGCTCATCGCCTTCACCAAGCTGCCCGGTGCGTCGAGCCGCGCGTACTGAGGGCGGGTCCCCGCCGGATGGTGTCCATCGCGAACCATTGCGATCACCTCGTGGCCGGAGTCAGCCAACTCCTTGCACACCTGGGTGCCGATGAGCCCGGTGGCCCCGGTGACGAACACGCTCACGACAGAACCCTGGCCCAGTCGGCAGCGACAGCGGCGGCGTACTGATCGGCCAACTGCTGCCAGTACGACGGCGGCTCGGGTTCGCTCGGCTCCTGCGCGCCGCTGAAATGCCGGAAGCCGTGTACGTCGATCTGCGTGGGCTCCGGCCGGCCGGCGGCCTGGAACAAGGGCTTCTCCTCGAGCCATTCCTTGGCCACGCCGAGCAGCATCGACGCGGTCTCGGTGGCCAGCGGCGGGTCCTCCCGCTCGCGGCCGATGCGGTGGTCGCGGCCCTCGAAGCAGGCCTCGAGGTTGTCGAACGTCGCGGTGAAGAATCGTCGGTAGGCGTCCGCCACGAGAGGCGCCTTGACCTCCGGGAACCGATCGAGGTCGACCGCCCGCCAGAACGCCGGCAGCGTGAACAGCTGCCGCCCCATGACGGTGACCTTGGTCCGGTCGCCCGGTGCCGCCGCGAAGGTGAGCGCGCCGTCGTCGTACTCCGCCGATCCGTTCGGGCTGGCCACCGTCCGCCAGGACAGCCGCCGCAGGTCGTCGGCGTACTCGACCAGCTCGATCTTGCAGACGTCGATGGGCAAGCCGCCCCACGAGGCGAGGTAGTTCGGCTGGGGCAGGTACAGGTTGCGCTCGGCCTGCCGGATCGGCCGCCCGTCCTCGTCCCGCTCCAGCACGACCCCGCGCCCACCGAGGTAGTCGGCCATCAGGCTGATTCCCCGGCTGATGTCGACGCGCTCGACGAACTCGTCGTACGGCGCCTCCACCAGCCGCGAGATCTCGAACACGACCGAGCCGTCGAGATACGTCCAACGCAGCCCGTCCTGCGCCGGCTCCGTCAGAAGCTGCCCGAAGGACGCGAGATACGCCGGGATCGAGCGGTACGCCGCCTCGTCGTACGACGCCGGGTCGAAGCCCAGAGGTACATCGATCCGCCCGACCCGGCCCTTGTCGAAGACGGTCGCCCAGGCCTCCAGCAGCGCCCGGCCGGACGACGCGCCGTACGCCAGGGCGGCGATTCCAGCTGCCAGCGTCGCGTCGTCGACGCCCTCGACCGTATGACGCAATGCGGCGAGGATCGGGTCGTCGGCCTCGCCTCGACGCAACGCGGCGGCGGCCAGGCGTTCGGCCATCGGCCCGGCGCTCCGGAGCGCGTCACGGGTCAACGGCGGCGCGGCCAGCCAACCTTTGAACGAGGTGAGATCCCCGACGATGCGTTGCCCGTCGGGCAGCCCGATCCGCCGCATCGTCTCGCGGACCGGGCGGGAAACGCCTGGATCCTGGCCGTGCAGGCCCGCGATCACCACGTCAGCCAGCAGCGTGTCGCCGGAGACGACCAGCGCGCAGGTCTCCAGCGGTTCGAGGCGCGAACGGCCGGAGATGCCGTGGCTCGAGACCGTCGCGTCGACCACGGCGACCGCGGCCGGCAGGTGGCGATGGACGTCCACAGCCAGGTCCGCCCGGGAGACCTCGGGAGACGCGACGGCGACGTCGGCCAGGAGGTCCAGGCAGCTCGCGAACCCGTCGGCCAGGTCCGAGGCGCTGCGGGCAACCACGATCCGAGCGTCGCTGTCGACCCAGGCCCGGCCTATTTTGCGACCCGCGAGCACGCTGGTCTCCGGCACAGGCGCGTCGACCAGCTCGGCGTGCAGGTCGACCACGGCGTATTCGTTGCCCATGGCACTGGTTCCGGTCAGACCCGCCGTACTCGCGAGCGTCTCGACGTCGCTGACCCCGGCGTCCCGATCCGTCAACGTCAAGGCACAGCCGACGCGCACCGACGCCCAGCCCCGCTCCCAGAGCGCGTCGACGAGTTCGTCCACCACCCGTCGGTCGACCGACGCCGGACCCGACAGAGCCGCCAGGACCACGGCGCTAGCCCGCTCCTGCGGCACCAGCCGATCCCAGACCTCAGCTTCTCGAAGCCCGTCCCGCATCAGCCGCGCGGTCTCGTCCGCCGACTCCGCGCGCATCACCGCCACAACCGGTGTCGCCTGCTTCAGCTCCGGAGCCACAGAGCTCATGAGACCAGACGCGCCCACCCGCTGACCAGCGTCACGCGTTTGCCTTCACTTAGTTAGTCGGCTAAGTTTTGTGATTAGCCGACTAACTACATGGAGGACAAGTCATGGATCTGGGGTTGACGGGTTCGGCGGTGCTGGTGACTGGTGGGTCGTCGGGGATCGGGCGGGCCACCGCGATCGCCTATGGGCAGGAGGGTGCGCGGGTCGCGATCACCTACAACTCGCGCAAGGACGCTGCCGAGGCGGTGGCCGAGGAGGTCGAGGCCGCCGGCGGTACGGCGTACGTCGTACCGATGGATCTGAATGAGCCGGAGACGATCGCGACCGCGGTCGAGGCGACGGTGCGCCAGTGGGGCGGGCTGGATGCGGTGGTGGGCAACGCGGTCAACTGGGGCAACGCCGGGTTCCACGAACGGCCGGCGAAGGTCGAGGACGCCAAGCCCGGCTGGTGGATCCCGGTCCTGCGGGCGAATCTCGAGGGCAACTTCCACCTGGTGCAGCAGGTCGCGCCGGCGTTGCGGCGATCCGCCCACGGGCGGCTCGTTCTGCTCTCGACCGACCTGGCTGAGCGTGGCATGGCCGGTTCGTGGCCCTACAGCGCCGCGAAAGCCGGTCTGCACGGCCTGGTCGCCAGCCTCCAGCACGACCTGGGCAAGGACGGTGTCCTGGTCAACGTCGTGATGCCCGGCATCACCCTCGAGAACGGCGAGCACCGGGTGATTCCGAAGCCGCAGACCGACCAGATCGCGACCAGGTTCACCGCCGGCAAACTGCCGGACACCACCGATCTGGCCGCCGCGATCCTGTTCCTGACCTCGCCCCGGACCACCGCGATCCAGGGTGAGATCCTCCGGGTCACGGGCGGCAGCATGATGCAGTACTGACGGCGCGGTTAGGGACTCCCGGGCGGTGACGCTTGTAACGTGGTGACAAGAGCACCCTGAAAAGGAGCGTCGTGATGAGCCGGGCCCTGATTGTGGTTGATGTGCAGAACGACTTCTGCGAGGGCGGGAGTCTGGCCGTCAAGGGCGGGGCGGACGTGGCGTTCCGGATCGGGGAACTGCTGCACAAGTGGTACGAGGCCGATCCACAGGACAAGCACTACGCGTACGTCGTGGCCACCCGGGACCACCACATCGACCCGGGCGACCACTTCTCCAAGGATCCCGACTTCGTCGACTCCTGGCCGCCACACTGCGTGGCCGGGACCGACGGGGTGAGCTTCCACCCGAACATGGACCCGCAGCCGTTCGACGCGATCTTCGACAAGGGCGAGTACGCGGCCGCGTATTCCGGCTTCGAGGGCAAGGCCCACGACGACGGCCGCGCACTCGCCGACTGGCTGCGGGGCAGGGGCGTCACCGACGTCGAAGTCTGCGGTATCGCCACCGACTACTGCGTCCGCGCGACCGCCCTCGACGCCAAACACGCAGGCTTCGGTACGACGGTCCTGACCCGGCTCACTGCCGGGGTCGCCCCGACCAGCACGCAGCAAGCCCTCAAGGAGCTCCACGCGGCCGGCGTCAGGCTCACCTGACGTTCAAGCGTTCACGACGATCGGGGCACCGCCTGAGACGAGGGACCAGTTGCCGGTGCGCAAGGTCGACGGGTCGATCGTGCCGGTGGTGGTGACGTAGTCGATCATCAGCTGGCGGATCTCGACCTGGCGGTTGTAGACGACCGGGGCCGTGCTGATGTGGGGGAAGTTGCCGCTGCCGGCCTGGCGGTAGTTGTTCACGGCCACGACGAACTGCTGGTCCGCCGCCACCGGGACACCGTCGTACGCGAGATCGACGATCCGGGATCCGACGGGCTTGGCGATGTCGATCTTGTACGTGAGCGGCTTCGTGAATCCGCCGAGGATGTCGTAGTTGTAGTCCGGCGTCCCGTTCGGCGCGGTCGCAGTCGGCGCGTTGGTGAGCTGGTCAAGCGTGAACGGTCCGGTCCCGCTGACCTGCTTGAAGTACTGCGCTGAGAACTCCAGGTACTCCTCGACCTCGGCGCCAGTCAGCGTCACCGCCAGCAGCGTGTTGTCGAAGACGTACAGCCCGGCGACATCGCGGACCGACACGTCACCAGCTGGGATCGCGGCCGACCGTCTGAACGGCGCCGCGATCGCCAGCACCGGCAGCGACGCCTGCGGCGTACCGGCCAGGCCCTTCGCGACCGCGTCGCCCTGGACGTAGTTCACGAAGTCGAGCGCGGCGGTGTGCTCCCACGGCGCGGTCGCGGCCGACATCGCCTGCCTGCAGGTGCCGATCTTGGAGTTGACGTACTCGACGACCGTGTCGTGGTCCTTACGCAGTACGGCGACCACCTTCGGGTCAGCCTCGACCGTGTTCGCGTTCAGCACCTGAGCGTGCCGGTCGACGACCTTCCAGCGCCCGTGGATCTTCTGCAGGTCGAGCTCCATCAGCGACAGCCGCATGCCCCACTTCAGCGGCTCGCTCAGCAGCACCTGCTCGCCGGTCGTCGTGTTCGTCACCAGCCGCTCGGGGATCTCCTGGTGCGCATGTCCGACCAGGACGGCGTCGATCCCCGGAACCGTCTCGGCCATCATCACCGACGCGTTCTCGGGTACCGGTAGGGCATCGCCGTACGACGAGGAAAGGTCCATTCCGGAATGCGCGCAGACGATCACGACGTCCGCACCGGCCTGGCGGATCCGCCGGACCCAGATTTTCGCCTGCTCGACGATGCCGCCGAATTTGACCTGGTTCTCGACCACCGCCTTGTCCCAGATCGCGATGCCCGGGCTGGTCAGGCCGAGGATGCCGGCCATGATCGGCTGCTCGCCGGGCACCTGCACCCGCTTCAGCACGTACGGCGGGAAGAGGGGCAGGCCGGTCGTCCAGTCCTGGGCGTTCGCACCGAGCAGGGGGAAGTCCAGTTGCCGCTGGAACGTGCGCAGGATGTCGAGCCCGTAGTTGAACTCGTGGTTGCCCAGCGCGGCAGCGTCGTACCCGATCTCGTTCATCGCGGCCGCCATCGGGTGCACGTGGCCGCCGGTGATGGGCTGGATCTTGGCGTAGTGGTACGCCAGCGGGGTGCCTTGGATGGTGTCGCCGGCGTCGAGGAGCAGCGGCCGTGGCGCGTACCGGTCGGCTGCGATCCGGTCCCGGACCGCGGTGACGAGGGTGGAGATCTTCGCCAGGCCGATGTCGTTGTGCGCGGGGTCGTCGTACTCGGTGTTCTTGAAGTAGTCCCAGTTGACGACGTTGCCGTGCAGGTCGGTGGTACCAATCACGGTCAGCCGAACCGTTCTCGTCATCCGCCTCACCCTGTCGATGCCGGCCTGGACCGCAAAGGATACGGGCGACACGCCCTGACCCGCTGCAGGAATGGCCCCATGGGCAGGAGAAGATTCCGCTCATGACCAAGCCGCCCGGCATGCTCTTGCCGTTGGTCGCCACCCTCCTCTGCGGTGCCGTCCTCGCCCAGGCCGCCAAGCCGGCCGACCATTCGATCACCTCCGCGACCCCTGCCGTCCAGGCGTCGTCGCAGGGCCGTCTGACGATTCCTGTCGCGCGCCCCCAGCCGGCGTCCGCCCCCGTGCCGAGAAAGCGGCAACAGACCGGGGCGACGGTGGTGAGCGTCCCTGATGACTGGAACCTGACCGCGCACGGCAAGGTCCTCTACCTGACATTCGACGACGGCCCGCAGCTCGAGTGGACGCCGAAGGTGCTGCAGGTGCTGGCCAAGCACAACGCGAAGGCGACGTTCTTCGTCCTCGGCCAGGAGGTGGCCGCGCATCCGGAGCTACTCACGCTCGAACGCGCGGCCGGGCACCACATCGGCAACCACACCTGGGATCACCCGATGTTGACCCGGCTGCCCGCGGCGAAGATGCGGCAGGAGATCTTCTCCGGGGTGAAGTCGAAGTGCTTCCGGCCACCGTTCCGGGACACGAACGCCGCTGTCGAGGCGACCGCGGCGTCGTACCACCAGCGCCAGGTGCTCTGGGACGTCGACACGAAGGACTGGTCCAAACCGGGTACGGCGCAGATCCTCCGCGCGATCCTCGGCGGCGCTCGCCCGGGCGCGATCATCCTGATGCACGACGGTGGCGGCAACCGCTCCGAAACCGTGGCCGCCCTCGATCAAGCCCTTACCCAACTAACCCGGCAGGGCTACGTCTACCGCTCCTTGCCCTGCTGAACTCCGGCTCGGCCTCCGGAGAAGTGTTTGAGGGCTTGGTCTATGACGTGAACCGGCTGGTCCAGGGCCTTGACGAGGAACAGGCCGGTCGGCCGAAGTAAGGGGTTCGGTTTCACGACGGTTCGTACGGCGGGCTGGTCGAGACCTCGTACGCCGGCTGTGGTGGCACCCACACCTGGAGCCAGCTCGAGCTCCAGCGCGTACTGGCCGAAGAGCTTCACTTGCCGGAAGCCCCTCACCGTCGGCCACGGCAGCACGACCGGGTACGACGCCCCCTCGCAGGCCAGCTCAAGTGCTTTCGGCGACATCCGCATCGCGACCGGTTGCACCTCGCTGGCGTCGTACCAACGCTGTCGCTCGGCATCAAGCCGGAGCGCGAGCACCGTGCTGAGCACCAGCGGGACCATGGCCGCGATCAACAGCAACGCGAACGGCCACAATCCCGAACCACGGAAGGCGATCAGCGCGTAGAGCGCGCCAACGATGCCGACGGCACCGATCGCCAGCGTCACCCAGGCACCGCGCCGCTGCACCTTCCGGACGACCCGCCGCCGCTGCAGCACCGCGTCCCGATCGACACCGACGACAAACGCTCCGTCCTCACTCACCGCTCAAGAATCCCACAGACCCGTAACGTCCGAAGAAACGAGCGCTATAGGCCACAGTTCTTCGGACGCAACGAGGTCAGGAGTTGCGGCGGCCGGCCCAGGTCCAGGCGTAGACGCCGTCGTCGACTGCCCGGCCGCCTTCGCCCAGCTCGAGCGGGCGGAAGGTGTCAACCATCACTGCCAGTTCCTCGAAGCGTTCGGCGCCGAGGGAGGCCTCGATGGCCGACGGCTGCGGGCCGTGGGCGTAGCCGCCGGGGTGGAGCGAGATGGAGCCGAGGCCGATGCCGGAGCCCTTGCGGGCCTCGTAGTCGCCGCCGCAGTAGAACATCACCTCGTCGGAGTCGACGTTCGAGTGGTAGTACGGCCCGTTCCCGCGATGCTTCACCAGCACCTCGACATCATTGCCCTCGACAACCAACGGCTCGGTCGCCGCGTGCAGGTCCCGTTCGCAGTACGGCGAATGCTCCAGGAACTGCCCGTACCGGGACAGGTACCGCCTCGGCGGCGCGATGTGCGAGTTCGCCTCGATGCAATACGCATGGACGCCGTCCGGACCGGGCAGCCAGCGGTGAGTCGTTGCCCGCGGGATGATCACGTAGTCGCCCTCGACGGCGTTCAGCACCCCGAACACTGTCTCGACGGTCGCCGACCCCTTCTCGACGTACACACACTCGTCACCGATGGCGTTGCGGTAGTACGGCGACGGTTGCTCGGCGACGACGTACGAGATCCGGACGTCGCCGTTGCCCAGCACCAGCCGCCGGTCCTCGACCGGGTTGTTCTTCGACGTGTCGGCGAACAGGTCATGGAGTTTGAGATGGCGCGGCGTGAGCGGGTGGTTCGCTACGGTCGCGAGGTCGGGGAGGTCCCACACCTGTGAGTCGACGATCGCGGACGGTACGCCGGCGTGGTAGAGCAGCGACGAGTCCGACGAGAACCCCTCCTCCCCCATCAGCTCCTCGTAGTACAGCCCGCCGTCCGGTTTCCGGAACTGCGTGTGCCGCTTCGGTGGAAGGTCGCCGACCTGCCGGTAGAACGTCATCTTTCCTGCTCCCGTTGTACGGTAATCGAACGCATGCGTCCGCTTACCGAAAGCATCCGTTAGGCTCGGACCCATGTCAACCGTCCCTGCCCTGTTCCGGCGCCTGGTCGACGACGCCGCGATGTTCCCGCCCGGGGACCTGCCCCTGGCCGAGGCCGTCGCGGCGCACCGGGCGCACCGCACGTCGCCGTACGCCGACCTGGTCGGGCCCTTCGTGTGCACCGACGAAGACCTGATGAAGGTCGCCGCGGAGGCCGCACGTGCCGGCGACGAACCGCTCGAGGTGACGGTCGTCATCACCGGCGGCGCCGGCGGGATCGAGCCCGCGGTCCGGTACGGCGACCGGTCGGCGGACATCACCGTCAGCGCCGTCGAGGTCCGGCTGCGCAACGAGGACGACCTGTCCCGCAACGCGCTCCGCGTGGTCCGCGCCTGCGACGACTGCCTGGACGAGGAGAACGCGTACGTCGAGGTCGGCCTGGACGGCGCGTGGGAGCGCGCCCTCGACGTCGTCGCCGACGCCGGGTACGCCGCCAAGCTGCGTACCGGCGGGCTCGACGCGTCGTTGTTCCCGGCGGAGGGTCAGGTCGCGGCGTTCATCACCGCGTGCCTGGATCGCGAGGTTGCTTTCAAGTGCACGGCCGGACTGCACAACGCAGTTCGCCACACCGCGGCGGACACCGGTTTCGAGCACCACGGATTCCTCAACGTGCTGCTTGCGACGCGGGCGTCTCTCGACGGCGGCAGCCAGGACGAGGTGGCCGCCGTACTGGCGAATCGGGACGGTGAAAGACTCGCCGCGCAGGCACGCGAGCTGTCCGAGGATCAGGCTGCCGGCACCCGCCGGTGGTTCACTTCGTTCGGCTCGTGCAGCATCGACGAACCTCGCCATGACCTGACCACGCTCAAGCTGCTGGAGGCCCGGTGACCTGGATCGGCATCCCCGCGAACTCCCCGTTCGGACCGGACAACCTGCCGCTCGGGGTGTTCCGGCACGGTGACGAGGAGCCGCGGGTGGGCGCCGCGATCGGCGACCAGATCATCGACCTCGCCCCGGTCGCGTCCGCGCAGATGCTGGACGGTGCTCAGTTGTTCGCGCAGCCGTCGCTGAACGACTTCCTCGCCGTCGGCCGCCCGGCCTGGCGCGCGACCCGGGAGTGGCTGCTCGAACTGGTCCGCAACGAGAACGAACGCGACGCGGTCGAGCCGCACCTGATCCCGCAGTCCGCGGTGACGATGCAGCTGCCGTTCGAGGTCGCGGACTACGTCGACTTCTACGCCTCCGAGCAGCACGCGACCAACCTCGGCCGCCTGTTCCGCCCCGACTCAGAACCCCTGCTGCCGAACTGGAAACACCTCCCCGTCGGCTACCACGGCCGCGCCGGCACAGTCGTTGCCAGCGGCACCGACATCGTCCGCCCGTCGGGCCAGCGCAAGGCGCCGGACGCCGTCGTCCCGACGTACGGTCCGTCGCAGCGTCTCGACATCGAGGTGGAACTCGGGTACGTCGTCGGCACGCGTTCCACGCTTGGCAAGCCGGTCCCGGTCGACGCGTTCGAGGAGCACGTGTACGGCGTGGTTCTCGTCAACGACTGGTCAGCCCGGGACCTGCAGGCTTGGGAGTACGTCCCGCTCGGACCGTTCCTCGGCAAGTCGTTCGCCACCTCGATCTCGCCCTGGGTGATCTCACTGGACGCCCTTGCTGATGCCAGGGTGCCGCTGCCTCCGCAGGACCCGCCGGTGCTGGCCTACCTGGCCGGCGAGAAGCTGACGAACTACGACATCACCTTCGAGGTCTACTGGAACGGCGAACTGGTGAGCAGCCCGCCGTACAAGGACATCTACTGGTCGCCCGCTCAGATGCTCGCGCACATGACCGTCAACGGCGCCTCGATCCGGACCGGCGATTTGTTTGCCTCCGGCACCGTCAGCGGCCCCGGGACCGACCAGCGCGGCTCCTTCATCGAACTCACCTGGGCCGGCCGCGAACCAGTCACCGTCAAGGGCGAGCCCCGCACCTTCCTGCAGGACGGCGACGAAGTCACCATCACCGCCTGGGCCACCACCCCCGCCGGCACCCGCCTCGGCCTCGGCGAGGTCACCGGCCGCATCCTGCCGGCGGAAAGCGGGACCTGAGACACGAACCGGGGACCGGGGACCTGACATTGCAGGTCCCCGGTCCCCGGTTCGTGTCCCCACCCCCGATAGTTGGCGGGCGCGCGCGGCTACTTGGTCACGGTCACCGAGATCGGTGAGCCGGCGACCTTCGGGGTCAGGACGCGGAACTGGTTGACGCCGACGCGGCGGCGACGCG
>WNGA01007387.1_pt1 | contig 15318 bp, 13 predicted proteins | sample 5400061 | NCBI WGS metagenome assembly WNGA01 (sample SAMN13153366, study PRJNA577476) | soil metagenome | isolation source: 100 cm soil or saprolite under grassland replicate 2 | place: USA:California | collected 2016-06-15
TCGAGCCGGCCTATCAATGGCTCGAGGGCGGACACCAAGGTTCGATATACAACGTTCATGCATCGACCGGGGTCACGGCAGCGTTCCGCCGCAACGGATTTGCAGGGCCGCAGGACAGCGTCGAGACCTTTACCGTGCGCCACGTGGCTGGACTGCGCGCCGCCGAATTTGTGCTACGCGCCGACGTGGCGTGGCTCCGCGTGGACGACTCTGTGGACGCTGGGCCGCGCACGACGCAGATCGCCGTCACCTATGACCAGCGCGCGGTAACGGCACCGGGCGTCTACGTCGGGACGGTCACCGCGCGCAATCCCCGCGATAACGTCGCCGGTCCGCTGTTTACGCTGGTGAATACCGTCATCGTGCCGACGGACCTAACGACAAAGGTCCTGTTCGACGAACGCCGCCTCGTGGGGCCCGGAGCGGTGCAACGCTACTTCCTGCGCGTCCCGCAAGACAACGCCACGTTGCGAGCGACCGTGACCCTGCCCGATTCGCTGGGCCAGCAGGCGACGGTGCGACTGTACGAGCCCAACGGCGCGCCCGCACGGTCGGCCCCCGATGACATCGAGATCGGACAGCAGGACCCGGGGAGCGCGACGATCACGGTGCGCGCTGAAGACATGGTGGCCGGTGTGTACGAGCTGGATGTGGTCGCGCCGCCGCTCTCGGCCACGACGGTGACGGTGCGTGCCGAATTGGGTCCGGTCGCACTCGCTGCGACGCACGGCGCGGGATTGGAAGCCTCGAGCGTCACCAGCGGACAGGGCAGCACCGCGAGCGGCGCAGTCGTCCACCGATTGGTGGGCGCCGAGCGCAGCTATGCGATCGCGGGCCGCGGTCAGCCGGCTGAGTCGCTGCAGGTGCGCGCACCGCGTTGGGCGAAGCGGATGGAGGTGGATCTCGAGCTCTCCGCGGATCTCTGGGACGAGTTGACCGACTTGTCCGTTACGGTTTACGACTCAACGGGGCAGCAGGTCCGCGGCGGCAACGCGCCGGTGAACTACGCGTTCGGGCGCATGAGCCTGGCCCTCTCCGATTCGCTTACCGGGATCCCGCTCGCCATCGAGTTCTACCCGGCCTTCGCCCGACTTCCCGGACACGCGTGGCGCGCTACGGCGCGTGTCCGATTCCTGGGCCCCGACCAACCGCTGGGCGAGGGGGCGCCGCTGTCTGTCGTCGCCGGCGGACGCGGCGTCATTCGGCTGCCTAACGCACCGGCGCTCGACATGCCGGAGGGTTTTGGGACGTTGATAGAGACGCGCGTCACCACGATGACCGGCTCGGTCGCGGCGCGCCGCACGGTGGTCGCGCCGCCATCGCGCGGAGCGGGCGGCGTCAAGTGACTGCCCGTCCGGCGACAATACGTGTCGCGGGTGGGCAGGGGTTTTGGGGAGATTGGTTGGAAGCGCCGTACCGCCAGGTGACCGGCGGTCCGGTGGACTACCTGATGATGGACTATCTCGCCGAAGTCACGATGTCCATCCTCCAAAAACAGAAATCGCGCGATCCGGCGCGCGGCTATGCCACCGATTTCGTCACGCAGATGGAGCGAATCCTCCCCACGATCGTGCAGCGCGGCATCAAGGTCACCGCCAACGCGGGCGGGGTGAACCCGCGGGCCTGTGCCATGGCGGTGGCCGCAGCCGCCCGGAAGCTCGGGCTCGATGGCAAGCTGACGATCGGCGTCGTCACGGGCGATGATCTGTTGCGTCGTCTGGACGGTTTGCTCGCGCGCGGTCATGATCTCAAGAATCTCGACACCGGCCGCCCGCTGCACGACGTCCGCGACCAGGTGCTCTCCGCCAATGCCTACCTCGGCGCCGCCCCGGTCGTGGAGGCGCTGCAGCGCGGTGCCCAGGTCGTGATCACGGGACGCGTGACCGACACCGGTCTGACGCTGGGGCCGTTGATGCACGCGTTCGGGTGGGCCCCCGACGCGTGGGATCGGATTGCCGCCGGGACGGTCGCGGGGCATATCATCGAGTGCGGGGCCCAGTGCAGCGGCGGGAATTGTCTGCGCGACTGGAAACGGATCCCCGACATGGCCAACGTCGGCTACCCGATTGTCGAAGCCCGCGGCGATGGCAGCTTCGACCTCGTCAAACATCCGCGCACCGGCGGCCGCATCGACATCGCCTCGGTCACCGAACAGCTCGTCTATGAAATGGGTGATCCGCGTTCCTACATCACGCCGGACGGTGTCGCCGACTTTACCACCATCCAGCTCAAGCAAACGGGAAAGGATCGCGTCCGCGTGTCAGGCATCAAGGGCAAACCGGCGACCGACAAGCTCAAGGTCTCGGTTGCGTACTTCTACGGCTACAAAGCGGTTGGGACACTGGTGTATGCCTGGCCCGACGCACTCGAGAAGGCGCAAGCCGCCGACCGCATCCTGCGCCAGCGGCTCAACGACCTGGGCCTCAAGTTCGAAGCGATCCACACCGAGTTCGTCGGCGCCAACGCAACCCACGGGCCGCTGGCGTTGAAAGAGGTGGACGTCGCGGCGATTCCGGAGGTGCAGCTCCGCGTCGGCGTGCGAGGGCGAGAGGAGGCGCCCGTGGATCGCTTCACGCGGGAGATCGCGCCGTTGATTCTCAATGGGCCGCCCAGCGTGACCGGCTTTGCGGGCGGGCGGCCGAAGCCAGAGGAGATCGTGGCGTACTGGCCCGCGCTGATCGATAAGCGCATGGTGCAGCCGGCCGTGGAGCTGATTCAGGCATGAAGCGCAGGCTCGTGGAACTCGCGCATGCCCGGTCCGGAGACAAGGGCGACACGGCCAACATCGGGCTGATCGCGCTCAAGCCCCGGTACTATCCGCTGCTCGTGAAGCAGGTGACAGCGGCGCGGGTCGCGCGGCATTTTAAGGGCATGATCACGGGCAAGGTCGAGCGTTTCGAGCTGCCGAACCTGTATGCGCTCAACTTTCTGCTGCATGGCGCGCTCGATGGCGGCGGTACCATCTCGCTCAAGACGGACGCGCAGGGGAAGGTGTTCTCCACGGCGTTGCTCCGCATGGAGATCGAGGTGCGCAAGTGAGCGATCGCGTCCTCGTCCACGTCGCCGGCGGTGTGCTGACCGCGACGCTCAACCGCGCCGACAAGCGCAACGCGATCGATACCGCGATGATCGACGCGCTGCTCGCCGCACTGGAGGAGGCGGACCTCGACGCGGGCGTCCGCGTGGTCGCGGTGCGCGGCGCGGGCCGGGACTTCTGCGCGGGAATGGATCTGAACGAGCTGCTCGCCTCCGCGGATCACACGCTCGAGCAAAACCGCCAGGCGGCGTCGCATTTCGCCCAGATCTTCCTGCGCATGCGACGACTGCCCAAGCCGATCGTCGCGCTGGTGCAGGGCCGCGCGCTCGCCGGCGGCTGTGGCCTCGCGACGGCGTGCGATCTCGTTCTGGCTACGGAGTCCGCGCAGTTCGGATACCCGGAGGTGCAGCGGGGCTTCGTGCCGGCGGTCGTCATGACGGCGTTGCGGCGTGCCGTGGGGGAGAAGATCGCCTTCGACCTGGCAGCCACCGGACGGCTGCTCGGCGGAACCGAGGCCGCGGCGGTGGGCCTCGCGTCGCGGGTCTACGAGGACGCCGATTTCGAAGAACAGGCTGCGAACGTGCTGCGCGTACTGGCCGAACTGAGCCCGTCAGCGCTCGCGTTCACCAAACAGCAGTTCTATCAGCTGGACGGGCTCAGCTTCGACGATGGCCTGCGGCTCGGTGCCGATGTCAACGCCGTGAGCCGGAGCACGCCAGACTTTCGCGCGGCACTGACCGCGTTTCTCAAGAAGTGAGGAGCATATGCGCAACCTGAATGTCCCGATGTACGATCCGGAAATGGTACGGCCGATGCGCGAGGAGCTGACGCGCCTGGGCTTTGAGGAATTACGAACTCCCGAGGAAGTGGATGCCGTGCTCACCACCGAACGCGCGCCGACGCTCGTCGTCGTGAATTCGGTGTGCGGTTGCGCGGCGCGGAACGCACGGCCCGCGGCGGCCCTCGCGATCCAGCACGAGCGGCGGCCGGCGCGCCTGGTCACCGTTTTCGCGGGACAGGACGCGGATGCGACGGCCCGCGCGCGCAGCTATTTCACGGGCTACGCGCCGTCGTCGCCGCAGATCGCGCTGTTCAAGGACGGGCGGCTCGTGTACATGCTGGAACGGCGCAATATCGAAGGGCGCAACGCCCGCGACATCGCCGCCGATCTGACGGGCGCATTCGATCGCCACTGCTGAAGGACCTGCCCGCCGCCATCGATGAGGCGTGGGCGCGCGTGCGCGCCGCCCCGGGGTTCCTCACCGAACGCGAAGCGCGGTTTCTGGCGCTCGTCGCTGCCTGCGCCCCCGCCCAGGGCGCCATCCTCGAGATCGGAAGCTTCAAGGGAAAGTCGACCGTCGGGCTCGCGTCGATCGCGCTGCGCTATGGGTTGGATCCCGTCATCACCGTCGATCCACACTCCGGCCCATCGGTAACGGATCCAGACGTCGGGCCGCTGGGCTCATCGTGGGACGACTTCCAGGCGGCGCTGCGCGCCGCCGGCGTCGACAGTGTCGTCGAGGCGCATCGCGCATACTCACGCGACTTGGCGCGAGATTGGAACCGGCCGATTCGCTTTCTCTGGATCGACGGTGACCACACCTATCGGGGCGCTAAGGAGGATATCGACCTCTTTCGCAGGCATCTGGTCCCCGGCGCGATTGTCGCGCTGCACGACGTGCTGCACACATTCGAAGGCCCGGTCCGCGTGTTCACGGAGGAGCTGCTCGGCTCAGACCAGTTCGGGCCTGCGGGGCTCTGCGGATCGCTTGGCTGGGCCCAGTACCGACCCCAGGATGGGATACGGTGGCGAGACCAACAGCTCGCTCTGCGCCGCCGAGTAATGCGATTGATTCCATTTGTGCAGGGTGGACGGGAGCCGACCGGGTGGCGGAAGCTGCGCTACAAGTTGTGGCGGGGGCTCGTGCCGCATGACGCGGTGAGGCCTGAGGAGTGGCTCGCACTCGTGCGTGGTGCGTGGTGAGTGGTGCGTGGATGTAAACCCACGTACCACGCACCACGAACTACGCACGGTTTTTTAGAGGATTTTCCCGCGGCGCACCCTGAAGTCCACAATCTGCTGCGTCCAACTCCAGAGCGAGTCCTGTTGCCCCATAGCGACACCCGCCACTTCGTGGCGGTGCCAGCCAGCCATCACCTGTTCGTCCTGCGTCCAGATCTTCACGCGGTTGCGCGGTACGAGCTTCTCCCAGTTTTGCGCCACCGTGGGTTGAGCGTAAAGCAGCCGGATCGTGACGTTCCGGGACAGATATTCGATCGGGCTTACGTCGATCTTGGCGTAGAGCTGAGGGGCAGGCATGCGTCCGGCGCCGGGGAAATCGGGCACACCGTCGGAGAACATCACGATGTTGAGCGGTGCCAGCACGAGGTTCTGGCGCTTGATGTGCACTGCGGTGCGCTGGAAGAAAGCATTGAAGTCGGTGATCGGATCGTCTTCAGGAAACCACGCGCGCAGGTCCGCCTCGATCTGTGCTGGAGTCTTCCCCGAGAGGTCCTGGATCGGGTGGAAGGTCTTCGGCTGTCCCACGCGCTCGCCGCCAAGCGAGCCGACGAACACGTCGGTGGTCTGCTTCAAACCGCCCATGGCGTTGATGTGGCCGTAGATGTACAGCGCCGCGTAACGGAGCGCGTCGTCGAACTGACCGCTCTTGCGGAATGAGCCGGAGACGTCGAGGCCGACCACGAGCGTATTCCGCGGCGGTGGCGTGTTCGCGGGCGGCTTGCAGCTGATCAGGCCGAGGGCGAGTAACCCCACGACGGCGCGTTTCATCGAGCCACCTCGCCCGAGTGCCTGGCCGGAAATTGCGTGCTCGCCAGCACGTCGTCGATCGACTTGAACGGCAGCGTGAAATGCCCGCGGCCGGTGAAAACTACGAACAGGAAGTTCAGCCCGGCCGCGACGACCTGGAGGACGGGCAGCGACATGAGCTCGAACATCTCGCGCGCTTCCTTGCGGAACCACTCGCGCTCGGCCTTCAGTGCGCTGATCGGCCCCTTCCAGTAGTCGACCGTCGGCGTGCTGCCTTGAGCGGCCGAGCCCGCTACGGCAAACGCCTGGCGCCCCAGCAGTCCGATCAGGGCGGGCGCGCCGAACCGGCCGAACAGGAACCAGGTCATGCCGCGCACGCCAACCCAGCCGAAGAACGCGAGGCCGATCGTGCCGAACACGCCGAGCTGGATGCCTTGCTGCGCCAGCCACGGCGTCATGGCATCGACCAACTCGCGGTACAGGAACAGCACTTCGAACATCGCGACGGAGATCTCGACCAGAATCATGAAGATGATATTGCCGGTCTGACGTGCCTTGACAGCCTCATTGAGCACCTGAATGCACGCGAAGCTGCCGGCGATGATGATCGCCAGGAAAATCCAGAGGATGACGACGAGCGCAAAGCCATTGACTTCGTAGCCCGTGAGGTCGGCCAGGAGCTCGCTCATCGTGGGCCGCAGCGTGAATGTGAAGATCGTCGCCTCGACCGCCGACCAGACGATCAGCATGAAGAACGCCGGCCATGGCACCCCCGGACGCCGCGATGTTGCGTCGAGCACCGCGAGCGGCGAGGTAACCGCGCCCTTCAGCGTGCCCCAGACGAGCTGCACGCCCGTTTTCAGCAGTCCCCACAGCCAGCCGACGAGCACGACCAAGAAGCGCACCAGCCCCGCCCAGTAGAACCACACCATGCGCAGCGCATCCCACCAGGACAGCGCGATCGACTGCAGCAGCGTGACGGAGCGTCCCAGCCGGAACGGAATCGTGTAGAGCGCGACCATCGTGCCCCAGATGCCGGCCACGAAGACCGCCGCGGGAAGCACGAGCAGGATCGACGCGCCAGCGAGGCTCCAGAACGTGTCACCCTGGAGAATCGTGCCGAAGACTCGCGCCTGAAACGGGACGATCCACGCCAGACCGGCCATCACCCAATCGAACAGCTGCGAGAGGATGAACGCCCACTGCTGGGTCTGCGCGGCGCCGGTGACAGTCTCTTGCATCGGAAGAGCCCTCCCACGGGATAGGACGGCGTTCGCTACGCGGCGGGCACATTGTTATAAACGGGACCTGACAAGTCAAGCAAAGGTTTCGTGACGGGCATCACGGGACCCCTGCGACTTGCGCAAAATGCCCGGACGGGGCTACTCATCTCGGTATGCCGGATGACCCGAAACGCCTGATCGTCGTCGGCGACCGTGTCCTGATCGCCCCCGAGGAGGGTGAGGAGCGCACGAACGTCGGTCTCTATTTGCCCGCTTCCGCAATCGAAGGGCGGCAAGTGCAGGGCGGGCGCATCGTCGCCACGGGCCCGGGCACGCCGATGGCGGAGCCCGCCAGCATGGATGAGGAGCCGTGGAAGATCCACGGGGGGGGCGCCGAGGTGAAGTATCTCCCGATGCAGGCGGAGATGGGGGACTACGCGCTGTTCTTCCGCAAAGCCGCGGTCGAAATCACATTCGAGGGCAAGACGTACCTGGTCGTCCCGCAAGCCGCCATTCTGGTACTCGTACGAGGGAAGCATGGCTGACATCGGGTGGGCCCGCAGTCGCGGCGATCGCGCGGAAGGGCAGGGGCTTCGGCGTGGCGCGTGGTATCGCGTCGTCGAGAGTCCGCCCAAGGATTATGTCGTGCTCGACGTGCACCACGTGGAGGTTCGGATTCCGAAGGGGGATATCGAGATTCGGAGCGAGCGACCCAACACGTGGAGCGTGGTGCGTGAGCCACACCTCGTGTGCCCGGGCTGTCATGCGCGCACCGTGATTCCGGAGGGAAAACGCGAGGCCAAATGCCATGAGTGCGGCCGCAGCTATCCCATCGACTGGAAAGATGCTGGATAGAACGACGGTAGAAGACGGTAGAGGACGGTAGAGGACGGTAGAGGACGGTAGAGGTTACCGGCCTCTACTTCCTTTTTCCGGCTGCTGCAACAGCTCGATAGAGTCGCCAGGTCGTGAAGCCGGCTCGCCTCCGCAAGTCGTCTACTCGGTCCCACTCTTGAGAACTCAACAAGCCAAGATCCTTCGCGAGGCGCATCGTGTAAGCCAGTTCAGCCAAAGATCCAATGCTGATATCGATGTACCTCCGAAACTCTAGAGATCCCCGCTTCGCAGCTCCCTCTGCCAGGTTCACCGCCGCCGAAAAGGCCGCCCGGCGAGCCTGGGAGGTCAAACCGTACAGTTCATGTTTAGGGAACGACATGGTGGCTGCGTAGACCGCGAGGACCAACTCGTGGCAGAGTTTCCAGGCATGGAGCCGCTCATACGCAAGCATGTCGAATGATCATTGCTTCGGTCAACAGAAGCTCAATTGGCGATGAAACCTCTACCGTCACCTACCGTCCTCTTCCGTCCCCTACCGTCAGAGTTCAGGGGGCACATACGGCGTCGGAGGGGGCGTCCTAGACTCCGGGTTCGCATTTCTCTCACAGAGGTGCTCCAGCAATTCGATCTGACGCTTCTGAATGTGCCACAGCTCGTGCCATTGCTTGAATCGCAACGAATCCAGCTTGTCGTGTAGATCGCGGATCTCAATCTCCGCCATCAGGTTGATTTCGTAGTCCTGATTCGCCTGCATGCGGTCTTTGTGCGCCTGGCGGTTCTGACTCATCATGATCACCGGCGCCTGCAGCGCGGCGAGCGTCGAGAGCACGAGGTTCAAGAGAATGAAGGGGTAGGGATCGAAGGGATGCCGCGCGAGCACCCAGGCGTTCACGATCATCCAGGCGACGAGGATACCGCCGAACAGACCGATGAACGCCCAGCTTCCACCAAACTGCGCGACCTTGTCGGCTACGTGCTCGCCGAACGTCATCGACGTGTCGAAGTCTTGGTGAACCACCCGGCTCACCCGGCCGCGGCGCGTGATCTTGGAAACGACGGCATGCTCGATCTCCGAGAGTTTCTGATACTCCGCCTCGAGGTAGCTGACGAATTTCTTCGCGCGATATTGCTCCAGACAATTCGCGCAGATCCCCCGCTTCGCTTCCCACTCGGGACGATCCTTCCTGATCAGGTCGAGGATCCGGTTTTCCAGCTTTTGTGGCGAGGCGAGGGTGCGACCCTCCACCTGGGCATCGCACAACGAGCAGTTCACCTTGGGCATGCGGCTCTCTCCTAAGGGTGCAGGGCGGGGACTTGCATATGGAGATTGTGAACGAGAAAGGCCCACCGATCGGTCTGCTCGTCGATGACCTTCGCGGTAGGCTTGCCCGCGCCATGCCCGGCTTTCGTTTCGATGCGAATCAGCACCGGCTCCGGCCCGCCCTGGGCCACCTGCAACGATGCGGCGTACTTGAATGAGTGGCCGGGCACGACACGGTCATCGTGATCGGCGGTCGTAATGAGGGTGGCGGGATAGTGCGTGCCCGCCTTCATGTTGTGAATCGGCGAGTAACGATACAGAAAGGGGAACTGCCCGACGCTGTCGGCCGACCCATACTCCGTGACCCATGCCCACCCGATCGTGAACTTGTGGAATCGCAGCATATCCATCACACCCACGGCCGGCAGCGCGGCGCCGAACAGCTCGGGGCGCTGATTGAGCACGGCGCCGATCAGCAGCCCACCGTTCGAGCCCCCACCGATCGCCAGCTTGGGCGGTGACGTGTAGCGCTCAGCGATCAGATACTCGGCGGCGGCGATAAAGTCGTCGAACACATTTTGCTTGCGGTCCAGCATCCCCGCCTGGTGCCACTCCTCCCCGTACTCTGAGCCGCCGCGCAGCACCGCCTGGGCGTACACGCCCCCCATCTCGAGCCATGCGAGCACCCCGATCGAGAAGCTAGGCGTCATGTTGACGTTGAACCCACCGTAGCCGTACAGGTAAGTCGCGTTCGAGCCGTCCTGCGTCAGTCCCTTCTTGTAAGTCAGGAACAGCGGGACGCGCGTCCCGTCCTTGCTGTGGTAGAACACCTGCACCGTTTCGTATCGGGATGGATCGAATGAAATCTCGGGCGCCTTGAAGACGCTCGATGTGCCAGCTGCGAAGTCGTGCCGGAAGATCGTGGTGGGATACAGGAACGATGTGAAGGCGTAGAACATCTCGCTGTCGCGCGGCTCACCGGTCACCTGCACGATCGAGCCCAGCGTCGGAAGCGGAACGGTGCCGGCCGCCTTGCCGTCGAGCGCGAACAGGCGCAGCTGGGAGTACGCGTCGTGGAGATAGCGAATGACGAACGTGTGATGAACGATCTGCGAGCCTTCGATCACGTCAGGCGCCTGCGGCACGACCTCTTTCCAGGCCTGTTGCTCCGGGTGGCGAATGTCCACGGCGACGATCCGTCCGCGTGGCGCGCCGTTGTCCGTCTGGAAGTAGAAATCGGGTCCCGTGTTCCCCACGAACCCGTAGGAAGCGTCGAAGTCATCGAGCAACCGCACGACGGACGCGTCGAACCGCGGGCGCTTGGGATCGGCGAGGTCCTGGTAGTAGACGCGATTGCGCCGATCGGTGCCGAGCCAGACGGTGTAGACCGCGAATCGGCCGTCGGTACTGACTTCGACACTGAAGCCCCAGTCGGGATGATCCGGGCGCTCGTAGATCAGCCGGTCGGCGGATTGGTCGGTGCCCAGCTTGTGGTAGTAGACCTTCTGGTTGTGATTGACATCGAGGAGCGGATCGGCACCGGCGGCGGGCTCCGGGTAGCGACTGTAGAAAAAGCCCGCGCCGTCGTGCGTCCAGGCGGCGCTGGAAAACTTGATCCACTTGAGGTGATCGGCGCGGTCCTGACGTGTCGCGACATCCCGCACGCGGAATTCCTGCCAGTCCGAGCCACTGCCCGATGTCCCGTACACCATCGTCCGTCCGTCTTCCGCGAACGCCAGAATCGAGAGCGCCACGGTACCGTCGGAGGACAACGTGTTGGGATCGAGCAGGACCTCCGGTTCGGCCGTCAGCGCGCTTTGCGTGTACAGCACCGACTGGTTCTGCAACCCTGAGTTCTTGAAGAAGAAATAGCGCCCCCCCTTCTTGAACGGCGCGCCGTATTTCGGATAATCCCACAGCTCGGTCAGCCGCCTGCGGATCCGCTCGCGCTCCGGAATCCGCTCCAGGTAGGCGAAGGTGACGCGATTCTCCGCCTCGACCCAGCTGCGCGTTTCCGGCGAATCCACATCCTCGAGCCACCGGTAGGGGTCGGCGACTTTGGTGCCGTGGTAATCGTCGACCACGTCGCTCGTGCGCGTCGGTGGATACATGAGTGTCTGGGCGAGTATGAGGGGCATTAGCAGAGGCATGAGGCGTAAACGTGCCCCGGCGCGCGGTTTTGGGGTAGGGGGTCGCGGCACTCCGACGCTAATTCGTGAGACGTGCAGACGTTCGACGTGGGCCTCGACGCCGCGCGCACAATCCTCAGGGAACGGTTCGGTCACGCCCGGTTCCGCGTGCATCAACTCAAAGTGCTCGGCCCGCTGCTCGCGGGTCGCAACGTGCTCGCCGTGCTCCCTACCGGCGCGGGCAAATCGTTGTGCTATCAGATACCAGCGCTGCTCGGCGCCGGACTGACGCTCGTCGTCTCACCGCTGATCTCGCTGATGCAAGATCAGGTCGGCGCCCTGCGCCGTCGCGGGATCGCGGCGGCGTACCTGAACAGCCAGCTCGATGCCGACCAGCGTCGCGTCGTCCTGGACGCGGCGACCGGAGGGCGGCTCGCGCTGCTCTACTGCGCTCCGGAGCGCTTGGGATCGCTGACCCGGCGTCTGTCGGCGGCCGGCACGCGCGTCGCGCTGCTGGCGATCGACGAGGCGCACTGTATCACCGAATGGGGCAATGAATTCCGTCCGGTGTATCGCCGGCTAGGCGTGTTCCGCTCGCTTCTCGGACGACCGCCGACAATCGCTCTGACCGGAAGCGCCACGCCGTCGGCCCGGGCTGACATCCTGCAGGTGCTGCGGATGCCCGATGCCGACGTCGTCATCACGTCATTTGATCGGCCCAACCTCTCCTTCGGCGCGCGGCGGGTGCGCGATGATCGCGAGCGCTTCGCCATCATTCGGCAGCGTGTACGCGACGGGGCAGGCGCGTCGTTGATCTACACGCCCACACGGCGGCTGACGGAGCTGGTCACGCGCGCGCTGCTGCGAACCAGCGTACGTGCCGCACCCTATCACGCCGGCCTGAGTGCGGGCATTCGCCGGCGGGTGCTCCGTGCCTTTCTCGCCGATCAGGTGCGCGTCATCGTCGCGACGAGCGCGTTTGGCATGGGGATCGACAAACCGGACGTTCGCCAGGTGCTGCATTGGGGGCCGCCGCCGACGCTCGAGGCCTACTACCAGGAGGCCGGCCGGGCTGGCCGAGACGGACAGCCGTCCGAGTGCCTGGTGTTGTGGCGACCCGAGGACTTCGGTTGGGGCAACGTCGCCTCGGCAATGCGACGCTATGTCGAGACTCGTCGCTGTCGTCGCGAAATGCTACTCGATTACTTTGGGGAACGTCACTGCGGTTGTTCCGGATGCGATGTGTGCGGATATTCAGAGCATGCACGATAGCCTCTACTTCAGCGACCACCATCTCCAGGTGCGCGAGATGGTCCGCGACTTCGCCCGCAACGTCGTCAAACCCACCGCTCGCCAATACGATCTCGACAGCCGCTTCCCCTGGGACAACATCAAGCAGATGGCCGAGCTCGGACTGTTTGGGGTTCCGTGGCCGGAGGAGCTCGGTGGGTCGGGGATGGATTACCTGTCGTACATCACCGTCATCCACGAGCTCGCGAAGGTGGATGCGAGCCACGCTATCACGGTCAGCGCCCACACGACGCTCGGCACGTCGCCCATCATGGATTTCGGCACCGACGAGCAGAAGCGCCGGTTCGTGCCGTTCCTCGCCACGGGCAAGGTGCTCGCCGGCTTCGGCCTGACCGAGCCTGGAGCAGGATCCGATGCCGGCGGCACCAAGACGACGGCGGTCGATCGTGGCGACCACTACGTCCTGAACGGCTCCAAAATCTTCATCACGCACGCCGGTGTGGGCGAGGTTTTCTGCATCACGGCGCGCACCGACCCGAACGCGAAGCGGACGCACGGGATCACGGCCTTTGTCGTCTCAAAGGACACCTGCGATCTCGACGAGACGAAACGGGTGGGGATTGGGCACGCACCGGAGCTCCCGAAGAACCGGGGCGTGCTCTCAGGCAAAAAAGAAGACAAGCTCGGCTGGCGAGCCTCCGACACTCGCGAGCTGATCTTCCAGGATGCCATCGTGCCGAAGGAGAATGTGCTGGGACCGGTGAACAACGGATTCCGGCAGTTCCTCCATACGCTCGACGGAGGCCGCATCGGCATCGCCGCCCTGTCCCTCGGACTGGCGGAGGGCGCGCTGGAGGAGTGCCTGACCTATACCTCCACCCGCAAGCAGTTCGGCCGGCCGATCGCGAGCTTCCAGGGCGTGCACTTCGCCCTCGCCGACATGGCCACCGAGATCGAAGCCGCGAAACAGCTCGTCTATCACGCCGCCTGGCTCAAACAGCACGGCCATCCCTTCAAGAAGGAGGCGGCCATGGCGAAACTCTATGCCTCCGAGCTCTGCATGCGGGCCACCACCAAGGCCGTCCAGCTCCACGGCGGCTACGGCTACACGACTGAGTACCCGGTCGAGCGGATGATGCGCGATGCCAAGATCTGTGAGATCGGGGAAGGCACGAGCGAAATCCAGCGCGTCGTAATCGCCCGGCAGTTGCTGGGCGGTCTGATCGATTGACCTAAGTTATCGCTTATCCTAGCTTTACCTCATGCATTGGTCTCTGGCGTCTCTCAGCCGCCTTTCCAATCGATTGATCTCCCTGCCGGTGCCGCCGCAAATGCGCGTGCCCGGCGAGTTGGACTATTGCTGGGAAAACCACAGGCTCCCGGGGGGCGGCTGCTTCCCGCCGGGACGCGAGGGTACCTGCTTTGAAGCGCGAGATATTGATCTCTGGAAGCCCGCGGGAGACCCGCGTGGCCATTCTCGAGGACGACCGCCTTGTTGAGCTCCTGGTCGATCGTCCTGACTCCCGCCGTTCGGTCGGCGACATCTATGCCGGCAAGGTCGAAGCTGTCCTGCCCGGCATCCAGGCGGCCTTCGTCGACATCGGCGCCGAAAAGAGTGCGTTCCTCCACGCCTCCGATCTAATCGAAGCGGAAGAGGACGAAGACCCTGAAGACCGTGAGCCGGACGATGCAGACGAAGACTCCGGCAACGGGAACGGCAGCGGCGGTGGAAACGGTGGCGGCCAGGCCGCAGCAAAGCGCCGCGGCCCCTCGAGGGAACGTTCCCGCCGCCGCCCGGCGCCCAACATCGCCGACGAGCTGAAGCGCGGGCAGACCAAGCTCGTCCAGGTCATCAAAGAAGCCATCGGTACCAAGGGACCGCGCGTCACCGCGCAGGTCTCGCTCGCCGGCCGGTTCCTCGTCTACATGCCCTTTGCCTCCAAGGTCGGCGTCTCGCGGAAGATCGAAGCCCGCGACCAGCGCGCGAAGCTGCGCGAAATGGTGACGAAGCTCGTCCCTGCAGACGCGGGCGGCTGGATCATCCGAACGGTCGCCGACGATCTGACCGAAGCGAGCTGCAAGCGGGAGATCGACCACCTCCTCGGTTTGTGGAAGAAGATCAAGCGGAAACAGTCGTCCGGCCGAGCACCCGCGCTGCTCCAGCGCGAGACGAGCCTGACGCGAGGCATCGTCCGCGACTTGCTATCGGACAAGGTCGACCTGCTGCTGGTCGATTCGAAGCTGCTGTACAACGAGGTCGAGCAATACTTGAAGCAGATCGACCCGGAGCTCTTACCGCGGGTCAAGATGTACCACGATGAGACGCCGCTTTTCGACGCCTATGATGTCGAGGCGGAGATCCGCAACCTGTTCAAGCAGCGCGTCGACCTGCCGACCGGCGGCTACCTGATCATCCAGCCGACCGAGGCACTGATCTCGATCGACGTCAACACGGGCCGCTACACCGGGAAGCGGGATCCCGAGAGCACGATCCTGCGGACCAATCTCGAGGCGGCGCGCGAAGTGGCGCGCCAGATCCGGCTGCGCGACATCGGCGGGATCATCGTCGTCGATTTCATCGACATGGAGACCCGCTCGAACCGCGACAAGGTCCTCCAGGAGCTGCGCACGCACCTCGGACGCGACCGGGCGCGGACCCGGGCGTTCGCCGTCTCGGAGCTGGGCCTGATTGAGATGACGCGGCAGCGTGTTCGGCCGTCGCTGTGGCAGTCGATGACGACGGAATGCCCGACCTGCAATGGCACGGGCCGAGTCTTCCGGCCAGAGGTCGTGGTACGGCGGATGGAGCG
>WNGA01008806.1_pt1 | contig 15316 bp, 11 predicted proteins | sample 5400061 | NCBI WGS metagenome assembly WNGA01 (sample SAMN13153366, study PRJNA577476) | soil metagenome | isolation source: 100 cm soil or saprolite under grassland replicate 2 | place: USA:California | collected 2016-06-15
ATTTTATCTTTCCAATTATGAATGGGACCGGGATGGCTCGGAAAAGGAGTATCGCCGCGCTGTCGAACTCAAACCGAATTACGCGACCGCCCACCATTGGTTAGGTGCTGACCTCTCGAATGTGAAACGGTTTGACGATAGTCTCATCGAGTACAAGCGTGCTGAGGAACTTGACCCACTTTCGCCGATCATCGGTACGAATCTCGGTGACATGTTAGTCTACGATCGCAGGTATGATGAGGCGATTGCACAATACAAGCGCACTCTCGTTCGTAACCCGAATTTCCCTTACGCTCACCTGGCTTTGGCTCGGGCATATGCAACAAAGGGAATGTATCCGGAAGCTATAGCTGAAGCCCGTACCTCTATCGAGTTGAATAGTGGGTCGTCAGCAAAGGGTTTTCTGGGACTGTGGCTGGCGAAATCCGGTAAGCGTGAAGAAACTGTGAAGCTCCTCGGCGAGTTAAAACAGGAATCCACCAGGAATTATGTTCAGAGCCTCACGTTTGCGCTTATTTACCTTGCGCTTGGTGATAAAGAGGAAGCATTGAACCATCTCGAAAAGCACATGTGGAGCCGGGCGGAAACCGCCAGCTCGTATGCCGTTGAACCGGAGCTGGATGAGTTACGGTCTGAGCCGCGCTTCAAGGAAATGCTGAAGCGGATGAATCTGCCGCATTGAATGTGAATCAGATGAATAAGGAACTCGAAGCCAACACCACACTGTCGCATTACCGTGTCGTTTCTAAGCTCGGTGCAGGTGGGATGGGTGAGGTGTATCTGGCCCAGGACACAAAACTCGATCGGAAAGTCGCTATCAAATTCCTGCACGAAGAATTCAGCAAGGACACAGATAAGCTGAATCGGTTTATTCAGGAAGCAAAAGCTGCATCTGCGCTGAATCACCCGAACATTCTGACCGTTTATGAGATCGGCGAGGTCAACGGCAAAAACTATATCGCGACCGAGTTGATCGACGGCGAGACTCTGCGCCAACACCTCTCGCATGAGGAATCGCTACCGCTGAATACGATCTTGAAGATTGGCGTTCAGGTCGCGGAGGCTCTTTCGGCGGCGCATCAGGCTGGGATTATCCATCGGGACATCAAGCCTGAGAACATCATGCTGCGCAAAGATGGTTACGCGAAGGTGCTGGACTTCGGCCTCGCGAAATTGTCAGAACCGGGAGCGATAGCGACCGGCTCCGAAGACGCAACTCGCGCTCGAGTCAATACCACCCCCGGCATGGTGATGGGAACAGTTTCCTATATGTCGCCGGAGCAAGCAGGAGGAAAAGCGACTGACGCGCGAACAGATATCTGGAGTCTGGGAGTTGTTTTGTATGAAATGCTCTCCGGCAAAGTTCCCTTCACCGGCGAAACCGTCAATCACACCATTGTCTCGGTCCTCGAAAAAGAACCGCCACTCCTTGAAAAGGTGCCGGCTGAACTGCAGCGCATCGTCCGCAAATCGATGACTAAAGATGTGGACATGCGGTACCAAACAGCGCATGACCTGCTGATAGACCTCAAGAACCTACGGAGAGATCTGGACATTCAGGGCGAGATTGAGCGTTCCATCATTCCTCACCGCGCAGCCACAACAGAATCAGCTAACGAAAATCAAACGCAGGTTTATGCTGCAGCGACCAAGAGCGGCCAGGCCGCGGCAAGCAGATCAGTTCGATCGCGGTGATGCCGTTTGTAAATGAAAGCCGAAACGCAGATGTTGAATATCTTTCAGACGGGATGACTGAAACGCTTATCAAGAGTTTGGCCAACCTATCGAGCTTGGACGTCAAACCACGTTCAGCGGTTTTTCGCTACAAAGGTAAAGACACAGATTTACAGACGATTGCGAAAGAACTGAATGTTCAAGCGATCTTGAACGGCAGAGTGGCGCAACGCGGCGATCAATTAACGCTCAGCCTCGAACTGGTTGATGTTCAAAAAAACAGTGTGCTTTGGACCGAGCAATACCAACGCAAACAATCCGATCTTGTTTCTCTGCAAAGCGAGATAGCCAGAGACGTTTCAACAAAGCTAAAGGCGAAGTTATCAGGGGCGGAGGCAACCAAAGTAACCAAAGCCGCGACTGCCGACCCCGAAGCCTATCAAGCCTATTTGAAGGGCCGTTATTACTGGAACCGACGCACAGCGGAAAATCTTAAGAAAGCGATCGAGCAATTCAAGGCGGCGACGGACCGGGACCCGAATTACGCCCTGGCATTTGTTGGTCTTGCGGATTGCTATGCAGTTTCGAACGAATACGCCGGAACTCCAACAAGCGAAACGATCCCACAAGCGCGAGTTTATGCTGAACGAGCCTTAGCCATCGACGCTCAATTGGCGGAAGCTCACTCAACCTTGGGAATAATCAATGAGTATTCGTGGCAATGGGGCGAAGCGGAAAAGGAATTCAAACGGGCGATCGAGCTAAATCCTAATTATCCGACGGCGTTTCATTGGTATTCAATTTTCCTGAAGAATATGGGAAGGAATGACGAGGCGGCCGCGATGATCAAACGAGCGCAAGAGCTCGACCCGCTGTCGAGCATTATCGGTGTGAATGTTTCGCGAATGTACGGACTGCAAAAGAACTACGATGCGAGCATTGAAAATAGTCTCAAGCAAATTGAACTCGATCCAAACTTCCCCCCAGCTTATGAGTATCTGGCACTGTCATATCTGAAACGGGGACGCAACGCGGAAGCTATTGCGGCGGCCGAAAAGGCGGTGGGCTTAAGTAACCGATCAGGTATCTCACTCGGTGACTTGGGTCATGTTTATGCGGTTGCAGGGAAACGAGCCGAGGCAATCGACAAAATAAAAGAACTGGAAGAGAAGTACACCCGAAAGGAAGCGAACGGACATTACATCGCTGCGGTATATGTCGGGCTGGGCGACAAGGACAAGGCGTTTGAATGGTTGGAAAAAGATTTCCAAGCTCGAAACGGAAAGCTGCCGGAAATTCGCTGGCAACTTCAGTTTGAATCTCTGAGCGACGACCCGCGATACAAGGACTTGCTGAAACGGATGGGTTTGCCGGAATAGAAGTTTATGAAACGATGCTGCGGAACGCACACGGAATTATTACGACGGCAACTCAGAATCCTCCTCGACGATCCACCTGGAATGAATTTAGGGTCAATTGTGAATTCGCTTCGCTCCGGAGGAGCGAGATGTTTATAGATTCGGAACCTGGGGACGTCCGGCGCTTTCGGCGAGTTTATTTTGGTAGACTCAGGCTATAAACATGTCACTCCTATGGAGTGAGATCTAAGCACAAGACAACTCCTGTGAAACGTTGCCCCAAATGTAATCGCGTCGAGACTGACGACTCCCTCACGTTTTGCCGCGCAGACGGCATGGCGCTCGTCAGTGATTCACTTCCGCTAAATGGTGAGGCAGGAACGAAGAGGCTGGGATCAGCCGCCACTGAAACCGAGACAGGTATCCTTCCTCATGCCACCGAAGCAAACGTGAGCCGCTCAACTGGGCCAACCACAGTGCTGCGCACAGCAACGGCGCCGACCGGGACACGCGAATTGACAAGGCCGAAGCGTCGGTGGGTGGCGATTGTTATTGTTGCGGTAGTCGCCGCATCAATTTCTATCAGTGGTTATTTCTACTTCACCAAAAACACACAGGCGACTATTCAGTCGATTGCCGTTATGCCTTTCATCAACGACGGCAGCGATACGGATCTTGAATATCTTTCCGACGGTTTCACCGAAACTCTTATCAATAACCTTTCACAACTCCCCAACATAAGCGTCAAAGCGCGTTCATCTGTCTTTCGTTACAAGGGAAAGGAAATCGATCCCAAAAAGATCGGATCGGATTTGAACGTGCAGGCCATTTTGATTGGAACGGTAGTTCAGCGTAGCGACTTATTAACCCTGAACGTGGAACTTATCGATACCCAGACGGAAAACGCTCTTTGGGGCAAGAGGTATCAGCGAACACCGTCTGATCTGGTGACGTTGCAAAGCGAAATTGCCCGTGATGTTTCAACCAGGCTCGAAAACAAATTATCAGAGTCGGACAAGAGCAAAATTACGAAGACTTACACGGCAAACACGGGAGCTTATCAACTCTATCTGAAAGGGCGGTTTGAGTTTGGAAAGAGAACGAAAGACAGCCTCCTTCGCAGCATAGAGTTGTTTAAGCACGCTATCAATCTCGATTCAAATTTTGCTCTGGCGTATGTTGGTGTGGCCGATTCATACGGGATTATGTCGGCTTATGGCTATGCCTCACCAAATGAGGTCATTCCACAAGCCAGAGTCGCTGCGCAGCACGCCCTACTGCTCGATCCAGATCTCGCCGAGGCTCATGCGGGATTGGCAAAGCTATTGGCTGAATACGATTTTCAGTGGGCCGAAGCGGAAAACGAATTCAAGCGAGCGATTGAACTTAATCCAAATGTTGCTTTCACTCACTATCAGTACGGGATCTCGTGTCTTACGCCTTTGGGCCGATTTGATGAGGCGGCAAACGAGTTAAAGCGAGCTCTGGAGTTGGAGCCCCTATCTGCTGTCGTCGGGGCCAACCTCGCGGGAGTCCTCACATTTGCCCGGAATGACTTAGCGATGAAACAGGCCCGCGAAGCGCTGCGTTGGGAAGCAGATCACCCCACTGCACGGTTTTGGCTAGGTTTTGCGTATGACGCGAACGGAATGTATGCGGAGGCAATTTCGGTTTGCGAAAGCACTTTACAGACAGATCCAACTAATCAGGACTGCCTTCAGGTCGTAGGTTATGCTTACGCGAAAACGGGACGTCGCCGCGAGGCCGAGGACGTAATTAGAAAGTTTGAAGAGATCGCGAAGACAGAGTATTCCGTGGTCTATAGACCCGCCGTGATCCACGCTTTGTTGGGTGATAAAGAAAAAGCTTTCGCCGAGCTAGAGAAGTCATTTGCGGCCCACGATTGGGACATCCATTTGATTAATGTCGACCCCTTCGTTGACTCACTTCGGGGCGACCCGCGTTTTAAAGATTTGATTAAACGAATGGGATTTCCGCAATGAACGTTCGATCTCTGCGGGCACTTAGCACAGCGATTTCACCCCGGAGGGGCGACATGTCTATAGCAACGACGCCTCACCACCCAGCGCCGTTCGGAGGGGCGGAATGATCGTTCGTATTGATCAAGCAAGTCCGTTCCGCCCCTCCGAACGGCGCCAGGTCGAGAGGTGACTGGAGCTATAAACATGCAACTCCTAGCGGAGTTATGAGGGTTTGACAACCTAAGCACCATGAAACGTTGCTCCCAATGTAATCGACTCGAATCCGACGATACGCTCGGCTTCTGCCGCGTGGATGGGACACCGCTTATCACGGATTCCTCGAGCGCTGATCTTGACGCGGGTACGATGATGCTCGGTTCTGGTCCAGTTGCAGCCGAGGCAGAGACCAACAGACTCACCGACGCGAGCACAAACATTTCGAACGTAAGAGCGACCGGTCCCACAACCATCTTGCCCGCGCATGCCGAAGCAGAGCGAACACAAACGTTGAGTCGGTGGGTATTAATTGGGTCCGTCTTTGCACTCATACTCATTGGTGCTGCTGCGTATGCCTATTACGTTATACACAACAGGAACGCCGTTATTAGTTCAATTGCGGTGATGCCTTTTCTAAACGAGGGAGGGAATGCTGATGTCGAGTATCTCTCAGACGGAATGACCGAAACGCTAATAAGCAGTTTGTCGCAATTGCAGAATCTGAATGTCAGACCTCGCTCATCCGTGTTTCGCTACAAAGGCAAGGAAACAAATCCGCAGACGATTGGCAGTGAATTGAATGTTCAGGCGATCTTGAACGGACGAGTAACGCAACGCGGACAAGACCTATCACTCTTTGTGGAGTTGATTGATGTTGCTTTGGATAAAGTCGTCTGGAGCCAGCAATACAATCGCAAGCAGACCGACCTCTTGACACTGCAGAGCGACATCGCCCGTGACGTTTCCAGCCGGCTCACATCAAAACTGTCAGGTGCAGATGAAGCCAAAGTCACCAAGACCTACACGACTAACCCCGACGCTTATCAACTTTATCTGAAGGGCAAGTACTATCAGTCCAAATACAATGAGGAGAGTTATCAGAAAGCGATTGACTATTACAAACAAGCTATCGATCTCGATCCGAATTATGCTTTGGCCTATCTCGGAATCGGATTTGTTTTGCCAGTGCTCCACCTTCTAACAGGGCTCGAGCCTGAATCACCGGCTGGTTCTGCCACATTGCAAAACCCGCTACTTGCTTTCCATTCTCGTCTTGCCAGAGAGCCAAACCACTTTGTCGTGTCAACAGGTAATGCAGACGATTCTTTAGCGCGTGCCTTTCAGGAAATTGACGTCGCAGCCAACGTGAGCATGTCCGATGCGCAATGATGGCAGCCATTCCTCTCACGTCAGTTATCGGATTCGCGGCTGGCAGTTTGCGAAAACGCTGCAACTGCGCGAGTAACTGCAGGATCACTTCCTGAGAGATGTCGTCAGCATCTACTCGTTCGGTAGTTCGATAACGGGTAAGCCGGAGTTTGTAACGGATGACGCCTTTGATGACTGGCCCAGCATGCACAGTTATCAGTTGTAGGAGCAGTTCGTCTGCCTTTTCGTCGTTGGTCTCCGACAATAGAGGTTCGAGCAACCTGTCGAACTTGACCGGCGCGTTTTTCATCGTTCATTCATTGCCGTTACTGGATACAACTCGAGCAAATGAGAGCGCTCGTAGGTTATGTGGTCTCTCATACCATTATCCTGACGGGTTCAACAAGAGAGCAGAGCGATATAGAATCAGGAGCGAAGCGACTGCACGCAAGAGATCTGAATGTCCGATATGCTTTGGGAAAACTCTGAACAAGTCTTCGACGCGTAGCGTCGGCTGAATTTAGACCGGCGTTTCAACGCCGGGGTGGCCGTAGTAATCTTCTCGTCGCGTAGCGACGATTGAATTCGCGTTTGTTTCAGACGTCGCTACGCGACGCAAGACACTTCACGAACTCTTACCGGCTTTGAAAAGCCGGTCTAAATTCATGCCGACGCTACGCGTCAAAGACACTTGTTCAGAGCTTCCTTCAGTTTGCCGTTGTCGTTCGTAAGTTACCAGCTGGTCTTGTATGGCCATCAACGAACAAGCTAAAGCCTATCGGACATTAGTTATTAAAACCGTTACGTATGTGGTGGAGCAGTACTGCTCTTCGGTGGATGAGGTATCACTGGAGCTGACTCTCTCGGTTTGCTTACCCCGGCATATTCCGCTCCATCTGGTGTTAATGAGATCCAGTCGTGGCCTTCGTCTGTATATCGAATCAACAGGCGCCGGCGTTTCTCAAGATCTTCAAAAGCTCGCACAAGGTCGGAGTTTGTAAACTCCCAGAAGTTATTGAATATCTCCTTTGTCAGCAGCTTAGAAGTATGTTTACTGGCAAAGAACGCAAAGATCGTTTGCTCGATCTTTTCTAATCGATGTTTTTCCATTGGGCCGCATCTCCTACAGTTGTCAATTATAGGTAAGCTAAATGAGGAGGCTGCGCGCTTTTGATTACTTTATTGTTGTAACTAGTCTGTTAACTTGCCGCAAGGTGGGCTAGGACTGTTGCGATCAATTTGTAATTACCATTCGCGCCATAGTGGGCGTTGAGGCAAAACGCGGGAAGACGAGGCTCACTGAGCGTGTGTTATGTCTCTGATTAGCACCACGTCTTTGTTCAAGGAGCCGCGTGCAAGGGCAAGCTTCTTTCCGTCTTGCGACCAGGCATAAGAGAAGATCCGAGCGGATTTGAAATTCGTCAGCTGCTTCGGTGGACCGCCATCAATTGACTGACTCCAAATGTTTGAGGCAACGCCGCGGTTATCAACATAGGTCAGCGCACGCCCGTCAGGTGCCCATTTTACCGTTCTCAAAGCGCCTACTGAATCTAACGTTCGTGTAGGCGGACCCCCTTCGAACGGAATGATACCAATCCGCCGCCGATTTTTGGCTTGCTCATCTACAGCTGTATAACCGTAGGCGATCTGCCCGTCCTTATGAGAGATCGCCACCAAACCCGCCGGGTAATCAGTTAACTGCTTGGGGCTACCGCCCGCAATCGGCACCCTCCACAGCGTCGGCATCCCTGAATCAAAGGATGTGTAGATCACCGATTGATTATCAAACGTACACTGAGGACCTCCGTTAATGCGTCCGCTGGATAATTGCACTTCATTAGTGCCGTCAATATCGATCCTCCAGACTTGAGAGATATCTTTACGTCTCGAAGAGAACACAACATATCGTCCATCAGCTGAAACTGAAGGTGCGCTGTTGATGCGAGCATCGAACGTAAGGTGCTTTTGATTTGAACCGTCGGCATTCATGATCCATATCTCCGAACTGCCGCTCGCTCGGGAAACGTAGACTATATGGCCATCGGGCGTCCAGGCAATTCCCTCTGAACCATCGTACTTATTTGATGAGATCTGTGAGGCACCGTCGGCATCTCCGTTCAATACTGTCCAGATGTTTGACAGTCTCTCATTCTGAACAGTGACCAGGGTGGTTGAGTCTGCGCTGAGACTCACACTTTGATAGTCATTCAAGTCGTTCGTAATCCTTTGTACTTTGCCGGCAGGATATGAAACGTACCAGATCTGCCTGTTTGCTGTGACCTCTTGTTCTGCAGCGATGAAAACCAGGCCGCTGCCGTCTCGCAGCCAACAAAATGATCCAACCAGAGACCACGCCTGAGAGGCGATTAGTTGTTCTACGCTGTCTTTCACTTGCACTGACATCACGTTCGAAACTACAGCGCCTGCACGAGCATCCTTGAAACCAAAGACAATCCTCTCGCCGTCGGGCGACCAGGCCGGCCCCAGATAATTATTTGGTCCAGCAAGGAAAAGGTCCGCAATGTGATGTGTCGCGAGCTTCCGCTCGCCCGTGCCATCTGTATTCGCCACTATCAAGTAAGCCTCCTGTTGCGACGGATTACCACGTAGGAAAGCGAACTGCTTTCCATCCGGTGAAAATGTAGCGACGCTGTCGATGTCTGTCGTTAGTTTTCTCGGCCGGCCGCCCGGCACAGGCATTTGATAGAGCGCAGAAGGAGCAGTCGTACCTGGATCCAGGGCGGAGTAGGAGAGGTAGTCACCTCCGCGCGAGAAGGTCAGTCCGAAGTAAGTAACATTGGCGGGCGGGTTGAGCTGGACATCACTCGAGGTTGATATGTGTCTCATCCAAAGGCTCTGTTGCGGGCCGTCGACTACGACGTAAGCAACATATTTACCATCGGGCGAAATGCCTGCGTCCGCTGCCTTGCCGGTTGTTGTGAGGGCCATCACTCTGAATTCACTAAACGGCGTGGCCGACTTGTTAGCGGATAGGTTCTGCCCGATGTGTTTGAGACCAAGAACGATTAACGCGCAGATACCAAGAAGCACGAAGCTGACCAATCCAACTACAAGCTTGTGGTGCTTGGCTTGACGCAAGAGATGGCCAACGCTCAATGTCGGCTGCGTTGCCAAATAACGGCTACTTTCAGTTGACCGGCTTTGGGTGCGACCTATCGCGTGTCCACCTGGGTCGGCGCTACCGTCTGTCCAGTTTGGATTTGAGGAGTGTTTCAACTGAGCATCAAGTTCAAGACTGTGCTTCAAGTCGCCCAAATCATTGAGCAATTCTTTTGCAGTTTGATAGCGTTCTTCCTTCTTCTTTCGTAATGCCTTTGTCACTATCCATTGCAGCACTTCCGGAACTTCGCCGGCTAGCGCCCTAAGTGGTGTCATCTCCTTCTCGAGAATAGCGACGATCAGGTGACTTCTTGTCGATCCTTCAAACGGCCGACGACCGGCCAGCATCTCGTAGAGCACTACACCAAGGCTCCAGATGTCGGAGCGGGCGTCAACCTTCTGACCCTGCGTCTGCTCTGGAGACATGTAAGGAGCGGTGCCGATCGTAGCGCCTTCGCTAGTACTCATCGGCGCCCTGGCAGGCAGCTCTCCCTCATGATCGGCGAGTTGTGTCAGTTTTGCGATGCCGAAGTCCAGCACTTTGACGAAATTTTCTTTTTCAACCAGCCGATCCTCGCTGATCATTATGTTCTCAGGCTTGATGTCGCGGTGCACTATCCCTTTCGCATGAGCCGCGGCTAAAGCGCGACAAATCTGTATCGCAACATCGAGAGCGGCCGTTACATTCATTGGTTTTTCAGCCAAGTGCTCGCGCAGAGTTGCTCCATGAATGTATTCCGCGACGATATAACGCGAGGAGTCAGACTGTCCGATCTCATATATCGTGAGTATGTTTGGATGATTCAAAGCTGAGGCCGCGCGCGCCTCTTGTTCAAATCGCCGCAGCTGTTCGTCATCTTCGATGAAGGCGTCAGGCAGTAACTTAAGTGCAACCTGTCGACCCAGTATCGTGTCCTGTGCGAGATAAACATCCCCCATCCCTCCAAGGCCTAAAGATTGAACGATTCGATAATGACCAATCGCTTGGCCTATTAAAGAGGTGGCCTGAGGTTCCGCCTCCTGTGCCAGGGCTTCAGCCTCGAGTTCGAACGCCGGATTCTCTATGAAGGTTCCCGCCTCTTCGTGCGCGGCCAGGAGTTCCTCGACTTGCTTGCGGAGTTCTTTATCGCGGGCGCAGGCTTCATCGAGGAACGCCGCGCGCTGGTGCGGCGCGCAATCGAGTGCGGAGTGAAACAGCGTGTCTACTTGTTGCCAACGCTCGGGAGTCATCTTTTCAGCAGGTTGTAAAGCCATGCCTTTGCCAGCTTCCATTCTCTGTTGACGGTAATGATTGAAACACTTAAGACCTCCGCCGTTTCTTCTACACTGAGACCGCCAAAAAACCGCAACTCAACTAGTTTGCTTTTTCGCGGATCGATTGCAGCCAATTTCGTCAGCGCATCATCAAGCGCAACGAGATCCTTTGTTCGCTCGTTTGACACAGTCATTGCCTCGTCAAGCGAGATCTTGTGCGTTTCACCACCTCGCTTTGCGTATTTTCTCTTACGCGCATGATCGACAAGGATGCGGCGCATCAGCTGCGCCGATAGGGCGTAGAAATGGGCACGGTTCTTCCAATGTACATTTCTTTGATCGACTAAGCGCAAATAAGCCTCATTGACTAGCGCGGTCGTTTGGAGAGTGTGATCAGGTCGCTCTCTTCTGATGTACCGGTGGGCCAGACGGTGCAGTTCTCGATCAACCAGCGGCATAAGCCGTTCAAGTGCCGCCTGGTCTCCGCTACCCCAGTCAAGTAATAACCTGGTTACTTCTTTCGGTGATGTGGCAACCACTGAGGTCCTATCTCGCTGTAGCGAAGTGGCGAGGTACGTTTTTGGCTGGGTCTCCTGAAACTACAACGCCCAACCCAGTTACTCAACTTCACGTTTGAGTCAGTGAACTTGATACTTTCTCGTCACTTTTCTCGCGGTATGGATAGACGAGGCATTCGGCTCAGAACTTTAGGACGCGCGCTGATTATATAGCAACGCGCTGGGCCGAGGAATATATCGGCACCAGACATTGCTAGTATGCCTCACCAATACCTGTGAAACGAAGAAACATGAAAGGACAAGAACCATGAACAACAAAAGAATCTCTGCGACTCTAATCATCACAGTGGCCTTAGTGGCGGGCACCCTTTTGGTCCCCGTGCCGGCCGAATCTACTCCTCTGCCTCGGTGCCTGGGGCCCACGTGCGGCGCGCCGGCGCAGGATGATTCCCATCCTCCCGTCCGTGAGCAACTGCCTCTGTGTCTAGGACCGTTCGGCTGCGGCACTTTCGTCTTGGACGCCGGATCCGTCTGCTCATTTCCCGTTGAGATCGCCCTGGAGGGTGACTTGGCCCAAATCACGTTTTTCGATAGAGACGGTAACCCTGTCTCCGCCAACCAAACTGGACAGCTCGACGCTACGGTCACCAACCTCAACAACGGTGAGTCTACGTTCTTGCACATCAGCGGGCCGGCCGTCCTCAGCTTCCATGCCGATGGCTCTCTCAACGTGAGGCTGATCGGGCCTGCCCTACTGCCGATACCGGGAGAGACCCTGCTGTACAACGACGGCACGATTGAGCTTGAGGTCGCACCGGACGGCTCTGTAACGCTAGTCCGTCGAGTCGGGAATTCCGTCGATGTCTGCGCCCTCCTGGGCTGAGCGTTTATGATTGGAGTCTAGAGAATAACGAACTGAGTTTGTCACCTGTTCATGATGGTTGTTGGGGCCGTGCGGCAGTCTTGAGCGCTCATTCATTGGAAAAAGAATAACGACGATTTCATGAGCGGAGCATCTGCCACGGATAACACGGATGAAACGGATCAAGAAAGTTCCGATCCCTGAGTATCTGTGTTATCTGTGGCTCAGACTTACCAGGTTGTCACTCGCTCGTTACAACAATGCATTTGCGAGAGTAACGCAGAAGAGTGGAACGATGCCGCCGACTTTTCGTGCTTCTTCAGTCAGATCTGAAGCAAGAGTCATACGCACGCGACGGATCCGGCGTCCGTCGATACGCTCAATAATGAACGTCGCGACGCCGTAGTCCACGGATTGACCGAGCTTCGGCACTTGACCAGTTTCGGACATCAGGAACCCTGCCAGCGTCGTGTAACCGGCGTGCACGGGAACTTGCAGAGAAAAGCGCCGGTTGAGATCTCGGACAGCAAGCATTCCGTCCAATAGGTAGGATCCGTTTTCTTTAACAATCTGCGCGCGCACTTCCTCGTCATATTCATCATTTATTTCGCCGACGATCTCCTCCAGCAAATCTTCAAGCGTCACAATGCCTTCGACCGCTGCTGCGCCATAGCATTGAGTCGTTGCTGAAGTGAGCGTTCGCGTGCGAGCAATGCGGGGTCAATTCCCTGCCGGATGTCGGCATTCGCTTCAGCAAGAGTCTCGAGCAAGGAACGCGCCCGCCCACGTTCGCTCGCCTGCATCGCCTGACTGTCGTAACCCTGGGTTGGCTGCTGCTTGTGCAAACGCATCAGCAGATCAACGTAGAAACTGTAGTAGTTCTGAACGGTGGCGAAGAAGGATGAGCGAAGATCCTGGCTGCCGATCTTGCTGCGGAGCGATTCGATAATCCTGATGACCTCTTCTGCGTCGGCGAGTGCTTCAGCGAGATTACCCGAGTCGCGTTCCAGGGTAGCAAGGTTATACAACGTCGTTGCTTCGCCGCGGCGCTGTTTTAAGGTGCGACAAAGCAGTAACGCCTGATCGTAGTAGGTTCGGGCCTTCTGCTTATCGCCCAACTCGGCATAGACCAGACCGGTATTGTTGAGGGTAGCAGCTTCCCCACTATAATCTCGAACCGCTCTTAGAAACGGTAAAGACTGGTTGAAGTATTGGAGTGCCTTTTGCTTCTCACCCAGGGCGCTATAGGCATTTCCAATGTTGTTGAGTGTCAGGCCGACGCCTCTGGCATCTCTGATCGCAGTTAGAAGAGGCAACGCTTGATTAAAGTATTCGAGGGCCTTCTGCTTCTGATCGAGAGCGCTATAGACTCCGCCGATGCTGTTGAGCGTTGCCGCTTCGCCCCTCGCGTCTTTGGCCGCGCGATTGAGCGGCAATGCTTGATCAAGGTAGTCCAGGGCCTTCTGGTTCTCGCCCAGACCCTTATAGAGCAAGCCGATATTGTTGAGCGAAGCAGCCTCGTTTTTATTGTCTTTGACCTCACGATAGAGCAATAACGCCCGATTAAAATAGTCGAGGGCCGTTTGTTTATCTCCCTGAGTGTCGTAGACAGCGCCGATATTGTTGAGTGTAATCGCTTCGGTTCTGCTATCTCTCAGTTCACGACAAAGCAACAAGGCCCGATTGTAGTAGTCGAGGGCATTCTGATGTTCACCCAGAACGAGATACGTATATCCAACATTACTCAAGCTACCTGCTTCGCGCGCCTTGTCACCGGCAGCATGGTACAGCGAAGCAGCTTCCAGCAATCTACGAATGGCTTCTTCCCGTGCCTCTCTGGTGCCTTCTTTCAATAGTCCGCTAGCCTCAGCAGTTAACTTCTCAGCCGCGGTGACTTGGGCAATCTGATTGTTCTGGGCAGCCAGCATCCCGGTCATCAGTGTAAGGGTCAACAACACGAGAAGACTGAGTCGAGTAAGCTTCGAGCCTGGGGGAATCGTTTGTCTCATGATGGGCGCTATCTAATGATGGTCTTTGTCGACCCGGACATACAGCACGAGAAGTTTCCGGCCCTCACGTTAATTCCTTTTCTCACAGAAATCCAGAGGCAAGCGCGGCAAAGATCTCACTACTAAGCCAAGGGGAAATAGTTCACTGGACGAGGCGGATACCTTTGATTCGTTAAGCGCTATTCATTCCTTTCAAACTCGCGTGGCGCTCTGTTTTGAAAAAGAGACGGTCTGTGACTTTTGATAATCACAGACCGTTCCTTTTTCTTGCCGCGTCGTGTGGGGTCGATTGTATCAGGCCTTCAGCGCCTGCTTCCAGCTGTTCCTGTAATGCTCGATGGCCTCGTCGAATTTGCCGTTCGCTAGCTCTTCGTCGCCTTTCGCCAGCTCCTTATTGGCTTCGGCTATCTTCTTCGGATCACCGTTCCGAGCAACTGCATCGTTGATGGCCACAAGCGCGAGTACCCTATCCGCCTGCACTATTCGGTCGATGAATCCCTGCAAGACTGCATCTGGGATGGTGCTGTGCTTGTCTTTAATCAAGTCGCGCAACTTGTTGGTCGCATCTTTCTCCTCATTGAAGACCTTGTCCCCATCCTTCAATTGAGGATGAGATGAATCAAGCCAGAGTCGTGAATCAATTGACTTGCTCAAGTGATCGATGGCCTCGTCAAGCTTCTTACCGTCTTGTTTGTCCGTCACAGTTGCCCGCAGTGCCACCAGCTCAGCGAGTACATTTTGTTTGACGATAAGCGGAGCCCTGACGGTCACATTAAACGTACAGGTGTCCGTGTTGTGTGCGGGGTCCATTGCCGTGCAAACCACGGCCGTCGTGCCAAAAGCAAACGTGCTGCCTGAAGCTGGTGCGCAACTGACCGAAGCCGAACAGTTATCAGTCGCCGTCGGATCCGAGTAGGTCACCACCGCACCCGCGGCGCTGGTTGCATCGACTGTGATTGGATTCGGGCAGCTACTGATAACGGGAGGCTGGGTGTCGTTCACTGTCACAACAAACGAGCAAGAGTCGGAAGTGCCATCAAGCCGCCTGCCTGTGACAACCACTGTCGTTTGACCCACGGGGAAGAATGTACCCGAAGCCTGGCTCGGTGTGACCGTACCGCAATCGCCGGTGTAAGTCGTCGTGGGATAAGTCACAATCGCGCCGCATTGGTCA
>WNGA01007392.1_pt1 | contig 15309 bp, 10 predicted proteins | sample 5400061 | NCBI WGS metagenome assembly WNGA01 (sample SAMN13153366, study PRJNA577476) | soil metagenome | isolation source: 100 cm soil or saprolite under grassland replicate 2 | place: USA:California | collected 2016-06-15
TTTTCGATCCGTTTTTCACCACCAAGGAAGTCGGCAAAGGCACCGGTCTGGGGTTGGCCACGGTCTATGGCATCACCAAGCTGCATCGCGGATGGATCGAGGTGTCGAGCCAGATGGGCAGCGGAAGCGAGTTCAAAATTTTCCTGCCCGCGACCTCCCAGTCGGTGGGGCCTTCCAACAACAAATCGGCCGAGGGTGAAGTCCGCGGCGGCAACGAAACAATCCTGATCGTGGAGGACGAAGCGGAATTGCGACTGTTGGCGCGGCAGATTCTGGAGTGTTATGGCTATCGTGTTTTTGAAGGCGCCAACGGAGCCGCGGCGCTGAAGTTGTGGCCGCGATACGCCCAGGAGATCGATTTGCTGTTGACTGACATGGTAATGCCCGAAGGCGTCACGGGCCGGGACCTGGCCGAAAAACTGCGGGCGGATAAACCGAACCTGAAGGTCATTTACACCAGCGGCTACAGCATGGAGTTGGCCAAAACAAATTTCGACGCCCCCGACGGAATGAATTTTCTGCAAAAGCCGTTCAGACCGCGGATGCTTGCCCTGGCCGTGCGGGAATGTCTCGATGCGTGAGATGGCGGCCGGCGGTTCGCTGTCCGCTTGATGACGCCGCGCGGCATTTATTCAGCGCGCGCACCCGGACCCCACCCATTCAAACGACGACGCTTGACACGAAAGGCGGATTTCAACAGCCTCCGGCTGTCCCGGTTCATCGCGATAAAATTCGGAGCTTGATGAAAATTATGCATTCGAAATTTTTCCCTGTTTTCGCTGTTTTCCTCGCGGCCGGCGGTTCGACGGGCTGCATTTCCACCCCGGGAGACACCGGGTTCGTTTCCCTGTTCGACGGCAGGAGTCTCAACGGCTGGAAGCTCGTCGGCAAAAAGGGCGACGGCTACGGCGTCACCAACGGAGTGATCTACTGCGCCCGCGGCGGCGGCGGCAATCTGTTCACGGAAAAGGAATACGGAGACTTTATCCTCCGGCTGGAATTCAAACTGGAGCCCGGCTCGAACAACGGCGTCGGCATTCGGGCGCCGCTCGCCCAGGACGTCTCTGCCAGCGGAATGGAAATCCAGATCCTGGATGACAGCGCGCCGCAGTATGCGGACCTTCGTCCGGCGCAATACTGCGGGTCCATCTACGACGTGGTTCCGGCCCGGCGCGGCGCATTAAGAAAAGCCGGTGAATGGAACGAAGAGGAAATCACCTGCGTGGGTCGCCACGTGAAAGTGAAGCTCAACGGGCACCTGGTGGTGGACGCCAACCTGAACGACATTACCGATCCGAAAATGCTGACGAAACATCCCGGTTTGCTGCGCGAGCGGGGCCGGATCGGTTTTCTTGGTCACGATGACTACGTCGAGTTCCGCAACCTGCGGCTCAAAGAGCTGCCTGGCTTTCCGCGAAACAACGTCGCGCCGGAGGGTTTCGTCCGGTTGTTTGACGGCGTGAGCCTGGCCGGCTGGAAAGGACTGGTCGCCGACCCGACGAAGCGCCCAAAAATGTCGCCCGCGGAGCTGGCGGCCGCCCAGGAAAAGGCCGACCAGTTGATGCGACAGGACTGGCGGGTGATCGACGGCGCGCTGGTTTATCAGGGCAAAGGTTTTGACAATCTCTGCACAACCAAAGATTACGGCGACTTCGAACTCCAGGCGGACTGGAAGATCAACGAGGGCGGTGACAGCGGCATTTACCTGCGCGGCAGTCCGCAGGTGCAAATCTGGGACCCGACCGGCGGCAAATCCAACGTCCGGCACGAAGGCTCCGGCGGTCTGTTCAACAATCAGAAGAACCCCAACGGCCCGGCGCGATTGGCCGATTACTATCCCGGTGAGTGGAACCGTTTCGATATCCTCATGATCGGCGACCGGGTGACGGTCTATCTGAACCACGAGGTGGTGGTGCGCGACCTGACGCTGGAAAACTACTGGGAGCGCGGCAGGCCGATCTATCCGTCCGGCCAGATTGAATTGCAGGCGCACCAGAGTCCGGTCTGGTTTCGCAACATTTATATTCGCGAATTGCCGCGACCCTAGCCATACTCCCCCGGCAATGATGAGCCATTCCATGAATCGCCGCCAATTTGTCAAACAAACCGCCGTCGCCGCGGCCGGCGCGTGGCTGGCGAGCCTCCCAACGCGCGGGCGAACGCTCTCGCCCAATGAGAAGCTGAATCTTGGCATGATCGGCGTCGCCAACCGCGCCGCCGAGGACCTCAAGGAAGTCAGCGGCGAAAACATCGTCGCGCTCTGCGACATTGACGACAACTATCTTGCCGCGGCGAAACAAAAACATCCCAAGGCAAAAACGTATAACGATTTTCGGCGTCTGCTCGACCAGCGGGACATCGACGCGGTGGTGATCGGCACGCCGGACCACACGCACGCCGTGGCGGCTGTGGCGGCGTTGCGGAGCGGGAGACACGTTTATTGTGAGAAACCGCTGGCGCGGACGGTTTCGGAATCGCGCATCATCACCGAGACCGCCCGAAAACACGGGCGTGTGACCCAAATCGGCACGCAGATCCACGCCGGGTCCAATTATCGGCGCGTGGTCGAGTTGGTGCAGAGCCGGGCAGTCGGGCCGGTGCGGGAAGTCCACGTCTGGGTTGGCGCGACTTACGGCGGCATGGATTTGCCAAAGGAAACGCCGCCGGTACCGCCGAACGTGCATTATGATTTGTGGCTGGGGCCGGTCGAATACCGGCCTTACAGCCCGCACTATTTGCCGTTCAAATGGCGCAACTGGTGGGCGTTTGGCGGCGGGACCCTGGCCGACTTTGGCTGTCATTACCTCGATTTGCCGCACTGGGCGTTGGGGCTGAGCCGGCCCCTGACCGTTGAACCGGTTGATGGCCCGCCGGTCCATCCGGAATCGACCCCACCCTGGCTGATCATGCGCTACCACTATCCGGCGCGCGGCGAAAGCCCTCCCCTCCAACTCACCTGGTATCACGGCGGCAAACAACCCGCCCTGCTTTCGACCGAACAAGCAGCCCAATGGAAAAGCGGCGTGCTGTTCGTCGGCAGCAAAGGAATGTTGCTGGCCGATTACGGCCGGCGCACGCTGCTGCCGGAGAAAGATTTTGACGGCTTCACCCCGCCGACTCCGTTCCTTAAAGATTCCATCGGCCATCACAGGGAATGGATCGAGGCCTGCAAGAACGGCAATCCGACAACTTGCCCGTTCGATTACTCCGGTCCCCTGACGGAGGCCGCGTTGTTGGGCAACGTTGCCTATCGCGTCGGAAAAAAGCTGGAGTGGGACTGGAAACGGTTAAAGGCGAGCAATTGTACGGAGGCCGACCGATACCTCCGGCACCACTACCGCAACGGGTGGAAAATCTGACCGTCGCGGGAAGCTCTCCTGGGCTGCATCAGAAGTTCGTTGGATGCCCAACCGGCGGTACTTGCCGGATTCCGCCCTGCCCCCGTCTTTTTTGTCCGCGCCGCGGCTCCAGTGGCCGAGCGAACGGTGCCAACCCTCAAACGACGAAACGGACGATGAGTCCGGCCTCGCCTCTCCCCGGCGCGCGGCTTTCGGGGCGACCGGCGGCGAAGGGACCGCCCGGTTTCAGCGCGTGCGCAGGCGGCTTTGCCAGGCACTCAACGATTGACCGGCGGGCCGGATGCTCCGCTCGTAGAATGTCCTTTACAATCAACGGCTGCCTTCGGCATAACCAATCATACGGGAAGACGGCAGCGCAATTCTCAGGGAGTTGCGTGGACGTCATTCCGGATGATTTATCCAAAAAAGAACACCGTGAAGCTCGATAGCGGATCCGACGCCACCGGGCATTGATATGAGCGAATTCGGACATCTGCCCTTCAAATGGAAGTTGACGCTGATCCTGATGGCGACGAGCGTCTTCTCCTTGCTGGTAGCCTGCGCGGCGTTCGTGTGGTACGACAATTACCTCTTTCGGCAGTCGATGATCCGGGGACTGCAGGCGGACGCGAACATCTTCAGCATTAACAGCCGCTCGGCCCTCGTCAGCGGCAACAAGGAAGATTTGCACAGCGCCCTGAAGGCGCTGGGCGGCAAAGACATTGTCGCGGCGGCCGTTTATTCCCGCGACGATACGCCCCTGAGCCGGTACGTCAAAGAGGGCAGTGGCGAAGTGATTCCGTCCAGACCGTCCCGGTGGCAATACAACATTGCAGGCGATTATCTGGTGATTTTTCGACCGGTTGTCTCTGGCGGAATGAAAATCGGCACGATCTATCTCAAGTCCGACATCGGAAAACAAGTGCAAGGACGCTCCTATCGCTACGCCAATATCGTGGCCATGGTGATGTTGATTTCGTGCCTGGTCGCTTTCCTCACTTCCTACAAATTGCAGCCGCTCATTTCCAAACCAATCATGGACCTGGCCCAGACGGCGAAGTTGGTCAAGGAACAAAAGGACTACCTGGTGCGCGCCCGCAAGACCAGCCATGACGAAGTCGGTTCCCTGATCGACGCGTTCAACGAAATGCTGGCGGTCATCCAGCAGCGGGATGCCGAGTTGCAGCAGGCCAATGACATGCTCGAGGTTTACAACGTGAACCTGGAGAGGAAGGTCGAAGAGCGGACCGCCGAACTGGTCCGGGCCACCGCCGAGGCGCAGGAAGCCCGCAGCACGGCGGAAGATGCCAATCGCGCCAAGAGCGCGTTTTTGGCCAACATGAGCCACGAACTGCGCACGCCGCTGAACGCAGTCATTGGTTACAGCGAAATGCTCGAGGAGGACGCCCGGGACCTGGGTGAAGAAGGTTTCGTCGCCGACTTGCAAAAGATTCACAGCGCCGGCAAACACCTGCTCGGCCTCATCAACGATGTGCTCGATATTTCGAAAATTGAAGCGGGCAAGATGGACCTTTTCCTGGAGACGATCGACGTGCCCGTCATGGTTCAGGACGTGGTGAACACGATCAAACCGCTGGTCCAGAAGAACGGCAATGTGCTCAACCTGGAGTGCGGGAATAACCTCGGCCCCATGCGCGCCGACGCGACCAAGGTCCGGCAGGCGCTGTTCAACCTGCTCAGCAACGCCTGCAAGTTCACCGAAAAGGGAACAATCACGTTGCAGGTCGCCCGGGAACGCGGCAATGGCGCGGGACATTTCATCTTCCGGGTCCGCGACTGCGGCATCGGCTTGACGCCGGAGCAGGTGAACAAGCTGTTCCGGGCGTTCACCCAGGCGGATGTCTCGACCACGCGCAAATACGGCGGCAGCGGCCTGGGTCTGGCCATCACGCGTCATTTTTGCCAGATGATGGGCGGCGACGTGGCGGTCGAAAGCGAGTTGGGAAAAGGATCCACCTTCACCATCCGGCTGCCGGCGGTGGTGGTGTCGTCCCGACCGGAAAAACAGGACACGGCCCCGGTCGCGCCGGAGAGGCGTGTGATTGAACCGCCGCCGGGCGCCACCACGATTCTGGTCATTGACGATGACCCGACGGTCCACGATTTGATGCGCCGGTTTCTGACCAAAGAGGGTTACCGCGTCGCCATTGCGCCCGGCGGCAAGGAGGGCGTTCAGATGGCCAGGGAATTGAAACCCGATTTGATCACGCTCGACGTGATGATGGCGGAAATGGATGGCTGGTCGGTATTGACAGCGCTCAAGGCCGACCCGGAAGTGGCGGACATACCCGTCATCGTGCTGACCATGTTTGACGATAAGGAAATGGGTTTCGCTCTGGGCGCGACCGACTATATGACCAAGCCCATCAATCGCGATCGGCTCGTCGGCGTGCTCCGCAAGCATCAACACGGTCCCTCGCCGTTCCCGGTGCTGGTGGTCGAGGACGAACCGTCCATCCGGCAAATGGTCCGGCGCGTGTTGGAGAAGGAAGGCTGGACGGTCCGGGAGGCGGAAAACGGAAAGGCCGGATTGCAGGCGGTGGCCGAAAGCAAGCCCTCCGTGGTCCTGCTGGACTTGATGATGCCGGTGATGAACGGGTTTGATTTCATTCGAGAACTGCGCAAGAACAAGGATTGGCAGGACATTCCCGTTGTCATTTTGACGGCCAAGGACCTCACCGTGGAAGACCGCCAACAACTGCGAGGCAACGTCGAGCGAATCCTGCAAAAAGGCGATTATAATCGCGAACAATTGCTCAGCGAGGTCCGCGACCTGGTAAAACACCGGGTTCATCCGGTTACCCCCGCCAAGCCATGAACCGTTTTTACGACCCAGCCGCCCGAAAGGAGATCCAGGATGGCCAAGATACTGTTGGTTGAAGACAACGAGATGAACCGGGACATGCTTTCACGTCGATTGGAGCGGCGCGGCTACGCGGTGGTGATCGCCGAGGACGGCGCCAAAGGAGTGGACATGGCGAAATCGGAGTTGCCGGATATTATTTTAATGGACATGAGCTTGCCCATCATGGACGGCTGGGAGGCGACGCGCCAGGTCAAAGCCGCGCCGCAGACCAAAGGAATACCGGTCATTGCCTTGACGGCGCATGCCATGGCGGGCGACGAGGAAAAAGCGCTCGCCGCAGGCTGTAACGATTACGAAACCAAACCGGTGGACCTGCCGAAGTTGCTGGCCAAAATCGATGCCCTGTTGCAGAGTAAGGGTGCATCGTGACCGGCAAAGAATCCAAAATACGAAAAAACATCGCGCCCGGCACTTCCGCAGGTGGTCCCCGACCGCGCGCGAAGGAGTCCGATACCAGTCACGACACCGCTCTTTCCAACATTCGCCACAGTTTGCGCACGCCGCTGAACCAGGTCATTGGCTACAGCGAGATGCTGCAGGAGGAGGCGGAGGATCTCGGGTTGGACGCGTATGTCCCGGACTTGCAGAAAATTCACGCCGCCGGCAGCCAGCTCCTCGCGCTGATCAACGATAACCTTTCGCAAGCGCGCGTCGAATCGGGCAAGCTGGAGCTGGAATCGTTGCAGCGCGACAGCCGCACCCTCCTGGATCTCATCATCGGCTATAGCGAGTTGTGCCAGGAGGATGCCGACGGCAAAGAGCACGTCACGTTCGTGGCCGATTTGAAGAAGATCCAAAATGCGGCCAAAACGATGCTCGGTCTTTTGAACAGTGTTGAGTTTCTGCAGCCGCTAATCGCCCGGGCTGGAAAATCCCACCTCGGCGCCCCGCCGGACTTCGCCGGCGTGATGACTTCCATTCGTCCGTTGAACGAATCTATCCCGGAAACGCAGTCACTGGCCGGCTTTATTCTGGTCGTGGACGACAATGAAATGAACCGCGACATGCTCTGTCGCCGGCTGGAGCGCCAGGGCCATACGGTGCTCGAAGCCGAAGACGGGCGCAAGGCGTTGGAAATTCTCGAGAGCGTGAAAGTGGACCTCGTGCTGCTCGACATCCTTATGCCGGAACTGGACGGTTTGCAGACGCTCGAGTTGCTCAAGGCCAACCAATCGCACCGCCACACTCCCGTCATCATGCTTTCCGCGCTCGATGAGTTGGACAACGTCGTGCGTTGCATCGAGATCGGCGCGGAGGATTATCTGCCCAAACCGTTTAATCCCGTGCTGCTCAATGCCCGCATCAACGCCTGTCTGGAAAAAAAACGGCTGCGCGACCAGGAGCAGGCCTACCTCGACCAGTTGCGCATCGAACGCGAGAAATCCGAACGGTTGCTGCTCAATGTCCTTCCCAAATCCATTGCCGACCGCCTCAAACAGGGCGAAAGCACCATTGCCGACAGTTTCCCGGACGCCACCGTCCTGTTCGCCGACCTGGGCGACTTTACAAAGATGTCGTCGCACGTTCCGGCGACCGAACTGGTCCAGATGTTGAACGAGATCTTCTCCAAGTTCGACTGGCTGGCCGAACTGCATCACCTGGAAAAAATCAAAACCATCGGCGACGCCTACATGGCCGTCGGCGGTCTGCCGACGCCTCGTCCGGACCACGCGGAAGCGGTGGCCGAAATGGCGCTCGACATGCAAAAAGTTGTGTCGCGCATGAACACCGGCGATGGTCGGAAGTTCGAGCTTCGCATCGGCATCAGCAGCGGGCCGGTCGTCGCCGGGATCATCGGAAGCAAAAAATTCATCTACGACCTCTGGGGCGACACCGTGAACATCGCCAGCCGCATGGAGTCGTTGGGCCAGTTGGGAGCCATCCAGGTTTCCGCGGCCACCTACGAACACCTCAAAGACAAATATGCCTTCGAGCGTCGCGGCAAAATCGAAGTGAAAGGAAAGGGGAAAATGACGACTTTTTTCCTCACCGGCAGAAAGTCCGGCACCGCCACGTAGCTGCCGGTGCCCCGCCGCTGGTAATCTCCTGAACAATTCAGACGTTCGCGCACGGGCCCAGTTCGACCCTTGGCCCTGCGGAAATTTCCCGTATATGCGTAAAATTTCCGCAGGGCTGACAGCCGGTGGTGTCGGGCAAACTCCACGTTGGCCAGGATTTCGCGCTGGCTCATCCAGGGCAATTCTGGGACAGTCCCGGCCAGCTATGGCCACCGCTGAGTATCTCACCGCGCCGTTGAAGACCGACAAAATGCCCCCGGGCATTCCCTACATTGTCGCCAACGAGGCCGCCGAACGGTTCAGTTTCTACGGCATGAACTCGATCCTGGCAACGTTCATGACCAAATACATGCTGGACTCGAGCGGCGCGCCGGACCGCATGAACGAAGCGCAGGCGAACGAGTGGTATCACACGTTCGTGACCGTCAACTATTTCATTCCCGTGTTTGGCGCGATTCTCGCCGATGCGTTCTGGGGCAAGTACCGGACGATCTTTTATCTGTCGATTTTCTATTGCCTGGGCCACTTCGTGCTCGGGTTGAATGAAACGCGGCACGGACTCGTGCTTGGCCTGGCGCTCATCGCCCTGGGCGCGGGCGGCATCAAACCTTGCGTGTCCGCCAACGTGGGGGACCAGTTCGGTACCGCCAACCAGCATTTACTGCCCAAGGCATTCAGTTGGTTTTACTTCTCGATCAATGTGGGTTCGATGTTTTCGACGCTGCTGATCCCCTACTTCCTGGAGCAGTTGCCCAAAGACTTTTCACTGAATCCACGGTGGGGACCACACATTGCCTTCGGCACGCCCGGCTTGCTCATGTTTCTGGCAACCGTGATTCTCTGGCTGGGACGAAGGCGATACGTCCACGTCCCGCCGCGGGGACGAGAGTTCTTCCGGGACATTACCAGCCGTGAAGGTTTGAAGGCGCTCGGGAACCTGGCCATCCTCGTGCCCTTCGTCGCGGTCTTCTGGGCGTTGTGGTATCAAAACTTTTCCGAGTGGGTCCATCAGGCTGAGAAGATGGATCGCCACTGGCTGGGACGCGAATGGCAAGCCGGCCAAATCCAAACCGTGAACCCGCTCTTCATTCTGCTGTTCCTGCCGCTGTTTTCTTACTGCGTCTATCCGGCGCTGAACCGGTTCTTCCGGCTCACTCCTTTGCGCAAAATGGGCATTGGTTTCGTTCTTACGGTTCTGGCTTTTTTGATTCCCGCGTGGATTGAAACCCGCCTTGCCGCCGGCCTTAAACCGCATGTCGGTTGGCAGGTGCTGGCCTACGTGTTCATCTCGGCCGCAGAAGTGATTATCTCCGTCACCTATCTGGAGTTTTCCTACACGCAAGCGCCGCCCGGCTTGAAATCGGTCGTGATGTCGCTCTATCTGGCAGCCATCGCCCTGGGCAATCTGTTCACGGCCCAGGTAAATCATTTTATCCAAAACCCCGATGGCACCGCCAGGCTCGCTGGCGCCAATTACTACTTGTTTTTCACGGCCGTGATGGTCGGCACAACGATTCTCTTTGCGATCGTCGCGCCGTTCTACAGAGGAAAGACGTACCTCCAAACGGATACGCGAACGCAACCCGCGTGAGTGGCCCGGCGAAAGGGGGACCATCTTGATACACCCCCCATCGCTGAAGTGGCCCCTCTCCCTGCGAGGCACGAGCGGGGAGAGGGAATCGCCGCTGGCTTGGTGGCCGTATTAGATGCGCCCGGAGAGAAGTCGCCCTTCACAGCAATGGCGGAAACCGTCCGCCTCCCAAACGCGCGCACTACCGCGGCCGGCTCAATCGCGCGCGAACCAACTCGGGCAGATATTTCACCGGCACGGACCCGTGGTCGAGCACCGCCTCGTGAAATCGGCCCAGGTCAAATGGGTCGCCCGGTTCGTGCTCCATTCGCTGGCGCAGACGGTAGTGAGCCATGCGTCCGACAAAGTAGGTGCTGAGCTGCACCGAACTTTGTTTCGCGCGGATGATTTTCAGCCGGGCTTCGCCCTCCGATTGAAACGCTCCTTCCATCAGAAACTTCAAAGCCTCTTCATCCGTCATCGTGGCGCAGTGCATCCTGTGGTCGAGGATGGCGTTGGCCACCGCCCGCAGATAAAACTTGAGTTGTGTCAGCCGGAGCGCAAGGTCGCGGTCGCCATAACCCTGGTCGAGCATCATCTGTTCCGTATAGACCGCCCAGCCTTCAATAAACACCCCCGATTGCAGCACTCGCCGAATCAGCGACCGACTTCGATTGGAATACTCCAGTTGCACGTAGTGTCCCGGATAGGCCTCGTGAAGGGTGAGAATTTGCAACATAGGGCGGTTGTATTCCTCCAGAAAACTCTTTACTCGGGACGCATCCCAATCTGTCGGCGGAGGACTGATGGCGTAGAAGCTCGCCGCCTCGGGATCCAGGGGCGGCGCAGACTCCAGATAGGCCACCGAATTTCCCCGCTTGAATTCGGGCATTTCGATGACCTGGCAACGATCGGGATCGGGCAGACGAAGAATATCGTTCTCGCGGATGAATGCCTTGATCCGTTCGACGGTCGCCCGCCCGTCTCGAACCAGGTCTTCCGGCCGACCGTGTTCCTGTCCGATGGCCTCCAGCACCTTTCGGATGACGGCGCGACGACCCTCCGCGTCATCCGGCGGCAAGGGCGTTTTGGGGAAATAGTTGCTCCAGAGCTGGCGGGCGATGACATACATGTCCCGCTCCACGCGGGTGAATTCGGCTTGCGCGTCCGCCAGCACCTGGTCCGCGGTCAACCCCGCATCGAGCACCAACTCCAGCTTGCGGGCAAACTTCTTTCTGCCCAGACGCCAGTCACCGCTGGCGCGCGACATCAATTCTCCCTCGAGAAATTTCTGGTACTCCTTCAAGAGCGCTGCCACTTGCGCGGCCCGTGTTTTCAGAGCGTCCCGTTGCCTTGTTTCTCCCGCGAATCCAAAAATGCCTTTCTCATAGAAGGAAATCGCGCCGCGGTTCTGTCGGATGGCGGTCTCGAGGATCGGGCGCGGAGGATTTTGCAAATTCTGTTTCGCCGCCGCCACGACCTGCGGAATTGCTGCCATGCGGGCGAGGCAGTTGGCCATGTTCGTTTCCATCGGCTGCGTGGATTGGGTCAGGAGCAGGAACACGCTGTCATTGAGGTAGTCGCCATAGATGCGCGGGTCTTCTTCAAACGGACGGGTGTTCTCCGCCAGCCAAATCGTGGTTTGCAGGTCGTGCCGGAAGATTTCAAAATCAATCTGGCCGTCGCGAGACAGTTTCGTGTACTCCACCCGCTGCGGCAGTTTCCTCAAGGTCTCTCGCGCAAGCGCCCTCCAGCCGAGCCGGGCTTTTCCGGAGAGATCATCGAGCAGGTGGTCAAAGCGATGGTCGCCCAGCCGCGTCGCCTGGAGAGGTTGCTGCCGGAAGTGTTCGTCGAGATACTCCTTGAAGAATGCGTTGAGCCCGGCATCCGCTTCTTGTGCCCCGGCTGATCCGCAACGCGCAAATGCCAGGCAGAGCACCGCTGCGATTTTCGACCACGTTGTTAATCTCATAATGAACTTGCCTTGTGCAAATCTTCGCTCAACAACTCCGCAACGTCAGGTAAACGTTGCCAAGCCCGCTGTCAAACCGTTAACGTCAGCGGCGTGGGCGCTTGGCGCAGTGGTTAGCGCGTCTCGTTTACACCGAGTAGGTCGGGGGTTCGAATCCCTCAGCGCCCACCAACTCGTCTGAGGGCGGCGAAAAATCCTGACGCGGAACGACCGCCGGTTTCACAGAAACCTTATTTGGCGGTCGTGTCGTTGTTGGCAACGCCGGCGGCGATTTCCTTCAACCGGGCTGCCGAGATTTTGTCTCCCCCCTGCGCGGTGCTTTCGACGACGCGTTTCCAGACTTGTTCGTCTTTGAGCGCCGCGAGAAAGTTTCGACCATCCGGCGTGATCCTTTTCAGCATGACACTATTTACAGATCCGTCGGGGTTCTTGATCGACGTCCCGTCCACCAGGCCGGCGTCGATCAGCATCGCCCAGTGAAAGTTCTGCGCGATTTTCGAATAAGGATCGAGGTTTGGCTTGGGTTTTTGGCCGTCCAGATCCAGAAGGAGCAACTTGACCAGTTCGAGGTTGAATTTGACGGGCTCCGCAGGCGCGCTGCCGGCCTTGAGCTGCGACGCCCGGCGATTGCCTTCCCCAAGTTCGCGCATTTGTTTCTGCCAGTCTTCGGTGACCTTCTGCCGGCGGGCGTAATCGGCGGCGGCTTTCCTGGCGAGTTCCTGGTTCGCCTGGTTGGCCTGGGATTCTCTTTCCGCGGCGACCTGCCTGGCGGACCGGACCAGGAGCTTCTTCGTGCGGATGTGGACGATGATGTTGTTTTGTGTGCCCCGCACCTTGGTGACCCAGTCCCGGTTGGCAGTCTGACCGGGGTCCAGGCTGATCGAGTCTTCGAAGGCTTCGGAGATTTCGTCGTTGTAAAATTCAAATTCGACGTCCACCACCATGGTTTCGTTGGTCCTGTTGACCAGTTCCATCTGGTAATGGTATTGGCCCCCGATGAGAGGAGTGTCTTTCTTTATCTCGACGCCACGAAGCGTGACGTTTTTTTCCTTCAGCGATTCAACGCGCTGCGCGAAAAGTGGCGGAGCCGCGGCGGCGCAGCCAAAAAGCAGGAGGACGACCGTTCGAATGAGGGATTGCGTTGAGTGTGTCATAAAGGTTCGGGCCGCCGGCGGGAAAGCGTCGGCGGTTCTGTTCACATCCGCGCGATGAAATGGTCGGGCACGTTTTCAACCTGAGGTCGAAATCGTTTTCAGGTCGGCGCGGACCTGTTCGTAGTTCGTCGAGTAGGCAAGCACGTCGGGATCGGGTTCGATGCCCCAGTGATTGCAGGCCTCGCGATACGCCTCCGGCCACCAGTTGCGATGCCGGGTCAATCCTTCTTCGCGCCATTTGCCCCAATCCATCAGGACTCGCGACCAGCACTGATCGCCATACTGGACCGCCTTCCTGGGATCGTCGAATTCTTTCAGGTACCAATCCCGCCCGATGCGCGCGTGCAACACTTCATCGGCCCAGTCGTAATCCTGAAACAGCGCCGACAGGGGATTGCGCGATGCGAGGCCGACTTCCCATTCGAAGCGTTTGCCATTCTTGGGCATCAGCCCCTGTTCGATAAAATAAAGCACGGCGTGCCGCTCAATCGGTTTGAGTTGCGTGTTCAGCGCCAGCGACCAGGTAAAGTTCACCATGACCTTCCGCGGCCAGTCGATGCCGAGGTTGGCGAAACCGACTTCGCCCATCATCGCGTGGCGCGCTTCGTCCCAGAGCTGTCGGCTCATGTCGCGGTAATAGCCCCAGGGTTTGTCCGGAGTCTCGGTGATGATGCTGGCCATCATTTCCGGCACGTCAACTTCGCGAAGCCGCTTGTAAAACATCATCAGCGTCTTCGGTTGCGGAGAGAACTTTTCGTCGTAAAGAAAAACTTCGGCGTTCACGCCCATATTGTAAGGGTCGGGGAAACGCTCGTCCCGCGTCGGCCGGCCGTCGTATCGGTATGGCTTGACCGAATGCATCCGGGAAATTTTTTGGCCGCTCGGCTTTTCCGTGCCGTCCAGAGCGCCCGCCGCTGCCATGCAACCGTCGAGCAGGGAAAGCCAGGGACCGGCGTGTCGGCGAAATTTCTCGTCGATCAAGCCGGCGATCGTTTGCGCGCCAAACCGCCGCAGATCGTCCAGTTCGAGCAACGCGAAACGGCAAAGGCGGACCGACGGCTGGTCGGCCAGCGGATTGGTGTCGGCGACATGTCTTTCCAATGCGGCATTCAGAGCGGGCAACGCCTTGTAGTAAAGACCGAGCACGAGTTCCCCCGTGGTGGGCGCGCAGAGAATTTCATCGAAGAACATTCCCAGGTTCGCGTCGGGGACGGTTTCAAGGCCGAGCGGCGGTTCGCGCATTTCGCCCACCCGCCGTCTCAGCGCGGTGACATGTTCGGCGCAGAGATGGGCGTGCAGGCTGAAGCCCATTTTCAGTTCGTAAATCGGTTCCGCCGTGATGCGTGCGGTGAAAATCTGATGCAGCCGTTTGAAGGCGTAGTGGTAACGCTTGAGCCGGCGGACGCATTCCTCCACGGACAACCCCGGTTTCATCGCCTCTTCCATCAAACAAGTGCCGGCAAGAGCGGGCAGATTTCGATAGGATTTATAGGTGTTCATAAGGGCAATCCTGTTACGAAAACAATCTAGCATCCGACTGCCAAAACTCGACACCAAATTTGTTTGGGCGATTCGCGGGCGGGACGGCGGCAGGATTCGGCTCACCTGGGGCGGGAGGGAATTTGCTTGCCACAGAATTCGGGTGGGCATTAGCTTGACCGCTCGTTGGACGCCACGTTGGACGCCAATGTAGCTCAGTGGTAGAGCAACGGTTTCGTAATTCAGAAAGGGAGTTTGGCCCGGTTGTGCACGTGTGGATTCCCCTTGTGATTTCAGGGTTTTCTGCAATTCGGCGTTTGCCGCGCTTGGCCTGTTTTTGCCCCAAAAACCACAAACCGTATACAAAAGCGATATACAATCTGGATTCGTGATCGTCGCCCGTGGCGCGCTGCGAAAACCGCGAAGATAACCGTCACTGCAGCCAATCATTTTGGTTCAATGACATTCAGCCCGTTCACAAGATCGAAATGTTTTCGGTTGAATGTGGCGACGTCGCTGCCGCGCTCCAACGCCGTCGCCGCGACGATAATGTCGTAATAGCCGATCATCTTCCCCGCCGCTTCCAGCTCCGCCCATATCCGCGCGTGTTCCCGGGCAGTCTGCTCCGTGTAGGGAATGATTGGAAGCGGCGCCAGGACGGCCTCGAGGTATTGCTGGCGTTTGGCTTTGTGAGCTGCCGTCGCTCGTTCCACTCCGTGCCAAAGTTCGGCCACCGTGATGGCAGCCACTTCAAACTGATCGTCGGGGCGAGTTGCCAGCCAGCTCGTCAGATCGAAGGAACCCTTCTCGCCGCGGATGAGAACGTCGGCGTCAAGGATTATCGCCATTTGTCAGCGGGGGCTTTGAGGGTTTTGCGCCCTGCTTGAAGGT
>WNGA01020030.1_pt1 | contig 15309 bp, 10 predicted proteins | sample 5400061 | NCBI WGS metagenome assembly WNGA01 (sample SAMN13153366, study PRJNA577476) | soil metagenome | isolation source: 100 cm soil or saprolite under grassland replicate 2 | place: USA:California | collected 2016-06-15
GGGCTCCGACGACGAGACGGCGGTTCGAGAGGACGAGCTGCCGGTCCGCCGGAGCCATTCCTCTCGTGAAGATTTCCCAGATGGCGAGCGTCGGGCAGTTCCAGGCGCCCGCCAGCCTCGTCCTCTCGGCGAGATCGGGTCCATCACCCCCGGCCGTCGCGCGGACCTGCTCCTTCTGGATCGCAATCCTCTCGAAGACGCTGGCGCCGCGCGCAATCCCCGCGGCGTGATGTGGCACGGCCTCTGGCGGGTCGATCCCGGGATGACCCGAGTAGTCGTCAATCCCTGCCTCGCCGGCGCTCCGGCGGACTGCCGCCGTCGGCACACTCGAACCGTCGTTCACTGAAGACCGGGCGAAGGAGTCGGATCGGCGGCTCACTTCTCCTTCAGGTATTCATGGACGAACTGGACCGCCATGGCTCCTTCGCCTACCGCCGACGCGACGCGCTTGACCGAGCCGGACCGCACATCTCCAGCGGCGAAGACGCCGGGGCGACTCGTCTCGAGAAGGAACGGCTGCCGGCGGGCAGTCCAGTGAGCCGACTGCGCCATCGCCGGGCCCGTCCGGACGAACCTCTTCTCGTCTCTCTCGATCTCCACCGGAAGCCAGTCGGTGTGCGGCGTTGCGCCGATGAAGCTGAAGACCGCCGGCGTCTCCAGCGTGCGCGTCTCTCCCGTCTCGCTGTTGACGATTTCGACTGACGCCAGCCGGCCGTCGCCGGACATCCGCCGGACAGTCGTATTGAGAAGGACCTCGATGTTCGGGGTTTGCTCGATCCGGTGGGCGAGGTACGCCGACATGCTCTTGTAAAGATCGTTGCCTCGAATCAGCAGGTACACCCTGCGCGCGTGCCGGGAGAGATAGACGGCGGCCTGACCGGCAGCATTGCCGCCGCCCACGATCACGACTTCCGCTCCCTGGCAGAGCTGTACTTCGTTGGGGGTGGCGGCGTAGTAGACGCCGGAACCCTCGAATCGGGCACAGCCGTCGACGTCGAGCCGGCGGTACTCTGCCCCGGTCGCGATCAGCAGGCATTTGGCGACGATCGACTCACCGCTCTCCAGCGCGAGGACGGAGTAGGCGTTGTCGAAAGTGAGCGAGACAACCGGCGTGGCGACGGACAGGATCGCGCCGAACTTGTTCGCCTGGACGATGGCGCGCTCCGCGAGGTCGCCGCCGGTGATCCCCGTCGGGAAGCCCAGGTAGTTCTCGATGCGCATGCTGGTGCCGGCCTGGCCTCCCGGTGCCGTCCGCTCGAGGACTACCGTCGAGAGCCCCTCCGAGGCCCCATAGACCGACGCCGCGAGCCCGCCCGGCCCGGCGCCGACGATGGCGAGGTCGTACACGGTCTGCTCGAGCGGCCGGCGGATGCCAAGCGCTTCAGCGATCTCACGGTTCGAGGGATTGCGCAGGACGACCTGCTTTCCCCAAGCGACCACGGGTGTGTCCTGGACGCTCAACCCGAAGCGCCCGAGCAGCTCTCCCACCTCCGGATGGGACTCCAGGTCGAGGAATGTGAAGAGCGACCGGTTCCGCGCGAGAAAGTCGCGGATGCGAAACGTGTCGTGGGAGTAGCGGGAGCCGATCACGCGGATTCCGGTGAAGCTTCCGGATTCGCGCAGGAGCTGGCGCCGCGCGATGAATGCCTGGAGGATGATGTCGCCGACCTCCGGGCACCGGTTCACGATCTGCGCCGCGCGATGAATGCCTGGAGGATGATGTCGCCGACCTCCGGGCACCGGTTCACGATCTGCCGCAGGGCGTCCGTCGTCACCTCGTAGACCTCGGAGTCCGTACGGGCGACGGCACTGGCGATCGCTGGCCGGCCGGTCAGCTGCCCCATCTCGCCGGTGAACGCGCCGGCGGTGTGGACCACGATGGTCTTGGACGTTTCGCCGCTCTCGTCGACGATCTCGATCTCGCCCGAGGCGATGACGAAGAACCGGTAGTCGCGGTCGCCGACCTGGAAGAGCTTCTGGCCGGCTTTGTAGGGAACGAGCGATGCGGCCGCGCAGCGGGAGAGCGCCTCGATCTGGGACCGGTCCAGCTTTGGGAAGGCGACGGATTGGAGGTCGTGCTCGGGCATCGGGACGTTCGACCGCGGGAAGCGGCCCCCGCACTCTATCCTCGCGGTCGAAACGCGAACCTTCCGGCCGCCGGATCGTAAGCAAGGTTCGGGGAGGGCGCATGTTCCGAATCCTGACTGTGACAGGGTTTCTCATGACGGCTTCTTTGTCGCTGGCGGCGGTGCCCGCGGACTTCGAGTCGTGCCGCAAGGCGATGAAGGACCTTCTCGCCGAGCACTGGGAGTACGTGCTTTCGCACAATCCGGAGTTCGCGTCCATCCTCGGCGACAAGCGGTGGAACGACAAGGTGACCGACTTTTCCCAGGAGGAGATCGACCGGGATCTCGCGAGATCGAAAGATTTCCTGAGCCGGTTCGAGGCGATCGATCCGACCGGCTTCCCCGAGCAGGAGGTCCTCACCCGGACGCTTCTCGTCCGGGGGTTCCGCGAGCAGCTCGAGGATGCGCGTTTCAAGAACTGGGAGATGCCGGTTTCGCAGATCTCCGGCGTCCACATCGATACTCCGCGGCTCGTTTCGCTCCTCTCCTTCCAGACCGTCAAGGATTACGAGGACTACGCCGCGCGCCTGAAGGCCCTGCCGCGCCTCTTCGATCAGACCGTGATCCAGATGCGAAAAGGGATGGCGGAAGGCCTGATGCCGCCGAAGTTCCTGCTCGAGAAGGTCGTAACCCAGGCGGAGGGAATCAGCGCCAAGACGTCGGCCGAATCACCGTTCGCGATGCCGCTGGCGAAGATGCCGGCCTCCTTCCCCGAGAAGACGAAGGCGCAGCTTCGCTCCGCGGTGCTCGCCGCGATCCGCGATTCGGTGGCGCCCACTTACTCGCGGTTCGCGAAGGTCGTGCGGGAGGAGTACGCCGTGCGCGGGCGGATCGAGCCGGGGATGTGGTCGCTGCCCGACGGCGACGCGCGATATGCGAACACGGTCCAGCGGCAGACGACCACCCTGCTGACGCCCGAGGAGATCCACTCGATCGGCGTCGAGCAGGTCGCCGCGATCGAGGCGGAGACGACCAAAGTCGCCAAGGCTCTCGGGTTCGCCGACTGGAAAGCGATGGCCGCGTCGATCGAGAAGGACCCGAAGCATCACGCGCACTCGCGCGAGGAGCTTCTCTCCCTGTACCGGAAGTACATCGATCGGATGAAGCCGCAGCTCCCGAAGCTGTTCGGCAGGCTGCCGAAGGCCGATCTCGTCGTGATGCCCGTCGAGCAGTTCCGCGAGAAGGAGGCGTCGGGAGCGCAATACGACCAGGGGACTCCCGACGGCTCGCGTCCGGGCCACGTCATGATCAACACGAGCGATCCAGAGTCCCGCAAGACGATCTCGGTCGAGTCGACCGCGTATCACGAGGGCGTGCCGGGGCATCATCTCCAGATCGCGATCGCGCAGGAGGTCGAGAACCTTCCGCCCCAGCGCCAGCAGGCTTTCTACACGGCGTTCGTCGAGGGATGGGGGCTCTACTCGGAACGGCTCGGCAAGGAGATCGGCTTCTACGAAGATCCGTACAGTGACTTCGGCCGGCTGCAGGACGAGATGCTCCGCGCGATCCGGCTCGTCGTGGACACGGGGTTTCACGCGAAGCACTGGACGCGGCAGCAGGTCGTCGATTACTTCCACGCGCACTCCGCGATCGACGAGGTGGACGTCCAGACCGAGACCGACCGTTACATCTCGATTCCGGGTCAGGCGCTCGCGTACAAGGTGGGGCAACTGAAGATCGTCGAGCTGCGCGAGCGCGCGAAGAAGGCACTGGGCGCAAAGTTCGACGTGCGGAAGTTCCACGACACGGTGCTCGATGTCGGCGCGCTCCCGCTCGACGTGCTGGAGGCGCGCGTCGATGCATGGATCCGCTCGGAAGGCGCGGTGACGCCAGGCAGTTGAGCTGCTCGCTCGAGCTCTCGCCTTCGGTGTGAGGAATGCTTCTTGCCGGCGGCCGGAGTATGATGACTCAGCGCCGTCTGCCCAGCGATTCCCGCTGGCCTCCTTCGCGTCGGGAAGCCGCCATGTCCAAACCCAGACCGGGCATTCTCTCGATATCGGAGTGGGTCGCCGCCGGACTGATGACGGCAATCGCGTTGTGCCTGCACATCGCGCGCGTGCACTCTGCCGGCCCGTTGTGGAGGGACGAGATCGCGGTCCTCAACCTGGCGAGGATGAACTGGCACGAGATCGTGACCGGTTTTCAGCACGAAGGTTTCCCACTCCTCTTCCCGGCGCTGCTTCGCGAGTATGCCGGGTTGCTGGGTACGGGCAATACCGCTCTGCGGGTTTTCGGCTTCGGGACCGGAGTCCTGTGCCTCGGAATACTGTGGCTGAATGCCGCTTGCGTCACGCGCCGGACGCCATTGATCGCTCTCGCGCTCTTCGCTTTCAATCCAGTCTTCTTTGTTTGGGGCGATTCGATCCGCGGCTACGGGATGGGTGCGGCGCTCCTGTTGCTCACGCTCGCGCTCTTCGCCCGCGCGATCATCGAGCCAGGTCCCGGCGTCTTCTGTGCGGCAATGGTGAGTGCTGTCCTGAGTGTCCAGTGTCTACTGGCCAATGCCGTTCTTCTGCTCGCGATCGGTGCGTCCGCGATGGCCGTGCAGATCCTTCAGAGGCAGGTCCGGGCCGCCTTGACGACACTGGGAATCGGTTGTGGCGCCGCGCTCTCCATCAGCCCGTACCTCGAATCGTATCGGAACGCAAGGGAGTGGGACGTGCTGTTTCGGTCCGCAGTCGGTCTTCCATGGCTGTGGAGGAGATTCTGCAGCGCGTTGGGCGATCCGAGCGCGGGAATGCTCTGGGTCTGGTTGGTTCTCTTCGCGGCGTCAGCGATCGGCGTGCTCCGGCTTCTGCAGCGGAACCCGACGAGGGCACCCGGAGCCACCCCGCTCGCCGTATTTGCCCTTCTCGTTTGTGTGCTCGCCCCGATCTGTTACTTCGTTTTCCTCGAAACTCTGGGGTATCCGACCCAGGACTGGTATTACCTCTCCCTGGTTGCCGTGCTCGCTCTCGCCCTGGATATCGCCACCGGAGTGCTGGCTAGCAAGTTCGTCGGGGTCGCGGCATTACGCCTGGCACTCGCTGTTGCCGTCGCCGGCGCTCTGATTGCCCCGGCGTTTGACAGGGCTCAGGAACGAATGAGCAACATGGATCTGGTCGCCGCTCGGTTGAAGCAGAAGGCCGGGCCGGCGGATTTCATTGTCATCGCGCCCTGGTATCTCGGGATCTCGTTTCGGTGGCATTACCGATTCGACGGGGGGTGGCAGACATTGCCCCCGATCAGCGATCTACGGATCCACCGCTATGATCTTCTGAAGGAACAGATGACCAAGGTCGACCCGCTGGGAGGACTGCGAAAGCGGGTCGCGGATACTCTCCGATCCGGGCATCGACTGTGGGTCGTGGGGAGCCTGACATATCCCCGCAACGGTGAAACGCCTCCTTCTCGTGCACCGGCGCCCCACGACCGGGTGGGATGGCGCGAATCCGCATATCTCACGGCCTGGTCGATGCAGATGGGACAATTCGTCCAGACTCACGCGCTGCGCAGTCGTGTCATCCCGATCGCCGCGCCGACGCCCGTCAATGCCTTCGAAAACGTTCGACTCACCGTCGTCGAGGGGTGGCGGGGCGAATGAGAGATGATCGCGGCACACCCCCGCCATCCGACGCGATCATGGTCTCCCACCGTCTTCGTGAAGTGCGACGGTTTGCCCTTGCCTGATATCGTTCCGGGTTCAGACCAGATCCGATGGGAGACGAAATGAGAACGCGCGCGCGCTTTCTGCCGCCTTTGGTGTTCCTCTTTTTCGCAGCAGCTGCCCTCGCCGATCCCGACATCCACGATACGCGGCTCCTCTCCGAGCCCGCGGTCAGCGCGGACCGGATCGCTTTCATCTACGGCGGCGACCTCTGGACGTGCGCGGTCGACGGCGGCAACGTCCGGCGCTTGACCGCCGACCTCGGCGTCGAGTCGAGCCCGGCCTTCTCGACGGACGGCCGGTGGATTGCCTTCTCGGCGCAATACGAGGGCAACACCGACGTCTACGTCGTCTCCGCGGAAGGCGGCGTGCCAAAACGCCTGACCTGGCATCCGGGCAACGACGTCGCGCTCGGATTCACGCCCGACGGGAAATCGATCCTCTTCACGTCGCCGCGCAACGTCCATACCGGGCGTTACACGCAGCTCTTCCTGGTTCCGGTCGAGGGCGGTGCGGAGCAGTCCCTTCCGATTCCGCACGCGGACCGCGCGACCTATTCGCCCGACGGGAATCGCATTGCATACAACCCGCTCTCGCCGCGCTTCCTGCAGTGGAAGCGCTACCGGGGAGGCGCGGTTTCACAGGTCTGGCTGTACGACACTGCGACCCACGCGATCGAGAAGGTTCCGCAGCCCGCGTCGCGCGCGAACGACGCCGGGCCGATGTGGATGGGGGAGGTCGTCTATTTCCGCTCCGACCGTGACGGCGAGATGAACCTCTACGCGTACCACACGAAGTCGAAGAAGGTCCGCCGCCTGACGAACCACTCCGACTTCGGCGTCCTGAACGCCTCCGCGGGCGCCGGGAGGATCGTCTACGAGCAGGCCGGCTATCTCCATCTGCTCGATCCCCAGAGCGGCGCTTCGAAAAAGCTCGCGATCGGCGTCGCCTCGGACTTAGTCGAGACGCGACCGCGTTTCGTGAAGGAGACGAAGGACCACAAGTACATCCGCGACTTCTCGCTCTCTCCCTCCGCCGTGCGCGTCGCCTTCGACTTCCGGGGCGAGATCGTCACGGTGCCCGCGGAGAAGGGGGACGTCCGCAACCTGACCAACTCTCCGGCCGTCCACGAGCGCTCGCCCATCTGGTCGCCCGACGGCCGCTCGATCGCCTACTTCTCCGACGAAGCGGGGGAATACCAGCTCGTGATCGAGAATCAGGACGGCAGGGGACAGCCGAAGAAGTACAAGCCCTCGGGTGCGGGCTTCTACGAGTTCCCGGCGTGGTCGCCGGACAGCAAGAAGATCCTGTACGTCGACAACGCGCGGACCCTCTACTGGATCGACGTCGCGACCGGCGGTTCGAAGAAGGTCGCTTCGGACTACTTCTACGGGCCGGTGAAGAACCTGCGCGGCGCGTGGTCGCCCGACTCCAAGTGGATTGCGTATGCCGTCAACAACCCGGCCTACATCGAGCGTGTCTACGCGTATTCGCTCGAGCAGGACAAGTCGTTCCCGGTGACGGACGGCCTCTCGGACGCCGCCGAGCCCGTCTTCGACAAGAGCGGCAAGTACCTCTTCTTCTTCGCGTCGACGAACGCGGGCCCCGTGAACAACTGGTTCACGCTCGAGAACGAGGAGAACCGCGTCACGCGATCCATCTGGCTCGCCGTCCTCCGCAAGGATCTTCCGAACCCGCTCGTCAAAGAGAGCGACGAGGAGAAAGGAGGGGCAGCGGAGTCCGAGAAGGACAAGGACAAACCGAAAGCAGGCGTCCAGGACGAGAAGGACGCGAAGAAGGACGAGAACGGCAAGGGCAAGACGGACGCGAAGTCCGACGAGAAGCCCAAGGCGCCGCCCAAGGTCGAGCCGGTGAAGATCGACTTCGACGGCCTGCCGTACCGGATCCTCGATCTGCCCGTCCCGGTCGCGGAGCTCTCGAATCTGCAGGCCGGAGACTCCGGGCAGATCTTCTTCCTGCGCACGGCCGACGAAAAGAACGCCCTCCAGCGCTTCGACCTGAAGGACCGCAAGACCGAGACGCTCCTGCCCGACGTCGCCGATTACCAGATCTCCGCCGACGCGAAGAAGGTGCTCTATCGGATCAAGGACGATTGGACGATCGCGTCCACGTCGGGAAAGAAGATCGACACGAGCGAGGCGAAGGCGCTGAAGACGGGCGCGATCGAGGTCCGGATCGAGCCGCGCGCCGAGTGGAAGGAGATGTTCGAGGACGCGTGGCGGATCAACCGCGACTACTTCTACGACCCGGGCATGCACGGCGTCGACTGGAAGGCGATGCACGAGAAGTACGCGCAGTTCCTTCCGCACCTGACCACGCGCGCCGATTTGAACCGCGTGATCCGGTGGATGCTCTCGGAGCTCACGGTCGGGCACAGCTACATCACCAACCCGGGTGACACGTTCGTCGAGGCGAAGACGGTGCCGGGCGGGCTGCTCGGCGCCGACTACTCGATCGAGAACGGGCGCTACCGGTTCGCAAAGGTCTACGGCGGGCTGAACTGGAATCCCGAGCTGCGCTCGCCCCTGACCGAGCCGGGCGTCAACGTAAAGGCGGGGGAGTACCTGCTCGCCGTCGCCGGCCGCGACGTCAAGCCGCCGGCCAACCTCTACAGCTTCTTCGAGAACACGTCGGGCAAGCTGACCGAGATCACCGTCGGGCCCAGTCCCGACGGGAAGGGATCGCGGACGGCGTCCGTCGTTCCCGTCGCGAACGAGCTCGCGCTGCGCAACCGCGACTGGGTCGAGGCGAACCTGCGCAAGGTGGACGCCGCGACCGGCGGGCGCGTCGCGTACGTGTACGTCCCGAACACCGCGACTCTCGGTTATACGTACTTCAAGCGCTACTTCTATCCGCAGTCTTACAAGGAGGCGGTGATTCTCGACGAGCGCTTCAACGGAGGAGGGTCGGTCGCCGACTACTACATCGACGTGCTGCAGAAGAAGCTGATCGCATGGTGGGCGATGCGCTACGGTCCGGACATGAAGACGCCGTCCGCCTCGATCCAGGGGCCCAAGGTGATGCTCGCGGACGAGACCGCGGGCTCCGGGGGCGATCTTCTGCCCTGGATGTGGCGGAAGTTCCAGGTCGGCCCGATCGTCGGGGAGCGGACGTGGGGCGGCCTCGTCGGGATCCTCGGGTTTCCCGAGCTGATGGACGGCGGACAGATCACGGCGCCGAATCTCGCCTTTTACGACGCCGACAAAGGCTGGGCCGTCGAGAACGAGGGCGTGCCGCCCGACGTCGAGGTGGAGATGACGCCGGCCGACGTCATCGCGGGGCGCGACCCGCAGCTCGAGCGCGCGATCGCGATCGTGACGGAGGAGCTGAAGAAGAATCCGCCGTCGGCGCCGAAACGACCGCCGTATCCGGTCAAGGCGATGAAAGCGGCGGCGCCGGAGGCGCAGCCGGTGGGCGGGTCGAAGTAGTCAGTCCCGGCTGAATCCGCCGAAGTCGCGTCAAAGCGTCTCGGAAGTCACCGGCCGGCTGTCGTCAGCCTGTCGCGGAGAAACCGCTCAGAGTTCCCATCTTCCGCCGGCTGCCGAATAGCGCGAACGCCGCGGGGATCGTCGTCAACGCGCCCACCGCGACAAGGGTCGCGCCGACCGAGTGCCTCGTTCTCCGCCGGAACCTGTCCGCCAGAAGCAGGCCGATACCGGCTCCGAGGATGGCTCGTGTGGCAATGATGAATCCGAAAAGCGGCATCGGAAGATCGACGTTCTTCATGTTTTTCGCCTCCTCGAGTTGGAACGTGCAAGCTTCCGGCCAGAGAAGCTCCTTCCGGCCAGAGAAGCTCATCATTTCGGGTCATCGCAAAATGATGGTAATTCTCTACCCTCTCCTTCGAGCGACCCCGCGTCAGGTTCCGTCGGCTGCGCGGTTGCGCGATTGGGAGCCCCCGACGTGGCGAATCCGAATTGGAAGCTGGCGCGTCTTCTACGAGATCGACGACGAAAACCAGATCATCTTCTTGACCGCGGCCGATCATCGGAAGGACGCGTATCGCTAGATAGCCGTGAGCGGTTATGCTCAGACGAAAGGATCCTGATATGGGAAGGAAGGACCCGCGCATCGACGCCTACATCGCGAAGTCGGCGGACTTCGCGAAGCCGATCCTGAAACATCTCCGCGAGCTGGTCCACCAGGGTTGCCCGGACGTGGAAGAGACCGTGAAGTGGAGCGCGCCGCACTTCGACTGCTCTGGCGGCCCTCTCGCCGGAATGGCGGCTTTCAAGGCGCACTGTGCCTTCGGCTTCTGGAAGGGATCGTTGATCGTGCCCGGAAGCTCAGACGCGATGGGACAGTTCGGCCGGATCACGAAGCTTTCCGACTTGCCGAACGACAAGGTCGTCCTCGGCTACGTCCGGAAGGCCGCGCGGTTGAACGAGGAAGGCGTAAAGGTTCCGCGGCCGTTGAAACACGCGAAGAGAGACATCCCGATGCCGCCCGAGCTCGCGAGAGCGTTGAGGAAGAGCCCGAAGGCTCGGGCGACCTTCGAGGGGTTCAGCCCGAGCCACAAGCGCGATTATCTCGAGTGGATCACGGAGGCAAAGGGCGAGGAGACCCGGAAGAAGCGCCTGAGCACCGCGATCGAGTGGATGGCCGAGGGCAAGCCGCGGAACTGGAAATACATGAAGTCGACTATTCGCGCCGGCTCTCGAGCTCGTGCAGCACCCCGGCCAGGAGCTCGTTGAAGCGCTTCGGGTCTTCGAGCATCGGGTAATGGCCGGTGCCCTGGATGATCACGGCGTCGAAGTCCGGGATGTGGCGTCGGTTCGCTTCGACGTTGGTCGGAAATTTCTGCGCGTTGATTGCGCGGATTGGGACGTGGATCTCGGCCAGCGCCGGGATCGGATCGTATTGCCAGGAGGCTTTCAGGATCGCGAGTGAGATCTCGGGCGAGGCCGAGATCGCGCGGGCGAGCACGCGCTTCCGGACTGCCGGAGGTGTCGTGGGAGCGAAGAGGTACTGGGTGATGAACTTCGTCGTCTCGCCCTTGTAGTCCGTTTTCATCTGCTGGACGGCCTTGTCGATTTGTTCCGGAGGCATCTTCTGCTCGACGTCGAGCAGCGTGTCGACCGGGACGATGCCGATCACTCGATCGCCGAGTCTCCGTGCGGCCTCGAGGCTCACCGGGCCGCCCATCGAGCTCCCGACGAGGACCACCCGTTTCAGCCCCAACTTATCGACGACTGCCTTCACGTCCTCGCCGAAGGACTCCACCGTCCAGTCCTTCCGCCCCTTGCCCGACTCGCCGTGTCCCGCGAGGTCGATCGCCACGACTTTGTGGCTCTTTCCGAACGTCGCCATCTGGGGGTCCCAGAAGTAGCGATCGCAATTCCAGCAGTGAACGAAGACGAGCGCGGGCTCGCCCCGGCCCTGGACCATGTAATGGATGGGGATTCCGTCGGTCGAGCGAGCGACCGCAGCCAGCAGAAGGAGAGTGCTCAACAGCAGCGATGGCCTCCCGAAGAATCGTCAAACGAGGTTGTCAAACGTGGCGTGTGGAGACCTGACCCCCGATGTGGCAAGTGGAGACCTGACGCCATAAGGAGCATAAAGAACCTCTCTTCAGCGGCCGAACGAAGGTCGCGGGATCCGGTGGAGCATGGAGGGTGCCACCTCGCCCGGACCCGGCGTCGCCCGGGGCGTTCCGGCCGGAATCTTGCTAGCGCCATCGCCCAGGTCCGATAGTGCCGTCCAAAGCCTACCCTTCGAGGAACGCCCTGCCGACCCGAATCCCGCCCCGAACGTTTCTCGTCCTCGCCGTCTTCTTTCTCGTTGCCTCCGGAACCCGCGCGGACGCCGTCACCGACTGGAACTCCGCCGCGCTCGACGCCGTCAAGGCCGATCAGACCCCGCCGCCGAAAGCAGCGCGCGCTCTCGCGATCCTGCACGTCGCCATATACGACGCCGTCAACGGCGTCACGCAGACGAACGACCCCTATTTCGTGATGGACAAGCCCGCTGGAGTCGCGTCGGTCGAGGCGGCGGCTTCCGCTGCGGCACATCGGGTCCTGATCACCCTCTATCCCGCGCGGCAGGCGCAGTTCGACGAGCTCTTCACCAGGACTCTCGCCGGAATTCCGGACGATCCCTCGCAGCGCGCCGGCGTCGTCTGGGGCGAATTGGTCGCGGAAGCGATCCTCGAGCTGCGCGGCGGCGACGGTTTCGACACCGTGGTCCCCTATGCGCCGACCCCCGGCGCCGGCTTCTGGCAGCCGACGCCTCCCGCGTTCGCTCCGGCGCTCTTGCCGCAGTGGCCGATGGTCACGCCCTTCGCGATGACGAGCGGCGCCCAGTTCCGTCCGCTGCCCCCGCCCGCGCTCGACAGCCCGAGATGGGCCAGCGACTACAACCTGACGAAGGAAATCGGCTCGGCGCAGAGCGCGACCCGCACTGCCGAGCAGACGGCGATCGCGAGGTTCTGGGCGGACGGCCTCGGCACGGTCACCCCGCCGGGTCACTGGAACGTCATCGCGCAGGACGTTGCGGGACAGCAGGGCACGACTCTCGAAGAAAGCGCGCGGCTTTTCGCGCTTCTGAACATCGCGGAAGCCGACGCCGGAATCGTCTCCTGGGACTGCAAGTACCGGTTCGAGTTCTGGCGGCCGGTGACGGCAATCCGAAACGGCGACCTGGATCCTCTTCTCGAGACCGAAAAGGACGCGAGCTGGACGCCACTGCTCGTGACTCCGCCGTTTCCGGAGTACACGTCCGGCCACAGCACCTTCAGCGCGGCGGCCGCTGCGGTTCTGGCCTCTTTCTTCGGCGGCGACGACATGCCTTTCACGACCGGGTCGGAAGACATGCCCGGCGTCGTGCGCAGCTTCTCCTCGTTCTCGGCGGCCGCGCGGGAAGCCGGGATCAGCCGAATCTACGGCGGCATCCATTTCCTGTCGGCGAACGAGGCCGGGCTCTCCTCCGGCTCGCAGCTCGGCGCTTACGTCTCTGAGAACTTCCTGAAAGACCGGTCCGGCCGATCGCATCGGGGCAAGTGAGGAACGGCATGGTCCGACACTTGCCGTTTGCCTTCATCGCACTTCTGGCTTCCCTGCCTGGAGTCGCCGCTTCGAATTCGCCGACCTCGGGGCCCGGTTATCACCTCATCAAGAAGCTCGCCATCGGGGGAGAAGGCGGCTGGGACTACCTGACGGTCGACAGCGCAGCGCGGCGGCTCTACGTAACGCGCTCGACCCGCGTGATCGTCCTGGACGCGGACAGCGGCGCGCGGGTCGGTGAGATTCCGAACACCGCCGGAGTGCACGGAGTAGCTCTGGCGCGAGAGCTCGATCGAGGCTTCACGAGCAACGGACGGTCTTCTACGGTCACCGTCTTCGAGCTGAAGAGCCTCAAGACGCTTTCCGTGATCAAGACGACGGGCGACAACCCGGACGCCATCCTCTACGACCCCGCTTCGCGGCGCGTGTTCACGTTCAACGGCCGAGGCGGCAACGCGACCGCGATCGACGCGGCGAGCGGCGTGGTCGCCGGCACCGTCCCTCTCGACGGCAAGCCCGAGTTTGGCGTCGCCGATGGCAGCGGCAGAGTGTTCGTCAACGTCGAGGACAAGAGCCTCATCGACGTGATCGACTCGCGGAAGCTGTCGGTCGAGATGCGATGGCCGCTGGCGCCGTGCGAGGAGCCTTCCGGCATGGCGTTCGACGGCAAGAACCGACGTCTCTTCGTCGGCTGCCGCAACCGGATGATGGCGGTCGTCGACGCCGGAAGCGGGCGCGTCGTGACGACGGCGCCGATCGGCGAAGGCGTCGACGCGAACGCCTTCGACGAGTCGTCGGGCCTCGCTTTCGCTTCCTGCGGCGACGGAACGCTCACGGTCGCGCACGAGGATTCGCCCGACAAGCTGACGGTCGTGCAGAGCGCCCAGACGCAGAGGAGCGCGCGCACGATGGCGCTCGACGAGAAGACGCACAACGTCTTTCTCGCCGCGGCGCAGTTCGGTCCGCCTCCATCGCCGACGCCGGGGGAGCCGCGGCCACGACCGGCCATCGTGCCCGGCTCCTTCGTGGTGCTCGTCTTCGGAAGGTAGAAGAGTTCTCACGACGTCGCTTCGTTTGCGCTTGCGGGATGGCACGGCGCTTGCGACCTCTACCCGGAGATAGGAGGTTTCATGTTCAAGCGCATCGTAAAATCGGTTTCACTGGCGGCCCTTGCCGCCGTCGTGTCGGCGCCGCTCCTGGCGCAGCTGCCGCCGCCCCCTCCTCCACCTCCGCTGCCGGGTCTGGAGATTCGCATCGGCCGCGTGGCTCCTCCACATTTCCGCCGCGAGCGAAGAACGGTCCGTCCGGGTCGGGGCTACGTCTGGATCCAGGGATCCTGGGACTGGCAGGGCGACAACTGGGTCTGGATCCCGGGCCGCTGGGTCCTTCCGGAGGGGCGCGCGCATTGGGTCCGCGCACGCTACGTTCGCCAGTACGGCGGCTGGCGCTATGTCCCCGGCCACTGGTCGAATCAGCGCGTGATCGAGGGCGAAGACTATCGGCACTGGAGAGAAGAGCACCGGCGCCGCTGATCCTGACGAATTTGTCCGGCGTTCCGAGGCGCCTCTTCGATGACTCGTGAGCCGTCGCCGGAAGCCGGCTTGCGGGGTCCGATCTCGCTCTGCTTTCCTTCCCGGAGCGGTCAGCGCAGACCGGAGCCCGCCGCTTCGCTCTTGAGAGCGTTCCAGTCGGCGAGCCGCTTTTCGAGCCCCCGCCGCAGCTCTTGGGAGAGCGCCGACGCCTGAGCGGTCGGTTGAGCGTCGCCGCTCTCGACGGCCAAAAGGAGGCTCGACAGCCGGGCGCTCAATCGCGCGAGAGAGTCTTCGGTCGCGGTTCCCTGTCGCCGGGCCGCGGTGGCTTCGAACGCGGCGGCTTTCGCATCGATGTCGCCGAACGCCTTCGCCGAATCCCCGGTCCCGGGGCTCTTCCGGGCCGCGTCGATCCGTTTGCGAAGCGCGCGGATCTCCCCGAGGGCGTCCGCCGCGCGGTTCATATCCTCCGCAGTTCGCGTGGCGAGCTCGAACTGCTTCGAATAGTCGCCCGCAGACGCCGTCCCACGCGGGTCGGGCCTGACCGAAAGGGGCTGCATCGAGCTCGTGCCCTCGACCGTCAGACGCACGGTGTAGCTGCCGGGAGGGACAAGGACACCTTCCGGATCAGCGGGCGTGTTCTCGCCGTAAACCGCCGCGATCGAGTACTCGTACTGCTCCGCCTTCGGGCGGGGACCGCGCAGGTCCCAGAGGAAGCGGTGATGGCCGGCGGCGCCCGACGGGGGAGCGGGCGGCTTCAACCAGTCCTCCGCGAAGTAACGCCGCGCGGGAAGCTTCTCGGGCTCGTCCGTACTCGAGTATTTGCGGACGACCCGTCCGGTGGAATCGAGGATCTCGAGCACGACTGGACCGGAGGCGGCGCGCTTAAGGACGTAGTCGATCACCGCGCCGGAAGGGGGGTTCCGCCCCATCGGGGTCTCCGGCGGAAGGGGCGTGTCGTGGTTCGCGTTGCGCCGCACGCGAAC
>WNGA01012382.1_pt1 | contig 15308 bp, 13 predicted proteins | sample 5400061 | NCBI WGS metagenome assembly WNGA01 (sample SAMN13153366, study PRJNA577476) | soil metagenome | isolation source: 100 cm soil or saprolite under grassland replicate 2 | place: USA:California | collected 2016-06-15
TCTATGTGATCCCCACTCACGAGGAGGTGGCTGGCTGATGCCGCTGCCGGCTCCCAATCTGGACGATCGGCGCTTCCAGGACCTGGTCGACGAGGCGAAGCGCCGGGTCCAGCAGCGGTGTCCAGAGTGGACAGATCATAACGTCTCCGATCCGGGCGTGACGCTCATCGAGACGTTCGCCTTCATGGTCGACCAGCTTCTGTACCGGCTCAACCAGGTACCCGACCTGCACTACCTGCGCTTCCTCGAGCTGATCGGGGTACGTCTGTTCCCGCCGACCGCGGCCCGTGTCGACGTTACGTTCTGGCTGTCGGCAGCGCAGGCCAACGACGTGATCGTGTCCTCCGGAGCGCAGGTGGCGAGCGTGCGTACTGACGTTGAGGATCCGGTGATCTTCACCACCGAGCAGGGGCTGCACATCCTGCCGTGCAAGCTGACCGGGATGATGACCGGCTCGGCGGCCGGGCAGCCGATGGACCGTACCGAGAACCTGCTGGCCGGCAGCGGAGTGGCCTGTTTCGGCCAACCCCCCCAAGTCGGCGACGCTGTCTACTTCGGACTGTCGACCGCACTGCCGTCCTGCGTGGTGCTGCTGCGGCTGGACTGCGAGACCGAGGGCGTGGGCGTCGACCCGCGCAACCCGCCGTGGGTGTGGGAGGCGTGGGACGGCGGTGGATGGGCCCAGTGCGAGATCGACGAGGACACCACCGGCGGTTTCAACAAGGCCGGCGACGTGCGGCTGCACCTGCCGAAGACGCACGCGGCGTCGCTGGTGGGTCGGCAGCGGGCCGGCCGGCTGCGCTGCCGGGTGACCGGTCCCGAGCCGGACCAGCCGTCCTACCGGGCCTCGCCGCGGATCTCGATGGCGGCGGCCTCGACGATCGGCGGCACCGTCTCCGCGGTCCACGCCGAGGTGGTGCACGACGAGGTGGCCGGCATCTCGGAAGGGGTACCGGGCCAGCGGTTCCCGCTCGCCCGGCGGCCGGTCGTCGCGGCCGACGAGCCCCTCGTCGTGGAGGTCGGTGGTGGCGACGGCTGGCGGGAATGGCAGGAGGTCGGTACGTTCGCCCACTCCGGCGCGGCGGACCTGCACGTGATGCTCGACCCGGTGGCCGGTCAGCTGGTGTTCGGGCCGGCGATTCGCCAGCCGGACGGCGGCCTGACCTACTACGGGGCGGTACCGCCGAAAGGCGCGCCGATCCGGGTACGCGAGTACCGCACCGGCGGCGGCCGGCGGGGCAACGTGGCCCGCGACGTGCTGCAGGTCATGCGCGATCCGGTGCCGTTCATCAGCACGGTCACCAACCGCCGGCCGGCCGGCGGCGGCGTTGACGGCGAGTCGGTACGCGACGCCGCGATCCGCGGGCCGCTGCTGCTGCGTACTCGTGAGCGGGCGGTCACCGCCGCCGACTACGAGCACCTCGCCCGGGAGGCGGCACCCGATGCCGCCCGGGTGCGGTGCATTCCGGTCGACGCGACGTCCGAAGCGGTGCGGGTGCTGGTGGTACCGGCGGTGGCCGAGTCCGCCGAACTAGCGTTCGCCGCGCTGATACCGAGCCGGGCGATGCTGAGCCGGATCAGCCGGCATCTGGAGGAGCGGCGTTGCCTCGGTGCCCGGATCTCCGTCGAGCCGCCGTTCTACCAGGGCGTGACCGTGGTCGCGCGGCTGCAGGCGCGGGCGCGCACCTCGGCGGAGGCGCTGCGTGACCGGGCCACCCAGGCCCTGAACGCCTACCTCGACCCGATTCGCGGCGGGCCGGAGGGGGTCGGTTGGCCCTTCGGCCGTCCCGTGCAGGCCGGCGAGGTCTTCGCCGTGCTGCAGCGGCTGCCCGGCGTGGAGCTGGTCGAGGACGTACGGCTGTTCGCCGCGGACCCCACGTCGGGTGAGCGCGGCGCTTCCGTCCAGCGCATCGACCTACCCGCCAACGCGCTGGTGTTCTCGTATGGCCACCAGGTCAGAGTGATGCAGGGCTGAATGATGCGTACCGGCATCACCAACCTGCCCACGCCGCACCCGATCGGGGAGCGGCTGCCGGGCGTGTACCTCGACGACGACTTCACCACGCGGCTGACCGAGGCGCTCGACGAGGTGCTCGCCCCGGTGATGCTCACCCTCGACTGCTTCGCCGACTACCTCGACCCCCGGCTCGCGCCAGCGGACTTCGTCGAGTGGCTTGCCGGATGGGTGGCGTTCGCCGTCGACGAGAGCTGGAGCGGGGCGCAGCGGCGCGAGCTGATCGCGCAGGCGGTCGAGCTGCACCGGTGGCGGGGCACGAAGCGCGGCCTGGTCGCGCACGTACAGCTGCTGACCGGTGGGGAGGTGGACATCGCCGACAGCGGCGTGTGCGCCTGGTCGGACCGAGCCGGGGGGGCGGTGCCGGGTGACGGCCCGCCCCGGGTCGCGGTCCTCGTGCGGGTCGACGACCCGAGCACGATCGATCGGCGTCGGTTGTACGCGGCGATCGTGGAGCTGGTGCCGGCGCACGTCCGCGTCACCGTCGAGATCGTGGCGAAGGCGTGACGACATCCATGGTACGGGGCAGCGTCAGATCGACCTGCCCTGTACCGCCGGCGGGCGGCTGCGCCGTGGCCAGGCCGGAAGTTTCTCTCCCGGGTGGGGCGTCGACCTCCAGCATGTCGAGGATTTCGGTGTACTGACGGCGGGCGCGGACGGCTGCGGCACGGTTGCCGAGCCGCTCGTAGCCCGCGACCACGAGCCGCCAGCCAGGATCGTAGTACCGATCGATCTGGACGCAGCGCTCCGCGGCCGCCACCGCCTCGTCGACCTCGCCCTCGGCGAGCGCGATCGTGGCGAGATCCACGGCGGCCGCGGCGGCGCGGCGGCGCAGTTTCTCCCGCTCGTCGACCACCCACTCGGCGGGCCCGTCCTCGGGCAGCAGGTCGCCGTCGTAGGTGAGCACGGCGATGCACAGGGCTTTGGCCAACGCGTTCCCGTCGCCGGCCAGCCGGGCCTGGCGGGCGGCGTCGAGCGCGGCGTGGAACGTGGCCACGTCGCAGTAGCAGCCGCTGGAGAGCGTCAGTTCGTACGCGTCGCCGTCGCGGGCCACCAGCCCGGGATGCCCGCGTGGCGAACCAGGCTCCAGGAACGTACGCAGGCTCGATAGCGTCACGTGCAGGTTGCGGGTAGCCGCGGCCGGTGCCAGGTCTGGCCAGAGCGCATCGATTATCGTCTCCCGATGCACTGGCCGCCCGGCGTGCATCGCCAGCAGGCGGAGTGCCGTGCGGGTACGGGGCTTGACCGCGGAGCAGTCCAGCGCGCGACCGAAGCGGTGCATCCGAAACCCGCCGAAACACCACACCTCGACCGGTGCGGGTTCGATGACTGTTATCGGTGCGGACGCAACCGGGGCCGCCCAGCCGACCGCCACCCGCGACGGCAGGCCACAGTCGGCGGCGGCCGGCCGTACGTCGATCCGGGCGGCGCCGCACCGCGCAGCGGCCGCCTGCGCGGCGACCCGAGCCCCGGGTACTCCTGCGGAACGGGCGAGACTCTCCGCCCGTTGCGCCTCGAGCTCGGCTCCGGGCAAGCCCGCGGCCGCCGTGGCGAGGGCGAGCAACGCCTGCGCCCACGCGTCGAGTACGCCCGCGTCCAGCTGACCGCACCGCTGCACCAGGCTGGCGGCCTCCTGCGGGTCAACGGCATCCGCGGATACGGACCGCGCCAGGCAGATCGCACCGAGGGCGAGCGCGGCGCCCCAGCGGTCGCCGTCGCTGTCGCACTCGTGCAGCACGGCTCGCGCCTCAGTCAGACCCGGCCCGCTGCCGTCCAACACGCCTGCCGCCCGGGCCAGGCGCACCAACCATGGCAGGCGGGAGTGCTCGGCGTCGGCGACGATGCCGGCGAGCCCCAGGTGCCCATCCGGCGCGTGGTCGGCGACCTGTATGCAGGCCCGCAGCAACCTGGTACCCATGTCGGCGATGCTGGTGTCGTCGGGCAGGCCGGCCGCCAGAACCTGGCGCGCGTGAGCGACGTTACCGGCGAGGAGGTCCGCGGCCGACCGCACGAGGGGATGATCGTGGGCGGCGGCGACCAGCGCCGGGTGGCGGCGGGTGGCGTCGCGCAGCGGTCCCGAGTAGTGCGCGGGCAGTGCCGGCCCGGCGGGCAGCCAGGTCGCGGCGAGCAGGCGGGTGGTGCGGCAGCGCTGCCGCCCGCGCTCGTCGGAGAAATGCTCCTCCGCCGCGCGCAGGCGCTCGATCGCCGCGTCCAGCTGTCCCCTGTCCAACAGCTGTCGCCCCTCGGCGAGCATCAGCCAGGGATCCTCGGCAACCAGCCAGGCCGGCAGCAGCTCCCGCCACGGCTCGATCCCGCCCTCGGCCACCCCCGCACCGATGAGGTCGAGCAGCCGGCGCACAGCAGCCCAGTCCTCGGCCCGGGCATAGGCCCGCTTCGTGGTAGCGGTAGGTCCGGCCGCCGTCGGTACTCGACGTGAACGCCTGCCGCCGAGCCAGCTCCGCCAGGTGTTGCGCGCTGGTACCAGGCTCGCCCAGGAGCGCCTCGCAACGGCGCGGGGTGAGCACGTCGAACACGCAGGTGCGCACCAGAAACGCCCGCAGGTCGCTGGGCAGCTCGGCCAACACGGTCCGCGCCAGGTATGCGCGGGTGAGCGCCGAGCGCCCGTCGAGCGCGGCGACGGCGCGCCGTCGCTCGGCCAGCGGGTGGCCCCGCGTGGACAGGTGGAACATGTGCAGGCCGGCCGCCCAGCCGCTGACCCGGCGGGCCAGCGCGGCGGCGTCATCAGGCGGCAGCGGCTCCCGGTAGACATCGCGCAGGAGGTACTCCACCTCCCAGGACCGGAAGCGCAACTGCTCGCCGTCCAGGATCCGAACCTCGAACAGTTCGTAGCGCGACAGGTTGAAGCCGGGCATGCGCCGCCCGGCGGCGAGGACGTGCAGCCACGGCGGGGCTCGGGTGATAACCGCCTCCAGCATCGCCTCGGCCTCCGTACCGGCCAGGCAGTGGGCGTCGTCGACGACCAGCAGCGTGTCCGCGGCGCTCGCGGTGCCCAGGCCGGTCAGCAGAGGCTCCAGGTCAGTGGGCGCTTCGACCCCGACCAGCGCCGGCGTCGCCCGCCAGAGGTTGCGCACGACACGATGCACCGTGGTGTCGGCCGGTTCGGCATGCCACCAGCCGACCGGACCGTCCCATCCAGCCGCCACCTGAGCTAGCAGGGTCGTCTTGCCAGCGCCCGCCGGCGCGACGACCAGCGCCAGCCGGGCCGTCCGAAGGTGGGCGAGCTCGTCGAGCAGGCGCCGCCGCACCAGGCCGGCGTTGCCGAGCTGCGGGCGCGTCGTAGCGGACACTGGCCCCTCCGTGGCGTGTGACCGGCAGCTTACGGACAGGTGAAGGTGTGAACTGTCCGGCGCCCTACAGTCGAGGTTGATGCTCGCCTGCTACCTGACTTCGGCGTCCCCCACCGCCACCCGGCGCAGCCCACCGGGGGAGGAAAGCGGACCCTGCGCCGTACCCCGTGAATGGTGGGCATCGCCGGTCGGGAAGCTGGCCACGCACAGAAGTCGGCCGAGCTGATCGAGTGCCGCGACGATACGCGGTCCTTGTGGGCATCAACGCCGAGGGTGACAACGGCGGAGGCGGGCACGAGGCGTCCTTCCGAGACGGATGGCCGGGGATGCGATCGCCGGCCCGCCTTGTGAACAAGGCACTGCACCGTGCAGGTCAACGCCGCCCTATCGGGTCATCCGGGCCCGGCCGCGACCGCGGCGAGGAACGCCGCCAACCCGCCGGTGGACGGGTTCACCGGCGGCGACCCGTCGCACCCCGTTCGCGAGGGCGGCGGCTACGCGTCACTCGAAAACGATGGCGTACCCGCTGACGATGCTCGCCAGGCAGGCCTCGTGCAGGGTCAGCCACACCATGGTCTCGGTGGCGAAGTCGGCATCCTCGGGCAACTCGCTCAGCCGCGCCGCCTCCCCGTCCGAGAGCGACCCGTCCGGCTCCAGCCGGACCCCGAGCGCCGGTGCGCACCGGCGCAGCTCCGCGAGCAGACCCTGGCTCGACCCGACCATCCCGCCGCCGGCGACTTCGTCCTCCGGCAGGAACAGCGGCTCGGGGAAATCGACCGGAACGTAGTACCCCTCGCAGTCGGAGTGGCACAGCAGGTGCGACGAGAACGTCATCGTCTTGGCCTTGACCACGTTCTTGTCCTGGTCCAGTGCCGCCGGCCCGTCGACCGGGGGCACCGGCCGCCCGGCGTCCACCAGCGCCAGCACGCGGCGCAGGTGGTGCAGGCACGAGTACGGGAAGCTGATGACCGCAGACCGCATCGGCGGCACCGGTGCGCCTTCCGGCTCGCCCCAGTGCACGCCCTCCGCCGCCAGCGCCGCGCTGAGCCGGTCCAGCTCGTCCCGCCGCTCGGCCGCCTCCTCCTCGTCGGCGTCTGCCGGCTCCGACGTGATTCCCACAGAAACCGCGAGACCCATGACGCGTCAGGCTAGCCGCGATCTGTCCGCGCCGTTGCCCGCGGGCGAAATCGATCGACGGTACGGCCCGGCGCCGTCCACGATGGACGGATGGGCAGGCGTGTGACGTCGCTGAGGACGGCCGCGAACAGGGTCCGTGCCAGCGCCAGCGGTGACGACCGGTCCGGCTGATGCAGCCCCGGGCGCCGGGCCACCGGGTCACGACCCGGTCGTGGTGCCGGAGCGCTGGGTCAGTGCCCCGGTGGAGCTGTTCCGGGACAGCACGGCGACCCCGTCGCCGCCGTCCGACACGGCATAGACGGTGGCCCCGTCAGGGCTGATCTCGACCCCCAGATGCCGAGGGCACCGGTGGTCCTGAGCGGAATCGGAGGGTGGGCCCGGGTGCCCGGCGCCGGCGGACCTACGCTGGCGGCATGAACGTGTACCGGCCCGGCCGTACGCACACGTCGCGGACGTTCCCGGTGGTCCCGCCGATCTACCAGACCACGACCTTCGAACTCGACGACCGGGCGTACGAAGACATCCAGGGCAGCGGTGGCCTGCACGAGACCTGGTACTCACGGTTTGGCAACCCGACCGTCGAGGCCGCCGGCGCCGAGATCGCCCGCCTGCACCGGGCCCGGCAGTCGCTGATGACCGCGAGCGGCATGGCCGCGGTCGCGACGACGCTCGTGACGCTGCTTCGCGCCGGAGACACGCTGATCGCCGCGAAGCAGGTGTACGGCGACACCGGTGACCTGCTCGCGCGGGACCTGCCCGCGCTCGGGGTGAACGTGGTGCGGCTGGACGCGTCCGATGTGCAGCGGTGGCTCAGCGCGATCGCCGAGCACCGTCCGGCCGTGATCTACGGCGAGACGCTGTCCAACCCCCAGCTTCGCGTGTTCGACGTGCCGACCGTCGCGCAGGCGGCACGCGCCGTGGGCGCCCGGGTCGTGGTGGACAACACATTCGCGACACCGTTCTGCGCGCGTCCGCTCCGGCTCGGCGCCGACGTGGTGGTGGAGTCTGCGACGAAGTTCCTGGCCGGTCACTCCGACGTGATCGCCGGCGCGGTGACGACCGACGACGTCGGGCTGCACGAGGCGATCCAGCGGCGCGTCATCACGTTCGGCGGCTGCCTGGATCCACACGCCGCGTTCCTGGTCTGGCGCGGCCTGCGGACGTTCCGGGTGCGAATGGCCGAGGCCTGCCGGACCGCGGCCGTCCTCGCGGACGACCTGGCCAAGCAGGACGGCGTCGCCCGCGTGGTCTACCCCGGGCGCCGCGACCACCCGGATGCCGCGCCGGGCATCGTCGCCCGGGTGATGCCGGACGCGTCGGGTGCGATGCTGACCCTCGTCGTCGAGGGCGGCGACGAGCGGGCGCTGAAGGTCCTCCGCGCGTTGCGGGTGGCGGTCGAAGCGACCAGTCTCGGCGGGGTGGAGACGCTGGCGAGCACGCCGTTCAACTCCTCGCACTTCACCATGACGCCGCAGGAACGGCTCGACGCGGGGATCGACCCGGGCATGCTGCGCCTCGCCGTCGGGCTGGAGGGCGTGGACGCCCTCGGCGACGACCTGCGGCAGGCCCTGGCGCGCAGCGCAGACGCTGACTAGGTATCTGGTGTGAAACCGCCGCTTCGATCAGCTGCCCCGCGCGGTCATCCGGCAGCGCGTGCCGCTCCCACCGCGATCTCAGCATCTTTATCGGATGTGGGAGGAGGGCCGGGGGGCCGGCCCTCCTCCCGGATTCAGAAGCCGGTGCCGAAGGCGCTGCGCGGCACCGTAGCCAGCACCTGTTGCTGGTAGTAGACGGGACCGCCTTCGTCTGCGGTCACTGTCGAGGGGTAGTGAGTCGAGACCATGAGCGCGTAGATGTTGTTCGCGGAGATCGCGAGCCCGAAGTAGTCGCCAATGAACCCTCTGCCCTTGGCGCAGGGATCCGTGGCTCCCGCGCACGGGTACTGGGAGAGTCCGCCGAGGCGCTGTCCCGGCTGCTCCGGATCCCAGGTGAACTCCGAGATCCGCGTGTTGGATCCGACTGGCACGGCCCCGCTGCCGCTGTCCTTGTACACCTGCAACGACGTGTCGACGCAGAAGTTCATCCGTCCGACGTCGGCCGGCAGGACGCTCGGATCGTTCGGGCAAGCTTGGCGTCGGTCGTAGAACGCCACCGCCACCGCGCCGCCAGGGCCGGCCGCGACCGACGGCTGGAACTGGTCGGTCGGCACGCCCGCCGGGTCGACGTTGTCGTTGACCACGGCCGGCGTCGACCAGCTGATGCCCCCGTCGGTGGACTGAGTGAACTTGACGTCCGCCTGGCCGGCGACCGCGTCCCAGTCCTCGTAGGTGAGGTACAGATGTTCGCGATAGGTCGGGCTGGCGGCGAAGTTCTCGACAATGCCGCTGCGGAAGCGCGTGTTCGGATACACCTCGCCGGGCGGGATGGTCACGGTCGTGATCGGCACGAACGCGCTGAAGGTACGGCCGTCATCTGTCGAGTGAGCGACGTAGATCGTCGACGAGGTGCCGTTCGCGGGGAACGACACGACCGAGACGTAGAGCGTGCCCGCCGCGTCGATCTCCGGAAGGACGTAGGTGGCGCCAGGGCTCACCTCGGACGGCGCGCTGATCGTGATCGCCTTGTCGAAGGTCTGGCCGCGGTCACGCGAGACGGCCATCCTCACCTTGATCGACTGGCCGTTGAAGACCGCCCAGGCCGCGTAAACGTGGTCCTGGAACCTGTTGCCGACGATGTGGTTGACGGCGACCCATTGCTTGTCCTCGACGTGCCCGAGCTGCAGTGCCGAGGCGTTGTTCGGCGGCTCGAGCGCCACGCCGCCGTTGCCCTTCACCCAGTGGCGGCCCATGTCGTCGCTATAGGAAATGTCGATCTCGCCGTCCGGATGGAGCTTCGTTGCGTCGAAGTACGAGTTGAACGGCAGCATTGTCTGGTAGACGCGGCCCTTGGTGTCGAAGTCGACGTTCGGATCGGTGGTGTCGGTCCAGCTCGGCGGCATCTCTTGCGTCTTGGTCGAGATGCAGTCGTAGCCCTGGACCTGGTTGTTGCCCGACGGCGTCCCTGCCAGGAACCGGTAGGCGCCGAGGTAGAACATGTAGTAGGTGGAGTACTTGTCGAAGAAGAATTTCGACGATCCGACGAGATCGTCGGTTCCGGGCTTGACCGCAAGCCATGACTCAGAGTGGTTCGCGTTGAACGGCCCCTTGCGGCAGGTCCCCGCCACCGGGACACGCGAGCCTGGCGGTACGGGATAGCCGCCGCCCGTCGTCGGGGAGCTGGCGACCATGTTCGTGAACGGCACAGTCGTACTCCAGAGGCCGCCGCCGTCCGCGCTGGCGGCAGGCGCCGCGCAGAGTGGCAAAGCGGCAGCTCCGAGCGCCACCAGGGCCCTGGTCAATCGCTTCATCAGTCCTCCTTTCGCCCCCGGTAATGTGATGTCTACCACGTCTCCTCGCCGGGAACGATGGCGAACCGGTGGTGCTGGAGGAAAAGTGGCCGGTGCTGGGGCCGGCACGAGCGGGCGGCTGGGTGGCTGCGGGTCTGGACCGATCTCGGCCGGGCACCTCGAGCGATCGACGCCTACGGCCGCGCGCTGGCCGAGTACGTGGAATCACGGTCCTGATATGTTCTGAATGCCTGTCCTGGACGTTCATCCTCGGTGGCCGCTCGTAGCGATCGGCGTCCCGCCGTTCGGTACCAGGGCGCGTAAGAAGCCGATCAGCCCGTCGCGGGCCAGGTACCCGGCCACCGCGGCGATCCAGGTCGAGATGAGCAGGATGTGGACGCGCTCCACCGCGCCCACGCCATGGCCGGCGTAGATGAGCGGCACCTCAATCAACCCGAGCATGGACAGCAGCACCCAGCTCACCACGCAGGCCCGGGCGAGCCGAGGCGACCACGCGCAGACTCCTCGGGCCACGCTCAACAGCAGCATGGCCATGACGGCGGCGAACACGCCGAAGCTACCGGTCAACGCGTGCGGCTGGTGCAGCTGGACAAGGACCGGCACCTGGTCGATGCGCTGCTGGCAGGCGCGGTCGGTTGACGGGGTGCACGGCATCGGGTACCTCGCGTCGAGGACACCGGACAGCCCGAACGCGGCCAGAAACGCACAGCCCAGCGTGGCCGGCCGATCATGCGGCAGGCGATACCACAGCGCCACCGCGAAAACGGCGAGGACTAGTCCGCAGACAGCGTCGATCAGCCGGAACAGCCCGCTGGCCGGCTGGCCGGGCACCTCCAGTTCGCTGACGAACGAATCCACCGGGCTCAGGCGCGAGCCGACCACGCCGGCGACCAGGAACGAGCTGTACAGCACGGATCCCGTCAGCCCGGCCGCGCCACCGACCAGGTACACCAACGCCAGGCGCCCCTCGTGCCGCCACCCGCTACGCACATCCACCCCCTACCCCACGAGAAGCCCTCCCACGCGAGATGGCGTGGAGTTCGGACGCCGGTACAGCCGGTACGACGGTGCGGGCGCCCACCAGTTGGCTCGACCAGCCAGCGCATCACGGCTGTTGACCACGTTGTAGAGGCGGGCAGTCTTCGTGGCGTGGAGCGACCGGGATGGCGATCGCCATCTTGACGTGATCGAGGGTTGCGACGATCATGCCCGCATGGGCGGCGCGGCTGCTGGCGACGGTACCGGTTCGGCGTACGCGGTCGAGGTGCGCGCGCTGACCAAGTCCTACGGGGACGTCGCGGCTGTGCGGGGTGTCGACCTGCGGATCGGCCACGGTGAGGTCGTTGCGCTGCTCGGGCCCAACGGGGCGGGCAAGACCACGACGGTGGAGATCCTCGAGGGATATCTGCGACGCGACGGCGGCGAAGTAGCCGTACTCGGCCTCGACCCTGGACGGCAGCGAGCGAGGTTGAAGCCCCGCATCGGGATCGTGCTGCAGTCCACCGGCGTTGACCGCTACCTGACGGTCGCGGAAACGATCGCCATGTACTCCGGCTACTACCCCCACCCGCGCCCCGTCGACGACGTCATCGATGTGGTGGGCCTGACCGGCAAACGCAACAGCCGGGTGGTGAAACTCTCCGGCGGTCAGCAGCGACGCCTGGACGTGGCGATTGCGCTCGCCGGCGACCCCGAGCTGCTCTTCCTCGACGAGCCGACCACCGGTTTCGATCCTTCGGCCCGACACGAAGCCTGGCAGGTGGTCAAGAACCTCGCCGGGCTGGGCAAGACCGTCCTGCTGACCACCCACTACATGGACGAGGCACAGCACCTGGCCAACCGGGTTGCCGTCATAGCCGGCGGACGCATCGTGGCTGAGGGCACCCCGGCCAATCTCGCTGGCCGCGACGCGGCACGGCCACGCGTGCGGTACCGGTTGCCGCAATCAACCCCGCTACCGACCGATCTGGGCGGGCCGCCCACGCCCGACGGGATGGTGGAGTTCACCCCGGAGAATCTCACCCAGGCATTGCACCGCCTGACCGGCTGGGCGATCGAGCACGCAGTCACTCTCGACGACCTGCAGATCGTTCGGCCATCGCTCGAAGAGGTCTATCTCCAGCTCACCGGGCACCCAGCCGCGACAGCAGCGGACGGCGCCGATCCGTCGACCACAGGGACACCACGATGAACGGGCCGGTGCTGACGCTGACCCAGATGCGCTACGTCAACAAGGCGTTCTGGCGCAACCCGGCCTCGGCGTTCTTCACCTTCGCCCTGCCGCTGATGTTCCTCGTGATCTTCACAGCGCTGCTCGGCGACGACCAGGTACGCATCGGCGGCCGCCTGGTCCACCTGTCCACCTACTACGTCGCCGCCATGGCGTCGTTCGGGGTCGTCACCGCCTGTTACAACAACATTGCGATCAGCCTGACCTTCCAGCGCGACGCGGGTGTCCTCAAACGAACCAACGGCACACCGCTGCCCGCCACCGCATACTTCGCCGCGCGGGTGCTGCACGCCCTGCTCGTCTCCGTACTGCTGGTGGCTATCACCGCCGCGTTCGGCAAGACGCTGTACCACGCGGAGGTTCCCTCCGGCGCGACATTGGCGCGATTCTCCGTGATGCTCCTGGTCGGCGCCGCGACTTTCTGTGCGCTCGGCTTCGCGATCACCGCCGTCATACCGAACGACGACGCCGCAGCCCCGATCGTCTACGCGAGCATCCTGCCCCTGCTCTTCCTGTCCGGAATCTTCATCCCGATCGGCGACAACGCACCCGCGTGGATCCACTGGACCGGCCGCGTCTTCCCGGTCAAGCGCTTCGTCAACGGCATGCAAGCCGGCTTCCTCGGCACGACGTTCCACTGGAGCGACGTGCTCATCGTCGCCGCGTGGGGAGTCGGCGGTCTGCTCCTGGCGATCAGGTACTTCAGCTGGCAACCGCGCACGTAGGCGAAGACCCAAGACTCTTCCAGACCTGTGCCGTTGGGAAACCTGTGGGGTGCCAACCCCCTGACCGCAGTCGAGCAGGCGCAATGGTCCGCCCTCCCGTCGGGAAGGATCGTTCGCTGTGGCGCTGCGCCTGCTCTACCTCGTGTTCGGCCGTACCACCGAATGGCTGACCCCGCTCGCCAGGAGCAGCGCGGTCAAGGACGTGGAGAACGCCCGGCGGCTTGCGCGATGTCCGGTGCGGCAGGCAGGTCACCGGTAGGCGCCGGGCTGACGCTGGACCCAACGGTACTCGATCTCCGGGCGGCTGGCCTTGGTACGACCGGTCAATGCACGTGGCCGAGCACAACCCGGGCGAACGCTTCCTGCTTGGGCTTCAGCGTGGCCGGCGGGAGTTTGGTGAATCCTACGAGGTGGATCAGGATCGTCAGGTTCCCCTGCTGTACGCCGAGCTGGCCGCCGTCGTTGGAGACAAATGCCTTGTCGCCCAGGCCGGTGAGGTCGGTGCTGGCATAGGCGGACCGGTTGGTCGAGTAGAAGGTGGCGGCGTCCGAGCCGGACGCGACGTAGATGTACACCGAGTCGGCGCCGCCCGACTGGACGAACAGACAACCCTTCTGGCTGCCGGCGCCGGACGGCTTCCCGGTGTCGAACTGTTCGCCGAAGGTCGCCGTGACCTCCGTCGCGGTGGCGAGCGTGCAGGGGTCGGGCGCCCCGCCTGCCGGCGTTCCTGCCGTCGGCACCGACGTGCTCGGAGTCGATGGCGCCGTGGTCGTCGATGGGTTGGACGCACCGGTGGAGTTGGATGAGCACGCGGTGACCGCGAGCGCGAAGACCACGGCGGCCACGCAGCGGCGGGCCACGGCAACGGCAGACAGGTCCAGCATGATCGACGATGTTACGGGCGCTCCATACGCGCGTGCTGTGACCGTTGACACACCCGGCCCGATCAGGTCGTCTACCGCCCCGCGCGTCGACTCCTCAGGTGCGTATAGCGGCAGCATCGGCCAGATCGAGCGCCGCTGCTTGATGAAAGCCTCCATCGCTACGGCGCCAACGAGCGCCGTTTGGGCCTCGGCAGCGGTCGGGCGGTATCCGCGATGGACGACGCGGCCCTCCGATAGGCGACGTCAGTCGACCAGATCTTCAGGGCGCCATCCTGGGTCAGGTTCCAGGCGTCGGCCAGCCGGGTGTGAAATTCCCTACGGAGCTTGGTCTTCAACGTTTGGGTTGGGATCCGGCGCGATGAGTGACATGGTGGGCAGATGAACAACCTACGGCCGCAGCCGCTGTGGCGTGGAGTGGCCGTCGCCCTGGTGACCCTGTTCGAGCCCGACAGCGTACGGGTGGACGCCGCGGCCACCGCCGCGCACGCGGGCCGACTGGTCGACTTGGGCGTGGGTGGCGTGCTGGTGGCGGGCACCACCGGAGAGGCCGACGCGCTCACCGACGACGAGCGGATCGAGCTGATCGCCGCGGTCAGGGAAGCTTGCCCCGGAGTACCCGTCATCGCCGGTGCCTCCGGACCGTGGACACGCCCGGCGGTGGCGCGTACCCAGGCGGCAATGAAGGCGGGCGCGGACGCGGTGCTCGTCGCGCCCCCGCCTCGCAGCCTCGGCCTGCCCGCTTACTACGCGGCGGTGGCGGACGCGGCCAGTCCGGCGCCCGTGCTGGCGTACCACCTTCCGGGGGTGGCCGGCGGGGAGGTACCCCTCGACGTACTGCCTGAGCTGCCCGTGGCCGGGCTCAAGGACTCCACGGGCAGTGCTGAGCGGCTGCTGGCCGAGTTGGACGCCTGGGACGGCTGGACCTACGTCGGCTCAGCCGCGCTGACCGGGTACGCGCGATCGCTGGGCGCCACGGGTGCCATCCTGGCGGTTGCCAACGCGGTACCCGAGGAAGCCATCGCTGCCTGGGATGGCGACGGGGCGGCCCAGCGGCGGCTGTTCGGACCACACCGCGCGGCGTAGACGCGGTTCCCGTACGGCCTGAAGGAGCTTGTGGCGCACCGGTTCGGCACCGCGACGGCTAGCCGGCTGGGGTAGACCGAGGCGAGCCGCGAGCCAAGCGTTGAGGTCGTCGTCGGTGTCGAGGTCGCAGGTGTGGTAGTCGATTGCGGTGAGGGTTGCGGTGCCGCCGCTGCGGCTGCGGTCTCGCCCGACGACGGGCTGCCATCGGGCGAGCAGGTTCTTGTCCTCGTCGGTGAGGCCGCTCCTCGTCGGTGAGGCCGCCTTCGTCGAGGGCGTACACGTCGATGGTTGCGGCGTGGTCGGCGATACCGGTGTGGCGCAGCGACTTCGTGAGCGCCGCGCGGTGGGGCGGGGCGACGGCGGTGTTCGCAGCGGAGTCCCCTCTCTTCGACACGGACTTCTCGATCGTATGCGGCGCGCGGTCGCCCAGACGCTGGGCTGACGCCGGACTCCTGACCGAAACGCTTGGCGACCCAACATCCGGCACCGTCTACCACTTGTCCGTTGGCGCCTCTGCAGCG
>WNGA01007394.1_pt1 | contig 15307 bp, 15 predicted proteins | sample 5400061 | NCBI WGS metagenome assembly WNGA01 (sample SAMN13153366, study PRJNA577476) | soil metagenome | isolation source: 100 cm soil or saprolite under grassland replicate 2 | place: USA:California | collected 2016-06-15
GGGTCTTCGAGGAGAAGGGATTCGCCATCCTCTTCCTCCTCCTCATGTGCATCCCGGCGCTGCCGTTGCCGACGGGCGGCGTCACGCACGTGTTCGAGGTGATCACGATGCTGCTCGCGCTGGAGCTGATCGTCGGGCGCCGGACGCCCTGGCTGCCGCAGCGGTTCCTGAAGCGGGAGCTCGGCCCCGCGACGCAGAAGAAGGCGATCCCCTTCATCGTGCGCCGGATCAAGTGGTTCGAGCGTTTCTCGCGGCCGCGCTTCCGCCGCACGCTGAACAACCGGTTGACCCTCAGCCTGTTCGGCGTCGTGATCCTCGGGCTCGCGGTGACGGCGTTCGTCGCGCCGCCGTTCTCGGGGCTCGACACGCTCCCTGCGCTCGGCGTGGTCGTCATCGCGCTGTCGTTGATCCTCGAGGACGCGCTCGTCACGCTCATCGGCCTCGCCATCGGCGTGGCCGGCGTGATCCTCGTGATCGTGCTCGGGTCGGCGGCCGCGCACCTGCTCTTCTAGGAGCCGGGTCAGTCCGTGGGCAGGCCGAGGTCGATCTGCGCGGCGGCCTGCTTGAAGCGCTCCGCTTCCGGCTCGAGCAGGAACCCGGCCTTCACCGCCTTGTCGGCCGCCGCGTCGAACGCCTTCACGTACGCCTCGTGTGTCGGGTACAGCTGCGCGAGCGTCGCCCCGTCGAACGGCTTCGTGTTGCCGAACAGGTCGCAGAAGGTGCCGCCGGCGTTGTGCTCGCCGTCGAGCGTCATGGTCGGCGCGTCGAGCAGCGGCGTCCGGATGCCACCCTTCGCGTTGCCGTGGTCGTCGCGTGTGATCGCCGGCTCGGGATCACTGGTCGCCTCGAGACGCGGCGACTTGGGCGGGGGCGTGCCGTCGCGCACCCAGCGCTCGAGGTGGAACACCGCGGCGTCGAGCACCGCGAACGCGGGGCCCGAGTTGATCGGAGACGAGCAGTTCAGCGGCCCGCCGCCGATCTGCGCCGGGTGGAGCAGCCTGCGCTCGGCGGCGCCATCGCCGGTGTCGCCGAACCCGACACCCGCGGTGTAGGCGTCGGCGTGCGCGGCACCGGCCACCTCCCAGAGCCGGAAGCGCTTCGAGTCCTTCTGGCGCGCCGCCAGGTAGCCGAGGCCGGTGAGGTCGGTCTCGGTCTGGAACGTGAGGACAGGCACGTCGACGTCGCTGCGGATCGCCGCGGTCTCCGGCACCGACGAGCTGTCGAGGGCCGCGCCCGACTTGCCGCGGCTGTGGATCAGGAAGCCGTCGTACACACCCGTGACGGGCTGGACCGCGTCGACGTACGTGACCAGGAAGAACGCCGACTGCGACTCCCCGATCGCGATCACGCGCTTCACCTTCAAGTTGCCGAGTGGGTCCGGTTGCGTCTTGCCAGACGCGGCGAGACCGGCCTGCGAGAAGATGTCGTACGAGTACTCGTCGCCGGGATGTGACAACGTGCCGTAGCGCTCCGGGTCACTGGCCTTCAGGCCGCCCGCGGGTCGACCGGCCACCGCATTCTGCCCACCCTGCACGCCGTTCGCCTGCGCCGACACGCCCACCCACGCCGCGCCCGACCGGATGATCTGCCTGTGCGCCAAGACCCAGTCGGGCGCGCTGTCGAAGCCCGCGGTCACGTTGAGCCATTCGACGAAGACCGTGCCGTCGAAGTCCTTCTGGTTCGCCGGCCGGCATACGACGATGCGCGTCTTGTAGGGCGCGCTACCGGCAGGTCTCACCGTCCACTTGCCGTCGGGTCCGAACGGCGCGGCGCGCGAGTACGACGTGGCCGTGCCCTCGAGGAAGTACTCCTCCTTGACGTAGCCGACGCTCGCGGGGTCGAACGTGGTGAAGATGAGGGTGGGCTGTCCCTTCCCGCCCGTCACCGGTCCGCTGACCGTCGGTGTGGCGACCTTCGCTTTCGCCGCGGCCGGCACGGCGGCTCCGGCGAGCGTCAGCGAAGCCGTCAGCGCGGCGACGACGATTCGAGCAGCGATTCGCATCGGTGCAGTGCGTCGTGTCAGCCGGTGTCGCGTTCGTCGCTCGACTCGCAACGGAAGTGGATGTTCGCCATGCGCCCGGTCGACTGCGTCACACGGATCCGACCGGGGTCGTCGCGCGTGACCGGCTCGCCGCACACCGCGCACCGGCCCAGCGGCGGGTCGCTGCTCCGGTCGGACTGCTGCTGACCCATCGTCCGCAGGCTACGGCTTCGTCTTCTGCCCGGGCAGCTTCACCTCGGGGTGCTCCTTCGCAGCAACCCAGCGTCCGTAGTGACGGTCCACCTTCACCTTCGCCTCCGCCATCAGCTTCGTGAGCGCGCGCCGGCCGGCCGGGTCACTCGTCGCGAGGTCGTTGCGGATGCCGTCCTTCACCGAGTCGAACGGCACCGCGTCGTAGATGTCGCGCACCCGGATGACGTGCCAGCCGAACTGCGTCTGCACCGGCCCCGACGTACCGCCGAGCGGCAGCGCGCTCGCGGCGGCCGCGAACGCCGGGTCGAGCTGCTGGCCGTCGAGGCAGCCGAGGTCGCCGTCGCTGCGCGCCGACGTCGTGTCGGTGGAACGCTGCGCCGCGAGCTTCGCGAAATCGGCGCCCGCCGCGAGCTGCGCCTCGATCGCCTGCGCCTCCTCGGCGCTGCCCACCAGGATGTGCGACACGAACCGGTGCGACGCACAGCTCTCGGTGACGGACTTCTCGTACTGGGCCCGGACCTCGTCGTCGGTCGGGCGATGGCCGTTGGCGCGCACGACCGCGGCGGCGTTCGCATAACGGTCGCGGAGGACGTCGCGGAACCACTTCGGGAACGCGGTGACGATCGAGTCCAGGCCGAAGACCTGCGCGGCGCGGTGCTTCGCGATCGTCCGGTCGGCCTTCGTGACGTCGAGGTGACGACGGCCGACCTCCTCCTCGGCGACCTGCGCCTCGACGAGCCCGGTGAGCCACGTCGTGGCGACCGAGTCCTTCACGGTGCCGTCGTCCTTCGTGAGGTACGGCTTCAGCTGCTTGCTGGCAGCGATCGCGTGCAGCTCCCGCTCGACCGACGACCGCGAGAACTCGTGCCCGTTGACGGTGATCGCGGCGGGGTCGGAGCCCGCGCACCCCGCGACGCTCACGGCCAGCGCGCCGAAGCCGGCGAGGAGCGCGGTGAGCGAGCGAAGCCGCGAACGTCGTGGCACCGGTGCGGTCAGTGCCCAGCGCCTACGTCGTCCATCGGCCCACCGTACGCGCCCGAGAGCCACGGCTCGACGCGGGTGTTTCGGCCCGACCTAGGCGCCGGCGCCGGCGAGCACCCGCACCTTGTGGGCGTGCTCGCCCTTCGCGCCCTGGCCGACCTCGAACTCGACGCGCCGGCCGACGAGCTCGGCGAGATTGCCACGCTCGATGGCGGAGCCGTGCACGAACAAGTCGTCACCCACCGCCCGGGCAATGAAGCCGTAGCCCTTCTTGCGGTTGAACCAGCGGACGGTGCCGCGCGGCAGCGCCGGGCTGTCCGCCGCGGGGCCGGGCGCAACGCCGAGCTCGCGCTGGAGCCGACGTACCTGGGCGGCCTCGTCCGAGCCCACGAGCGAGATCACCGTCCCGAACGCGCCGGCACGCGCGGTCCGACCCGAGCGGTGGGTGTAGTCCTTGGTGTCGGCGGGGAGATCGAAGTGCACGACGCAGGCGACGTCGTCGACGTGGATGCCGCGCGCCGCCACGTCGGTCGCGACGAGCGCGTCGATCCGCCGGTCGGCGAACGCCGCGAGCGCGCGGTCGCGCTGGCTCTGGCTGCGGTCGCCGTGGAGGGCGGCGGTGCGCACACCGGCCCGATCGAGCTGACGAGCGACGCGGTCGGCTCGCCGGCGCGTGCGGCAGAAGACGATCGTCGGCCCCGACGCACGCACGATCTCGGCGCATGCGGAGACACGCCCGGGCTGCTCGACCTGCCGGAAGTGGTGCCGCGCCCGGCTCTCCTCCTCGGCGAGCCGGTGTACGACCGGATCGTGTTGGTACCGGCGGACGAGCGCGTCGACCGCGCCGTCGAGCGTCGCCGAGAACAGCAGCGTCTGGCGATGCCGGGGGGTCAGGTCGAGGAGACGCCGGACCTGGGGCAGGAACCCCATGTCGGCCATGCGGTCGGCCTCGTCGACGACGACGACCTCGACCGCGCCCAGCTCGGCGTCGCCGCGCTCGACGAGGTCGATGAGCCGTCCGGGGCAGGCCACGAGGATGTCGACGCCCCGACGCAAGGCCGCGCGCTGCGGGGCGAGACCGACGCCGCCGTAGCAGGCGGTCACGCGCAGGCGCCTCGGCGCACCGATCCACTCGAGCTCCGCCTGCACCTGCGCGGCGAGCTCACGCGTCGGCACGAGGACGAGGCCGCGGGGCCGCCGCGCCTCGGCGCGGCCGACGCGCGCGGCGAGCGGGATGCCGAAGGCAAGTGTCTTGCCCGAGCCGGTGGGCGCGCGACCGCACAGGTCACGACCGGCCAGCGCGTCCGGCACCGTCAGCGCTTGGATGGGGAACGGCTCGTCGATCTTGCGCGCGCGCAGGATCGGGACGAGCTCGGGCGATACGCCGAGATCGGCGAACGATGGGGACATGCTGTCGATGGCTCCGGTGATGACACCCGCGAACGAGCGGGCAAATGGTCAGGTCTCAGGTCTCACGAGGCGAACCATCCCGAGACGCTGACCCGGTGGCAGCGCCGATGCGCTGCTTCGACCGGAGCCACGCGAACAAATTGGCGTGCCCAGTGCGGTGACGTGCACGTCGCTTCACGTGGACGCGATCGACGTGGCCCCTGAATCGTAGCAGGCGTGGCGCGTTCGAGCGGTACGCTGTGTGCATGGCCGACATCTGTGACATCGAACGCTGCAGCAACCAGAGTACGTACCAGCTGAAGCAGGCCGACTACCACCTGTGCAACAAGCACCTGCAGGAGTGGAAGGGCGGCGGCAGGCGCCTGCGTGCGAACGCCAAGAAGCACACGCTCAGGCTGGTCGAGGTGACGATCGCCGACGCCTGAGCGCATACCGCCCGGCGCTCAGCGCCGGGCGTCGCGCTCGGCGAGAGCCTTCAGCGTGAGCAGCTGCTTGCGCATCATCACGAGATCGCCGATCGGAAGCGTCGCTCGGAGCAGCGCGCCGTGTACCCCACCCGGGTAGCGAGCGAGCAGCTTGACGACGATGCGTGATCGGTCGTCGTCGAGCGGGACGACGCGGTACGTGCCGGCGAGCTCGTCGCCGAACACCGTGTGGCCGCAACTGATCGTGAGCGACTCGCCCGGCGCGACGTGCACGATCTCGAACATCGTCATCACCCGTTGGCCGACGCGGACGTCGTCGAGGCCGTCGATGAGCTCACGGGGGCTGCGGCGGCCGCGGTTGTCGATCCAGTCGTAGCTGTACGGCGCGACCCGCAGCTGGCACACCCATCGCCACACGAGCGGCGCGGGCGCGTCGACGCGCACCGCGCGCCATAACGACTGGTCGGGCTCCGCCAACACGTCGTCGCACGGGTAGCGAGCGTCGCGCTCCGCGGCCGTGGCGCCCCAGCTCTCGCCGAGCGTGCCGTTTCGCAGCGCGTGCGCGAGGGAATGAATGCTCACCGGAAAACCGTGGACAACCGAAAGGGGCATCTGGCGATGCTGTACGCGATTCTCGTGCTCGTCATTCTGATACTCGCAGCCGTCTTCCTGGCGCAGAAGGTATCCGGCCGTCGCTGATGCAGCGACGGCTGGCAACGGTCGTGGCCAGCATCGCGCGCGCTCAGCCGACCGCGACGCGGCCGCGACCCTTGCGCTTGGCCGCGTACAACGCCGCGTCGGCACGAGCGAGCGTGTCAGTAGCGCATCCGTAGTCGATCGCGATGCCGGCCGAGAACGTGGTGACGCCGTCGATGGCCTCCCACAATGCCTTCACCCGCTCGATCGTCACCTCCGCGCCCGAGACCCCCGCGCCCGGGAGCACCATGCCGAACTCGTCGCCGCCGTAGCGCGCCGCGCAGTCACCCGTACGCACGATCTGGCGCATCGCGGTGGCGAGGTGACGCAACGCGTCATCGCCGAACGGATGGCCATGCCGGTCGTTGACGGGCTTGAAGTGATCGAGGTCGATGAGCACGACGGCGTCGCCCGGACGCACCGACGCGAGGGTGCGGTCGAACAAACGCCGGTTGGCGAGCCCGGTGAGCGCGTCGGTGTCGGCGGCGACGGTCAGCGCGGCGGTGCGTCGCCGCTCACCCTCCTGGCGGTCCGCGAGCCCGTTCGCGATGACCTCGCCGATGAATGCCCAGACGGGAGCGGCGGTTGCGAGGTTGACCACGTGGTCCCCGAGGTGCTGTGAGTCGCCGATCGCGAACGACAGCACCGCGAGCGGCACGAAGCAGACCGGGACTCGGGGCGGGGCAACCAGGCCGATGTAGACGAACGACAGCGAGTACAGCGCCAGGTAGTGCTCGAGCGCGCCGGGGCTCAGGCGCCCTGCGGTGGCCAGGAGAACGAAGCCGAGCACCGCGGGCACGAGCAGGGCCCACCACGGCCAGCGGTGCCACGGCAGCGCCGGGAGCAGCAGTCCGACCGCGAGCCCTACCGAGCCGACGATGACGATCGGGACCCGATCGACACCGTCCGGCAGGAACGGAAACGTCGCGAGCGCGACGATCGCGGCGCCGACGAAGAGGAACCGCGCGAGGCGCGCCTGGCGATCCCGGAAGTCGCGGTCGCGCGCGCCGAATGCCACGCGTGCAAACGGGTCAGAGGCCATGGTCGGCTGATGCCGGGCGTCCTGCGCGCTCGACGGAATCACGACGACTTCTCCCCAGCCGGCCCGGGCCGCTCTACGCGTTCGGATTGTGCAACGCCGGCGCGGCCGATGGATTACGCCCGACGCGCGCAGCGTCTAGACCTCAGGCGTCGAGGCGCGCAGGGCGACCGTCGACGGTCAGCCGCGGTAGCCGTGCGCGTGCGCGGCCTGGCCCTGCTTCGTTGCCCTGCGCTTGGCCGCGTCACGCGATGCCCTGTCGCCCGGCTTGTAGTGGTACTTCGTCCCGCTGTCGCCCCACTGGTAATAGGGCCCCTCGCTGTCAGTGCCGCGGTGGACCGGCATCGGGTACCTCCTTGTGCGTTCGTCGCCTGGAGTTCCTACCCGTCTCGCGCTGCAGTCATGGGTCGGGTCACTGCGCCGTCGCGCGCATCCAGTCCTCTTCCTCTTCCTCCTCCTCGATGGCCAGCGGACCGGGCGAGAGATAGCCGGCCACGAACGCACCCAGGGTCGGGACGAGGAGCAGCGGGATCCAGACCGATCCCTTCGGCGGGACCAGCAGCAGCTGGGCGAGCACCAGGGTGAGGGTCACGCCGACTCCCGCGCCGGTGATCCCCAGGCGCACGCCGCGCCGGAAGCGGTTCGGCGGCAGACGGCGCCGGGCGACCGCGATCCAGATGGCCGCGATGCTCAGGCCGGTCGTGACGGCGACGATCAGCGTGAAGATCGCCATGAGCGAGCTCGCGGAGCCCCGCACGTCGACGGTGAAGTCGCGCGCCGCGAGCTCGACGCGGTCGAGGCTGACGAGGCGGATCGTCGCCGGCAGCAGCCCGTCGACCTGGTCGCCGAGGTCGACGAACTCGATCGGGACGTCGACCTTCAGCTGGTCGTCGGACGGAACCGTCGCGTTGATGGTCACGTCGTAGGCCATCAGCGTGATCCCGAACGCCTTCCCGCGGATCTGCACCTGCCGCACCGTCACCGGGCGATCGCCGTGGTTGCGTAGGTGCAGCGAGAGCGTCGAGCTCTTGTCCGGGTCGATGACGATCGGGTCACCCGACGACGAGAGGTCGAGGCGCTGCCCGTCGAGCCTCGCGGTGAAGCCGACGTCGCGCTGCGCCGCGGCCGACACGGACGCGGTGAGTGGTTCCGCCGCGGCCACGATCGCCGCGACCGCCGCCGCGCACACGAGCCGTCGCACGAGCGTCACGCGCGTCGCGTCACCGGCGAACGGTCGGCACACGCGCGCCGAGCCACCCACCGGCGATGGTGCGCAACGCCACCCAGCCGATCGCATAGATCACGAGCAGCGAGACGACGATGACGAAGAACAGGTTCGAGCTGCTCTGCGGTGCGGCCACCCAGAACGCCGTCCGCATGAGCCGGGCGGCCGGGGTGGTGCAGAAGACCTCGGCGGTGTGACGCCCCGCTGCGAGGTCGCGGGTGACGATCGGGATGTCGAAGGAGCCGTTGCTCGTGGGCTCCACGAGCCCGACCAGGCGGCCGTCGATGTGCAGTGCCGGCGCGGAGCAGCCGGCGGGCGCGTTGCCGATGACGTGCACGGCTTCGCCGGCGACGAAGGCGCGGCGCAGCACGTTGGAGATCTCCCGGATCTCGATCACCGCCTCGACCTGTGCGGCGGGCGCGGCCGGCGGGATCACCGGCGGCGTGGTCGCGCCCACGACCGGTGACCCCGGCGGAGGCGGTGACGGCGGAGGCGGTGACGGCGGAGGCGGGGGCGGCGGAAGCGGGGACGGGGGCGGCGGAGGCGGCGGGGGAGGAGGCGGCGCAGGTGTGCACGGGAGGTGATTGCCGTTCCCGGGCGGGTCCGGCTGGCCGGGGTGCGTGTCGGGACCGTTGCACGTGTTCCCGGGGGCAGCAGCCGCGGAGCCGGCAGCGGGGGCCACGAGGATCACGCCGCCGAGCAGGATCGCGGAGAGGAGCACGCGTCGCGCGCGAACCGCACGACCCGTTTGCTCCCTCACAACCATGGCTCCCCTGCCCGAGATCCGGGAAGCACGGTAACACTGACGCGAGGTCGACTCACCCGCGTCCGACGGTCACGCGTCGGCTGCGGCCGCCTCCCGACGGGCCTCCGCCCGCACGAGGCGGGCGCGACGGCCGATCACGAGGATGGCCTGGGCCAGCACGGCGAAAGCGGCCGCGCCGAGCGCGACGCCGATCACGACGGTCGCCCCCGTCGCCTGGGTCCCGACGATCGCCCACCCCAGGTCGACGACGGCCGCGCCGAGCAGCGCCCCGAGGACACCCATGCCGACGTACGCCGAGCTGCGGCGCCGGCCGCGGCGTAGCGGCTGGGTCAGTGACCATGCGTACGACAGCACGAACGCCAGCAGGAGGAGGCCGACCAGCCCGTTGGCGGTGAGGTAGAACGGCCGGTCGGAGTCGAAGCGGAAGTCGTCGCTGAGCAGCTCGCGCTTGCGCGCGTCGAGGAAGAGGACTCGGCCGGTCATCTCGCCGCTCACGAGCACGCGGACGCGCTGCGCGTCGACCGCGGCGCGGAGACCGCGCCCGTGCGCCTCGCGCAGCGGGGCCGAGCGGGACGACGGCACGTCGATGCCCATCACCGAGAAGCCGAGGCGGACGTAACGGGCACGGCGGGCTGCCGCCGGCAGCTTGCGCACGCGGACCGGCACGTCGTGGGCGAGGTCGAACTTCGCCGTCCGATCCGAGGCCACGTCGACACCCGCCACTTCCACCTGACCTCGCCGGAGCGGGCCGCCCGGATGGGGCTGGCCGATGCCGATCACCGACACCGCGACCAGGCCCGCCAGCAGCACGGCGGACGCGGCGAGCGCGAGGCGGGGCGGCTTGGGCGGCTTGATGAGGTCGTCGACGCGAACGAGGTCCTCGGGCCGCAGCTCCTCGATCTGCGCGCCGCCGGGCCGGTGCGCCGCCGTGGCCCGCACCCGCAGCGGGGGCTCCTGCGGGATCGGCGCGCCCCGGCCGGTGATCGTCGTCTCGCGCCCGGTCTGCGTCCCAGTGTCGCCGGACGCGACCGTGGCCGCCTCGTCGACGGTGGCCGTGGCCGGGCCCGCGGCGGCCGCGATCGACCCGGTCGCGAGCAACGGGAGGTCGGCGCGGCCCACCCAGCCCGGGCCGAACGCCTGCGTCGCGGCTTCGGCGACCGCCACCCCGAACCCCTCCGCGCTCGCGTAGCGATCGCCGGGATCGCGCGCCAGCGCGCGCATCGTGACGTCCGCGAGCGGCTCGGGCACGTTGGGCGCGACCTCGGTGATCGGGGTCGGGTCTTCGTGCGCGCGCCGCTCGAGGACCTCGACCGCGTCGCCCTCGAGCGAGAACGGCAGCGTTCCCGACAGGAGCTCGTAGAGCACCGTCCCGGTCGCGTACACGTCGGCGGGTGGGCCGCACGGCTGGCCGATCGCCTGCTCGGGCGCCATGTACGCGGGGGTGCCGATCACCGCGCCGTCGAGGGTCGTGACCGTCTCGTCACCGCCGAACACCTGCGCGATGCCGAAGTCGGTGACCTTCAGCGTGCGGTCGGCTGCGAACATGAGGTTCTCGGGCTTCACGTCGCGGTGCAGCACGCCCTTTGAGTGCGCGAACTGGAGCCCGGCACAGGTGGCGAGCACCGCGGTGCACGCGGTCGCCATCGTGACCCCCTCGCCGGTGAAGCGGTCCCAGAGCGTCCCGCCCGGCAGGGCCTCCATGACGAGGAGGCAGAGTCCTTCACTCTCGACGTAGTCGTAGACGGGGACGATATGGGGGTGCGAGAGCGCGGCGAGCGTCCGCGCCTCGTGCCCGAAGCGGCCGCGCACCTCCTCGTCGGCCGCGAACGCGCTCGGGAGCTGCTTGATCGCGACGTCGCGCTCGAGCCGGCGGTGCCGGGCCGCGAGGACGACGCCCATCGCGCCGCGGCCGAGCTCGCCGCCGAGCTCGTAGCCGGGGAGTGCCTCCTGGACGAGCGACGGGGCGGTCTCGATCATGCGTCGTCCGCACGGCGGTGTGCCGTGCCTGCCTCCCGGACCCCCGCCACGGCAGCAAGGTAGCCCGCGCGTGATCCGGCTGTCGGCCGGGGCCGGCGCCGGTATGGGCCGTCTACGATCGGCGCATCGCGCAGAGGGACGTCTGCGCTGGATCGCGAGACGGGACAGGGATGGGCTTCGCCCTGGTGGAGGTGCGTCAGCCGGCGCGCAAGCCGGTGGTCGTCGCGGTTCGAGACGCGCTCGAGATCGGCCGGGACTGCGATGGCTTCCTGCTCGTCGACTCGGAGGTGTCGCGGCGTCACCTCGTGCTCGAGCTCGGCAACGACGGCCTGACGGTCAACGACCTGGGCAGCACCAACGGCACCACGGTGAACGGCGTCGCCGTCCACGATCCGACCCCGGTGGGCGCCGCCGACGTCGTGCGTCTCGGGAACACCGAGCTCCAGCTCCTCCGGCAGGCCGAGCCGGCGGAGGGCGCGGACGTGGGACGGCTCACCACCGTGTCGACGGGTGCCGGTGCCCCGAGGGGGACGGTCCTGTCGGGCGCGGGCGACGCGGTCGTGAAAGGCCGCGCTGACGACACGGCGGCCCGGCGCACCTCGATCGACGCCGTCGTCGCCGCCGTCGACGAGGATCATCCCGACGTCGCGAAGCTGGCCGGCGCGGGCGGCACGATCACGATCGCGTTCTCCGACATCGAGGCGTCGACCGAGCTGGCGGTTCGGCTCGGTGACGCCAAGTGGGTCGGGGTGCTTCGCTCGCACCACGACATCGTCCGTCGGAACCTGGCTCGCTATGACGGCACCGAGGTGAGCTGTCAAGGCGACGGGTTCATGCTCACGTTCCCCAGCGCGCGCGCCGGGGTGCAGTTCGCGATCGACGTGCAGCGCGAGTTCGCGACGTACGAGGCCGAGCATCCCGAGACCCCGATCCGGGTGCGCATCGGGCTCCACACCGGCGAGCCGGTCGTCGACGCGCGTGGTGACATGTTCGGCCAGCAGATCGTCGTGGCCGCCCGCATCGCGGACCTCGCCGACGGCGGCCAGGTCCTCGTGTCGGCGATCACGAAGGAGATCACCTCGAGCCGGGGCGACCTCCGCTTCGGCAAGCCGCGTGAGGTGAGTCTCAAGGGCATCGAGGGCACCCACCAGGTGCACGAGCTGCTCTGGAACGAGTTCGCGGCCGAAGTCGGCTAACCCCTGGCGAGCGCTATCCGGCGAACGTCGGTGTGATGACGAGCGGAGCCGGAGCCGGCGGCTCGACCTCGACGGCGCCGATGTCGCACCCGGCACGCTGGGGCCGGCCGACTCCACGCTGGTCGGTCGTGACCCCCGAGGCGCCGTCGGCCTGGCACGCCCCGATCGGCACGCCGTCGATCAACGGGCTGCTCTCGAGCGGGAGGCGCGTCGGTGTCGGGCCGCCGTTGTCGGCGAGGGCACCGAGCATCGGATCGCCCGCGCCCTGGCGGTCCCCAACGCCCGTGAGCCCGCACGACGCATCGGTCGAGAAGTTGTAGCCCTCAGTGGTCGTCGAGCCCGCCTGGCAGTTCGTCCCGCCTTGTGCAGGGCCGAGTGCGGTGCCGAACGCGGTCAGCGAGTCGGCGACGAGCTGCGCGCCGGCCGGTGCGGCGTTGTCGCTCGAGGTGACGTATACGAGCGTGACCGTGCCGAACGGGATCGCGAGGCTCCCGCCCGACTCGTCCGCGGTGTTGCCCGTCAGCGTGGAGTTCAGCGCGCTCAGCTCGGCAGCGCCGTTGATCGTGACGACCCCGAGGTTGACCGAGATGCTCTCGCCCCCCGCGACGCCACCACCGATGGTCGCGTGATCGGCGGACAGCGTGGTCGCCGTGAGCTCGATCGCCTGATCGAGCTGGGCGGGCGCGACGACGCCCTCCAGGTGCACGTCGCCAGCGCGCACCTCGTTCGGCGTGGAGTCGACCGAGAGCGCGCCGGTAACGGTCGCGATGCTCGCCGCCGTCGCGATCGCGCCGCCCGCCCCCGCGATGTTGTCGGCGAAGAGCGTGTTCGACGCCGATACCCGCGAGTGACCGGCGACCGCGCCACCCACTCCTCCAGGAGCCTTGTTCGCCGTGAACGTGCTCTGGGTGATCGTGACGTCGTCAGAGGAATTTATGGCACCGCCGATGACGCTCTGGTTCGTCGAGAACGTGCTGCTTCCGATCGTCGCGGTGCCCGAGTTGTTGACGCCACCACCGACGATGCCCTCGTTCCCGGAGAACGTGCTGTTCGTCATCGTGACGTCGCCCGCGTTGTTGATGGCACCGCCGATATCAGCATCGTTGCCCGAGAACGTGCTGTTCGTGACGGCCACGTTGCCGGCGGCGTTGACAGCACCGCCGATGTCGCCATGGTTGCCCGAGAACGTGCTGTTCGTGACGGTCACGTTGCCGGCGGTGTTGATGGCACCGCCGATGCCCGCATCGCCGTTGCGCACGGTCAGGGCGTCGACGGTCACGGCAGCCGCCGAACCTGCCCCGAGGATCTGGTTCGCGTTCGAGCCATCGATCGAGGACCCGGCGCCCTCGAGCGTGATGGGCTGCGTCCCCGTGTACGCGACGTCGGCCGACGTCAGCACGACCGCGAGGCCGGGATCGAACCGGATGACGTCGGGCTCCGCGTCGCCGTTGGTGTTGGCGGTGTTGATCGCGGCCCGGTACGAGCCCAACCCGGTGTCGTTGCCGTTCACAACCGCGATGACAGCCTGCGCCTGCACCTGCCCGACCGCGGGCGTGGCGGCGGCTACCGCGCCCGCGCCGGCGATCAGCGCGATGCACCAAGGACCCAAGCGCCCGCCGTCCACCGCGTCCTCCACTCTCGCGTCGGGTGGCCGCACCGTACTCGGGATCGCCGGTGACCCGCCGGACCATGCGGCCGCGATCGTGCTCGACCGGGCGGCCGCGGGGTACGGTCGAACCTGACGGCGCCGTCACATTGTGAGGTCGCACCACATGGAGCTCCCCAAGATCCTCAGCGTCGACGACCACGTGGTCGAGCCCGCCCACGTCTGGCAGAAGTGGCTCCCCGAGAAGCATCGGGAGAAGGGGCCGCGCATCGAGCGCAAGCGCTGGGGCGCGTTCAAGCTCAAGAAGGGCGCCAAGTACGAGATGACCGAGGATCCCGACGGCCAGTGGGGCGACGCGTGGATCTACGAGGACAAGGTCATCTACGTGCACAAGCGCTTCGTCGCCATCCCGCTCGAGGCGACGCCCGACGGCGACGTGTCGCGGTTCGACCGCTCCAAGATGGTGATGAGCGCGGTCACCTACGACGAGATGCGCCCGGGCTGCTACCAGATCGAGGAGCGCATCAAGGACTTCGACATCAACTGGGTCGACGGGTCGTTGCCGTTCCCGACGTTCCCGCGGTTCTGCGGCCAGACGTTCTACGAGGCCGACGACAAGGAGCTCGCGCTCGCCTGCGTGCAGGCCTACAACGACTGGATGGTCGAGGAGTGGTCGGGCGAGTCGCGGGGCTACAACATCCCGCTCTGCATCATGCCGCTCTGGGACGTCGAGCTCGCGGCGGCGGAGATCCGTCGGAACGCCGAGCGCGGTGTGCGCGCGGTCTGCTTCAGCGAGCTCCCGACCAAGCTCGGCCTCAACAGCATCCACACCGGCTACTGGGACCCGATGTTCGCGGTATCCGAGGAGACCGGCACGACCGTGTGCATGCACGTGGGGTCGTCGTCGACCGACCCGGTGTCGTCGCCCGACGCGCCGGCGGGAGTCGGCGGGATGCTCGCGTTCAACAACTCGATGGCGTCGCTCGGCGACTACCTGTTCTCCGGGAAGATGGCGCAGTTCCCGAAGCTCAAGCTCGCGTACTCGGAGGGTCAGATCGGCTGGATCCCGTACGCGCTCGAGCGGGCCGACACCGTGTGGGAGCAGCACGACAGCTGGATCCACGCCAAGAAGAAGTGCCCCGAGCCGCCGTCCACGTACTACTACGGGCGCGTCTACGGGTGCTTCACGTGGGACCACCACGGGATGGCGTCGCTCTCCGAGGTCGGCCCCGACAACATCTGCTTCGAGACCGACTACCCGCACACCGACACGACATGGCCGAACTCGAAGGAGTACTGCGAGAAGATGCTCGCGGGCTTCGACGAGGAGGTCGCTTACAAGGTGCTGCGCGGCAACGCCATCAAGATGCTGGAGCTCGACCGGGTCTGAGCGGTTGACGTGCGTATCTGAACCCGGATTACGACGTTCAGATACGCACCAAGGGGAAGGCGCCGGTCAGGTTGCGGGCGGGATGTTCTGGTTGTGGAACAGCTCGCCGGTGAAGCCGGGAAGGTCGAGCGTCGCCGTCGCACGCGTGTCGGTCATGGTGTGGCCCCCTCGTGTCGTGCCCCAACCGCCGCCGGAACGCTGGACGGCGCGAGGCTCTCGACGCTCGGCCAGCATCGAGAGCAGGCGCCTGCTAGTGGTACAGCGCGTCGATGCCGATCTGGTCGCTGGTCGCGAGCGAGCGCTTCAGCGTCTCACCCGTGTAGCCGTACGCGTACATCGTCGCGAAGCGGTCACCGGCCGGATGGCCGAGCCCGTAGATGTGGCCGAGCTCGTGCGTGGCGA
>WNGA01012278.1_pt1 | contig 15307 bp, 16 predicted proteins | sample 5400061 | NCBI WGS metagenome assembly WNGA01 (sample SAMN13153366, study PRJNA577476) | soil metagenome | isolation source: 100 cm soil or saprolite under grassland replicate 2 | place: USA:California | collected 2016-06-15
ACAAGCTGAGATATGAGTAATGTATCTCCGTGGCAGAGGCAAAGGCGCAGGTCGGCGTTCTCCAGCCCGCGGGCTTCGACACGTCATCCCTGGCCGATCGGGCGTACCACGCGATCCGGGACATGATCGTCTCGCTCGAGCTGCGTCCCGGCGCGGTGATCGACGAGCGCCGGTTGATGGAGCGACTCGGGATCGGGCGGACACCCACGCGGGAGGCGTTGCGTCGCCTCGCACAGGAGCGGTTGGTCGAGGTGTACCCGCGCCGCGGCATGTTCGTGACGAGCGTCGAGATCCATGACCTGGCGAGCCTGGCGGAGGTGCGATTGGTTCTGGAGAGTCACGTCGCACGCCTCGCTGCAGAACGTGCGACGGACGAAGACCGCAGCGCGATGGATGACCTGCTCGAAGAGCTGGAGCGCCGCGACGACCTCGACGCGCGCGGGCTGATGGCCCTCGACGAGCGGATTCACCGGCAGGTCTACGGCTCCGCCCACAACCCGTTCCTCGAGTCGACACTCGAGGAGTACTACGTCCTCGCGTTGAGAATCTGGTACCTGGCGCTCGACCGAGCCAAGGAGCTCGAGCAGGCCGTGCTCGGCCACCGCGAGCTTCTGGAGGCGATCCGCGACGGCGACGCCGACCGTGCGGAAGCGACGATGCGCAGACACGTACTGGACTTCGAAGAGGCAATGCGACGTATCTTGACCGGCGCGTGAGCACGAACGCTCCGCCCTCGTCCGCGCAGGCCGTTGTCATCGGGGCCGGCATCGTGGGCAACAGCATGGCGTATCACCTGTCGCGGCTCGGCTGGACCGATCTCGTGCTGCTCGAGCAAGGTCCACTTCCGAACCCCGGCGGCTCTACGGGCCACGCGTCGAACTTCATCTTCCCCGTCGACCACTCCAAGGAGATGACGACGCTGACGAAGGAGAGCGCCCGGCAGTACGAAGAGCTCGGCCTGGCGACGATCAGCGGCGGCGTCGAGGTTGCGCGGAGGAAGGAGCGGATGGAGGAGTTGAACCGGCGCATGTCGTCGGCGCTCTCCTGGGGCGAGGAGGGATGCGAGTTGCTGACGCCCGAGCAGGTGCTCGAGCGGGTTCCGTTCGTCAACCCGGACGTCATCCTCGGCGGCTTCTATACGCCTGGAGTCTCCGTGGTCGATCCGCTGCGCGCCGGCACGCTGATGCGCGAGTACGCGCAGGAACGCGGCGGGAGCGTGTCCGCCAGTACCGAAGTGACCGGGATCGACGTCGAGGGCGGGCGCGCGCGCCGCGTCCATACCGACAAGGGCTCGATCGAAACCGAGTTCGTGTTCGTCGCGTGCGGGATCTGGAGCCCGCGCATCGCGCGCATGGCCGGCGCGACGATCCCGCTGACGCCGGCGGTGCACCAGATGATCAGCGTCGGCCCGATCCCGCTGTTCGAGGCGACGCCGGGGGAGATCTCCTTCCCGATCGTCCGCGACGTGGACACGAACATGTACGAGCGCCAGAACGGCAGCGACATGGAGGTCGGCTCCTACGCCCATCGGCCGATCCTTCTGGAACCCGAGGAGATCCCGTCGATCGGGGAGGCGGCGCTCTCGCCGACGGAGCTGCCGTTCACGTCCGAGGACTTCGATCCACAGCTCGAGCAGGCGCTCGAGCTGATGCCGGAGATCCTCACCGTCGAGGGGGCGGGCATCCGGCATGCGATCAACGGGTTGCTGTCGCTCACTCCCGACGGCATGCCGCTCCTGGGAGAGACAGAAGTCAGGAACCTGTGGTCGGTCGCCGCGATCTGGATCAAGGAGGCGCCCGGGATTGCGAAGGCCGTCGCCGAGTGGGTCATCGAGGGCGCGCCCGAGACGGATCTGCACACAGCCGACGTCGCGCGCTTCTATCCGCACCAGCGCACGAAGCGGCATGTCGACGCGCGTTCCTCGGAGGGCTACAACCGCACGTACGGGATCGTCCACCCGATGGAGCAATGGCTGTCGAACCGCGAGGTGCGGTTGAGCCCGTTCTACACGCGCGAGCGCGAGCTCGGCGCCGTCTTCTACGAGACCGCCGGCTGGGAGCGGCCTTGGTGGTACGCGTCCAACGAGCCGCTGCTCGAAGAGTACGGCGATCGAGTGATGCCTCGCGAGGCGGAATGGGAGTCGCGCTGGTGGTCGCCGATCATCAATGCCGAGCATCTCGCCATGCGCGACCACGTCGCGATGATCGATATCTCGGCGTTCGCCGTCTTCGACGTCGTCGGTGCCGGCGCCCTCGACTACCTGCAGCGCATGGCCGTGGCGGAGCTCGACGTCGCCGTCGGACGCGTCGTCTATACGTCGATCCTCGACCGAAACGGCGGCTTCAAGGCCGACCTGACGATCATGCGGCTCGAGGACGACCTCTTCCGGATCGTCACCGGCGGTCTGGATGGTCCGCGCGACAGAAAGTGGTTCGAAGACCATCTGCCGGAGGATGGCTCCGCCGCGCTCGACGACGTGACCTCCGCCTGGTGCACGCTCGGTCTCTGGGGGCCGCGAGCGCGCGACGTGCTCCAGTCGACCACGAGCGCCGACGTCTCGCACGAGGGCTTCCCCTTCGCGCGCTGCCGCTGGATCGACGTTGGCCCGGTCCATGTGCTCGCGTCGCGCATCTCGTATGTCGGTGAGCTCGGGTGGGAGCTGTACGCGCCGATGGAGCAGGGCGCCGCCATGTGGGACACGGTCTGGGAGGCGGGGCGGCCGTTCGGGATCGTCCCGTCGGGTATCGGCGTCTATGGCACGACCGGCCGGATCGAGAAGGGCTACAGACTGTACGGCGCAGAGCTCGAGACGGAGTACAACGTCGTCGAGGCCGACATGCAGCGGCCGAAGGTCAAGGACGCCGACTTCATCGGCAAGGAGGCGCATCTGCGCCACCGCGACGAGGAGCCGGCGGCGATCCTCTGCACGCTCACCGTCGACGACAACACGTCGCCGTCCAATGGCGCGAAGCGCTACATGGTCGGCCGCGAGCCGGTTCTCACCCTTGACGGCGAGCGCATCGTCGACCCCAAGGGCCGCGGTGCGTACGTGACGAGCGCGGGCTCCGGGCCGTCGGTCGGCAAGCATGTGCTGCTCGCGTATCTCCCGCCCGCGCACGCCGACGAGGGAAACAAGCTGCTTGTCCAGTACATGGGCGACCGGTACCCGGTCACGGTCGCGGTCAAGGGCAGCCGCTCACTCTTCGATCCGGAGAACACCCGGGTTCGCAGTTGAACGTCCTCGTCTGCGTCAAGCGCGTTCCGGAGACGGGCGCGCGGATCACCCTCACCCCTGACGCACAGGCGATCGACACCAGTCTCCTCGGCTTCACGATCTCGCCGCATGAGGAGTGTGCGGTCGAGGAGGCACTCCGGCTGGCGGAGCGGCACGGCGGCTCGACGACGGTGCTCACGCTCGGACCCTCCGGCGCGATCGAGCAGCTGCAGAACGCGATGGCGATGGGAGTCGGCGCCGCGCTGCTCCTCGAGACGGACGGACACGACTGGAACGCGGAGGCGACTGCCGCCGCGCTCGCCGAGGCTATCCGGGAACGGCCCGAGCCGTTCGACCTACTCCTGTTCGGCAACGAGGCGGTGGACACCGGTGATTACCAGATCGGCGTGCGGGTCGCGCACGCGCTCGGCCTTCCGTGCGTCACGGGCATCAAGGGAATCGACATCGACGACGAGCGCTTGACGGCGCGCCGCGAGGCGGGTGGCGGCTGGGAGATCTTCGAGCTGCCACTGCCGGCGGTCGTGACGGTGAAGGAGGGGCTCAACCTGCCCCGCTACGCCTCGTTACCGGGCCGGCTGCGCGCAAAGAAGACGCCGATCGAGCGGATCGAGCCGCAGCCGCGCGCGAGCGCACTCGTGACGACCAGGCTCGTCGTGCCGCCGGAGCAGGAGACTCACGTCGAGATCATCGGCGGCGGCGCGGAGGCGGCGCCGCGTGTCGTCGAGGTGCTCCGCGAGCTCGGGCTCATCGTCTCGTGATCCTCTGCTTGGTCGACGACGACCCGGTCTCGCTCGAGGCCCTCACCTTCGCCTCGGGGCTCGGCGACGTCGAGGCTCTCGTGTTCGGCGATGCAAACGTCGACGGCTACGTCGCGCATGCGCGCCGCGTCGTGCACGACCGGCTCGACGAGTATGCGCCCGAGGCTTGGGCGCAGGCGATCGTCGAGCTCGGCCCCGACGTCGTGGTCGCTCCGGGAACCGACCGCGGTCACGAAGTGCTCGCGCACGTCGCGGCACGGCTCGGGGCGCCGCTGGCGGCGAACGTCGTCGAGGCTGAGGCCGACGGAGATGCCTTGCGACTCACGCGGCAGCGTTGGGGCGGCAGTCTGCTCGAGGAGGCGACGCTCACCGGTGCGCCGAAGCTCCTCACCGTCGCGGCGCACGCGGTCGAGGCAACGGCCTCCGGGGTAGCCACCCGACCAGGTCGGGCAGACGGGTGCTCGGATCGCGCCCGAGCTCTACATCGCGTGCGGCGTCAGCGGCGCGATCCAGCACCTCGTCGGCTGCAAGGGCGCGAAGCGGATCCTCGTGATCAACAAGGACCAGAACGCGCCGATCGTGGCGCGTGCCGACTGGGCCGTGATCGGCGACCTGCACGAGATCGTCCCCGCCATCGTCTCCGAGCTCCGCAAGAACGGGGCCTAGCGCCATGTCCTTCAGCGAGCTCCGGGTCGGCGAGTTCCTTGCTGCGCTCGGCGAGCGCACACCGGCTCCCGCGAGCGGGTCCGCCGCCGCGCTCACCGGGGCGTTCGCCGCAGCCCTGGTCGAGCTTGCGGCCCGCTTCGCAGACGACGAGGCCGCGATCACGCGCGCAAAAGCTCTCTCGACTCGACTGACGCGACTCGCGGACGAGGACGCCGCTGCCTACACGGCATTCATGGAGACCCGAAGCGAGGAGGCGCGGCGCCGGACGATCGCGGTGCCGGAGGAGATCGCTGCGAACGCCGACGAGGTGGAGCAGCTCGCCCGGAAGGTCGGCGCTCAGCTCAGGTCGAGTGTCTCGGGCGATGCCGAGGCCGCCGCAGAGCTCGCCCGCGCGGCGGCGCGCGTCGCACGCCGTCTCGCCGAGCTGAACGCCTGACGCAGCCTGAACCTCGCGTTCAGCGCAGAAGCTGGTCCGTCTTCGCGGCCATGATGAAGTCGTTGCGATGCAGGCCTTTGATCTTGTGCGTCCACCACGTGACGGTCGTTCTGCCCCATTCGGTCAGCAAGGCTGGGTGATGGCCCTCCTGCTCCGCGAGCGCGCCGACCGCCTTGGTGAATTCCAACGCCTGCGCAAAGTCGTCGGCCGGGAAGACGCGCCTCAGGCGCTTGATTCCGTCGATCGCGACGAGGTCCCAGTCAGGAACTTGGGGATGGAGCTCGGCGATCTCGTCATCCGTCGCGGTCGGGGCGTCCTTGCGACACGCGACGCATTTCATCTGGGTCAGTGGGCCGTTCGCTGCGCTACCGATCCTTGAAACGTGCTGCTTCGTCGGAGCCGCCGGTGGCGTCGCCGGCGCTGTACGAATGAGCACCTGCGCCCGCCAGCGCGCCGCGATCGACGATCAGGTACTCGTCGCGAATCGGACGGCCGTCGAACCAGCACTCCAGCACCTCCCGAGTTCCCGCCGCATAGCGGGCCTGGGCTGAGAGCGACGACCCCGAGATGTGCGGCGTCATTCCGTGGTGGGGCATCGATCGCCACGGATGATCCTGGGGAGCCGGCTGCGGGAACCAGACGTCTCCGGCGTAGCCGGCCAACTGGCCGCTTTCCAGCGCCCGCGCGATCGCATCGCGGTCGCAGATCTTGCCGCGCGCGGTGTTGACGATGTACGCGCCGCGTTTCATCTTGGCGATGAGCGCGTCGTCGAAGAGGTGCTCGGTCTCGGGATGCAGGGGAGCATTGATCGTGACCACGTCGCACACCGGCACCATCGACTCGGCGTCGGGATGGAAAGTCACGCCCAGTTCGCGTTCGACCTCCTCCGGGAGTCGGTGTCGATCGGTGTAGTGCAGTCCCACTTCGAACGGCTTGAGTCGCCTGAGCACAGCGGAGCCGATCCGGCCGGCGGCGACCGTCCCGACTTGCATCCCTTCGAGGTCGTAGGACCTGGCGACGCAGTCGGCGATGTTCCAGCCGCCTCGTGTCACCCACTGATACGACGGGATGTAGTTGCGAACCAGCGAGAGGATCATCATCACCACGTGCTCGGACACGCTGATGCTGTTGGAATAGGTCACCTCGGTCACGGTTACACCGCGCTCGATCGCCGCCGCCAGATCGACGTGGTCCGAGCCGATTCCCGCCGTGATGGCCAGCTTCAGCTCCGGCGCCTTGGCGATCCTCTCGGCCGTCAGGTAGGCGGGCCAGAACGGCTGGGAGATGACGACCTCGGCGTCAACGAGCTCTCGCTCGAAGACCGAGTCCGGCCCGTCCTTGTCGGACGTGACGACAAACGTGTGACCGCGCTCCTCGAGGAACGGCCGCAGGCCGAGCTCGCCCGAAACGCTGCCGAGAAGTGCACCCGGCTCGAAATCGATCGCCTCAGGGGTCGGCGTGGTCTGACCGTCGTGGTAGCTCTCGATCGTCGGAATCGCGTCTCGCGCGTACGACCTCGGATACCCGTCGACAGGATCGTCGTACAGAACACAGAGAACCTTTGACACGTCGACCTCACCTTCCTCGCCTGCGCACTGGTATGGGCCGCGGATTCTAGACCTTCAACTCGCCGAGAGAATCGCGAGCACTACTCTTCGCGCATGACTGCTCGAGCGACGTCTTGGCCTGACCTGGTGAAGCGCTGGGAGGCGCAGCAGGAGCGCTATCTGCCGGCGCGCGAAGAGCGCTTCACCGTCATGCTCGATCTGATCGGGCTTGCGGAGGAGCCGGCGCCGCGCGTTCTCGACCTCGCTTCGGGGCCGGGTGCGCTCTCGGCGCGTGTGCTCGAGCGCTTCCCGGAGGCGTCGATCGTGGCGGTCGACTTCGATCCCGCGCATCTCGAGCTCGGTCGCCGCACACTCCGCGACCGGGTCGAATGGGTGGAGGCGGACCTGCGCCGGAGCGAGTGGGTCGAGCAGTTCGAGCCAGGCTCCTTCGACGCGGTCGTGTCCGCGACTGCGATCCACTGGTTCCGACCAGACGAGGTCGTGCGCCTCTACCGCGACCTGGCGCTGCTTCTGCGCAAGGGAGGCTTGTTCCTGAATGCCGACCACCTGCCGGTCCCGGCGCCGACGGTGGCCGAACTGAGCGGGACGCTGCTCGAGCGCTGGCAGGCCGGACAGCTCGAGGGAGCGGAGGACTACGCGGCGTACCGAGACGCGCTGCGCGAAGAGCCGGAGCTACGCCCCCTCGTCGAGGCTGGCGACCGCCGCCTGAATATCGGCGATCACGACACGACCATGCCGGTCGGCTTCCATGCGGAGACACTGAGGATCGCCGGCTTCGAGGAGGTCGGCGAGGTGTGGCGCCGCTACGGCGACGCGGTGCTGGTCGCGATCCGCTGATTCGGCGAGACCTCTAAACTCGAAACGCTCCCTTCCGCTAGTCGCGACACGTCGAACGTCTGCGAGTGTTTGGCTACCCGCTCTCCGGTGCCGCCTTACGGATGTGGAGTCAAGGCGAACGCCTTCGGTGTCGCGCTCGCGTCGAGCCACCAGGCGCGGTACCAGCCGTCGGTCGCAGTCGCGGCCACGTACATCGTCTCGGCGAATGCGGCACGGCCGTGCGGACACGGCGACGGCGAGTCGACAAGGCTGTTCGCGCCTGTAACCGGAACGTCCTTGGCCCAGACCCAGCTCACGTTGCGCACGAAGCCGTTGACCGGAGTGACGCCCGTCGGTGCCCACGGATCCACGCTGGCCGGAACGACTTTTCCGGAGCTGCCCTTGTCGACCTCGAACCAGAACACGGCGTAGTCGTGCACGTGCCGGGCCAGGAACGAGACGTGAGCGGTCGCGTTCGGGGGGTAGTCGATGAAGCCACAAGGGCCTGCGAAGTTCCCGCCCGACTCCACCTCGAAGATGTTCGCGTCGCAGAAGCTGTTGTCGACGTGTACGACAAGGCGGAAGCCCACCGTGTGTCCGTTCACATCCAGGAACCTGTGCTCGTTTGGCGACGGCTGGGTGGTCATCGGGTTGACGCCGAACGGCGCCGGGACGTTGGCCTCGAACAGGCCGATCCCCTCCTGGGTCCAGTCGACGAGCGAGTTGTTGGCATGGAAGAGCTCGAGCTTGAGCTCATACCTGCCGGCCTTGGCGTCGTCGATGTGGTGACCCGGCACGTTCACGTCACGCGTCAGAGTCGGATCGAGCAAGCTCGTCGCGAAGAAGCCGCTGACGAGGTCCTCGTGTGCATCGTCGACCTGCCAGAGGTGGTCGCCGACCGGTGTCGTCGACGAGGCGGGATTCCACACTTCGAAGAAGTTGCCCGCCTGCGGGCCGAGCTGGTACGGAAGGTCGATCGGGTTCCCGCCGCTGAACGTGCGGTAATGACGGACGACCTGGCGGGTCATCACGTGCCAGGAGTCCACCACGTTGTTCCCGGCCGCGTCCTTGATCTGGCGGTACGACCACTGGTATTTCTCCACGCCGGTCGCGAACAGGTCGTCGCCGAAGTCGGCGCGCAGCTCGAGGGTGCCGGCGAACGGCGAGTCGAGGCCGGCGAAGCCCCCCTCGCCGACGGTGAGGCCTTCGCGCGCGCCCGCGGCCGAGCCCAGGATCTCGCTGATGCTAGTGGCGTTCCCGATCGTCTTGACGACGACGACCTTCCCTTCGGGGGAGTCGTGGCCGTCGCAGTAGGGAACGCGGGGGTCGGTAACCCGGATCGTGACTTCGCTCGTGCAGTCGTAGTCCCAGTACGTCCCGCACGGACGCCACGGCGCGTACACGGTCGTCCATACGTTGTTGATGTAGTACTCGACCCAGAAGTAGAGGTCGGGCTGGTCGCTGCACGGGTACGCAATCGTGACGTCGAAGCGTCCGTTGTCGTCGGTATCGACGACCGCCACCTCGTCACAGCTCCACCACCATGGCCAGATCCACCACCACCAGCACAGCCAGGGGTAGATCAAGACCGCGTTGTCGATCAGCGCCCTGCGCACGCTCTGCACTGACGGCGAGCTCAGTGCTACGCGCGCCTCGACCGGTAGACGTCCCGACAGGGACTGTGCGAGAGGTCGCTCGGCGGGCTCGGAGAACAACGGCGCCGCCTCTTGCTGAGTGCGCGTCTCGAATGGGGCCGGCAGCTGTGTACCTTCGACCGCGAGGTCCACGACCTCGATCGGCCCGAAGTCGATCGGTCCGATCGGCCCGGGCCCGGGCTCCGGGCCCACTGGCCACGGCGGCTCGGGCGGCACCGGAATCGGCCGCTCGATCACTTCGAGCAGGTCGTCTCGCAGCCTGAAGATGTCCGGATCCGGGAGGCGCTCGAGGATGATCCAGATCGGGTCGACCTCGCAGATGTGCACGCGGGCGTGGCACACCGGCATGTCGACGGTGACCCCACCGGAGCTGACCGGCTTGACGACTTTGCCCCGCACACGGCAGAAGCACAGCCACCAGAACCGGGTGAGCTCGGAGGGGATTTCCTTCAGCTCGTACTTCCTCTGCTTTGGATCGAAGGTGAAGACCGGCTCGTAGGCGCGCAGGCGCGCGAGCTGGCTCTTCGTCGGCAATGCGTCGCCGAGGTCGGGCCGTACCGGGGCGATCGAGATGCTCAGTGCGCGAACGCGTGCCTCCTCGAGCTCGAGCTCGAAGCGTCCGTCCTTGATCGGCTTCGACGCGATCACCTCGCCGGTCATGCGGTCGGTGATGTACGCCGCGAGGTCGAGCTCCTGCTCGAGCGGCTCTTCGAACGGCACTGTGAACTGAACGTTCAGCGGGGACTCCTCCGCGGACTTCGCCGGACGGCGCGGTCTAGCCACGCGATGTCACCGCCTTGCGTTCAACTGCTCGGCGGAAGAAGCCGCTTCGAAGCAGCATCGGCGCGTCGCTTGGATGGACAGACTGGACTCGCTCCGCGGACGTGAACAGGTACGTTCGGCCGGTACCCGCCCCGCGGATGCTCAGGTTTCTCGGGCCGAGTTGCTCGAGGCGCACGTCGGCTGCAGGAGGCATGAGAGGATCCGGTCCAGCGGTCGTGCGGAACGATGGCGTCCGATGACGAATCTGCTGTGCAGCTCGTCCCTGTCCACAGCACCCCACGAGCTCGAACGTTTGCAGGCGTGCGTCACCGGAGCGTCACCGCGCGCGCCGCGTTGACCTCGCGTTGACATCCTCGGCCGACCGCAGTAGCTTGGGTTGCGGTAACGAGGGGGAGGTTCTTGCCGAGAGGGCTCGACTCGTTACTGCGGCTGACTCCGGCGACGACTCGCGCACAGCTGTCGCTGCTCGGAGGCTTCGAGCTTGTGTGCGCGGGCTCCCCGGTGCGCCTGCAGATGAGCGCCCGGCGACTCGTGGCGTTCCTTGCGCTCCACGACCGTCCGCTCTTGCGCCTCTACGTCGCCGGTGTGCTGTGGCTGGATACGCCGGAACAGCGAGCCTATGCAAACCTGCGTTCGACACTCTGGCGATTGCACCGCTGCGATCCGGGACTCGTCGACGTGGCAGGCCAGGAGCTCCGGCTCTCCCGTAACGTCGCGGTCGATATCCGCGAGGCGGAGGCTGCGGCGCACCGGATCCTCGCGGCCGCCGAGCCGGACGAACAGCGTTTCGAGCCGGCCCAGCTCCTCGACGATCTGCTGCCGGACTGGTACGACGATTGGGTACTCCTCGAGCGAGAACGGTTCCGGCAGGTGCGCTTGCATGCCTTGGACACCCTTTGTGAGCGGCTCATGACCAGGAGGAGACTCGAAGAGGCGCTGGAGGTGGGACTGGCAGCCGTGGCGGCTGAGCCCCTCCGAGAGAGCGCCCACCGGGCGGTCGTCAGCGTCCATCTCGCGGAGGGCAACACTGCCGAGGCAATCCGTCAGTACCGCCTCTGCCGACGCCTTCTGAAGGAGCAGCTGGGCGTCGAGCCCTCTCCTCGGATGCACCAGTTGTTTCAGGAGGTACACGCAGTGGAGACGCTGCGGTGACGTCGAGGCTGCACTATTCGCGTGGGGATGGTCAGGCAGGAGCGGAGCTCCCTGCTCGTTATTCGAGCATGGATCGAGAACGACGCCGAGGCCGGCGGGTTTCGCGCACGCATCACACGCGTGCCGGACGCATCGGCGCCCGAGCCGGTCGAGACCGTCGCAGCTTCGGGAGCAGAAGTCGTCGCGTCTGTCGAGGAGTGGCTGCAGGAGTTGGTCCCTGATCGCTAGGCGGTCAGCATTGCGACCAGCTCTGCCAGCCGCCGCCGTCCCTCGCCGAGCAGGAAGGCACGGCGCTCGACGGGTTGCAGCAGCACTGCCTCCTTCCAGAGCGAGCGACCGGCGATGAAACCAGAAGCGCCGCCGGCAAGGCCGTGCTGCAGCGTGGCGACGAAAGTGTCGTGGTCGACGCCGGCCGAGAGCACGGCCCACGGGACGTGGAGAGCGTCCGTCAGCCGCCGGCAGGCCGCATCGCTTCCCGGCGACTCGAGCTTCAGCACCTTCGCACCGCACGACTCGACCAGAAGGGCGGCCTCGCGGATCAGGTCGGCCTTCTGCCGTTCGTAGCTCGCGGGCTCCTCGTCCGCCAGCCGGTAGGTGAGAACCTCTACGACGAGGAGCAGATCTGCAGCCGCGCAGGCCTCGACCAGCCGGGAGACGAGCCGTCCGTTCGGGCCGGCTGCGTCTTCCCGGTCGGGACGGATGTAGACGAGGAGCTTCGCAGCCGTGCCGCCCAGCCGCCGCACATCGGCCGGCGCCAGGACGAGCTCGGCAACACGAAGTCCACCCTCGTTCCTGGAGCCGCTTCGCTCGACCGCGACGATGATGCCGGTATCCGCTGGAACGACTCCGTCGTCGACGAGGGCGGGGAGGGCGAACTCCGGGTCGAGCAGAACGCCGCTCGCTCCTGGCCCGAGCGCCGCGACGATGTCGGCCTTCAGCCGCCGCAGCTCCTCTACCGTGGCGGGCAGGCCGGCCCGCTCGCGCAGCGCGACAAGGCTTTGCCGCTGGTCGTTGGCCACAATCGCCAACCGGCCACCTTCGATCGTCAGCTGCTGGAGCGCTCGGGACTCCGCCGTTGTGCGCACTCTTGCTCGTTTATACCCGATATGGAACACTTCCGCGCATGAGCCCGCGAATCGTGTTCGTCGGCGCCGGCAGCGTCGAGTTCACGAAGAACTTGCTCGGCGACATCCTCACGTTCCCCGAGCTCGCCTCGAGCGAGATTGTCCTCCACGACATCGATTCCGAACGACTCGAGTCCGCGGTCGCGATCGCTCGCTGGACGAACGGCGCCCTGGGCGCGGCCGCACGCGTCTCGTCCACGGTCGACCGGCGTGTTGCACTCGAAGGCGCCGACTACGTGATCAACATGGTGCAGGTCGGGGGTCACCAGGCGACGCTGCTCGACTTCGAGCTCCCGCTCCGGTACGGCCTCCGACAGACGATCGGCGACACGCTCGGGGTCGGCGGCATCTTCCGGGCATTGCGGACGATCCCGCTCATGCTCGGACTCGCTCGCGACATGGGCGAGGAGTGTCCCGATGCCTGGCTGCTGAACTACACGAACCCGATGGCGATGCTCTGCTGGGCGGTCTACGAAGGCTCGTCGATCGAGCGCGTTGTCGGGCTCTGCCACTCCGTTCAGGGAACGACCCGGCGGTTGGCGGAGCTCGTGGGCGTGCCCTTCGAAGAGGTGACATTCCTCGGCGCGGGGATTAACCACCAGTCGTTCATCCTCCGCTTCGAACGCGGTGACGAGAACCTCTACCCGCTGCTCGACGAGGCGATCGAGCGCGATCCCGAGCTCGCGCGGACTGTGCGCGTGGAGCTTTACCGCCGGCTCGGCTACTTCCCGACCGAGTCGTCGGAGCACGGAGCCGAATACGTTCCCTGGTTCATGCGCCACGACGAGCTCGTGGAGCGCTACCGGATCTCGGTTGGCGAATACGTGCAGCGCAGCGAAGAGAACCTGCGCGAGTACGAGCGCATTCGCAGCGCTCTCGCGGCCGGCGAGGGGTTCGAGATCGAACGAAGCCTCGAGTACGCCTCGCTGATCATCCACTCGATCGAGACGGGCACCGAGCGCACGATCTACGGCAACGTCCGGAACAGCGGGCTGATCGACAACCTGCCGGACGGCTGCTGCGTGGAAGTGCCGTGCCTGGTCGACCGCACCGGCGTCCAGCCGACCCACGTCGGCGCGTTGCCCCCGCAGCTGGCCGCGCTCAACCGGATCTTCGCCAACGTCTGCGAGCTCACCGTGCGGGCCGCACTCGACGGGAAGCGCGAGCACGTCTACCACGCCGCGATGCTCGACCCGAATACCGCCGCGAGCCTGACGCTCGACCAGATCGAGTCGCTCGTCGACGACCTGCTCGACACCCACGGCGAGGCGCTGCCTGAAGGTCTCCGACCCGTCGCCGCGCCGGGTTAGACCGTGGTAACCGTGATCCCCGCGTCGCGGAGCCCCGCGAGCTCGGCAGGATCGGCGACAGAGTCGGTGATCAGCTCGTCAACGCGATCGGCTTCGCAGATGCGGGCGAACGCCGTCTGACCGACCTTCGAGCTGTCGGCGACGACCAGCGCCCGCCGCGCGCGGTCGATCAGCGCACGGTTCGTGTGGGCCTCGGCTTCATGGTGAGTTGTGAGGCCGGCGCCACTGGAGATCCCGTCGACGCCGACGATCGCAAGATCGATGTTGAGCCCGGTGAGGCTCGCCTCAGCGAGCGGCCCGATCAGTTCGTACGACTCCGGGCGCGCCACCCCGCCGGTGACGACGAGCTTGAGGTTCGGCCGCACGGCGAGCTCGGCGGCGATGCTGAGCGAGTTGGTGACGATCGTGAGCCGGCGCCGATCCAGGAGCCCTCGCGCGACCTCGGTCGTCGTCGTGCCGCCCGTCATCCCGACGACCATCCCCTCGGAGACCCGCTCGGCGGCGGCTGCCGCGATCCGGCGCTTCTCGTCCCCGTACCGGGCGCTGCGGTACCGCAGAGGCAGCTCGTAGAGCATCCCGTGAGCCACCGCTCCCCCGTGCGTCCGCGAGAGCAGCCGCTGCTCTTCGAGGAGCTGCAGGTCCCGCCGCACGGTCGCCGCCGAAGCGTCGAGCTCGGTCGCCAGCTCGGCCACGCCCACGCCGCCGTTCTCGGACAGCCGCTCGAGGATGGTCGCGAGGCGTTCGGCCTGACGCATTTCACGCAGTTTAGCCACCGTCTCGGCGTTTCAACGTTGATTCATGATCGGAAGTGGCGTATCTTCCCCGCGAATGAGCGCAATCGAGCACGAAATTGACAGCCAGCCCTCACTCTGGCGGCGCTCGGCCGAACTCGCACGGGCTGCACCGGACCAACTACCCCCCGTCGGCTCCCGGCTCGCAGTGATCGGCTGCGGCACCTCGCACCACATGGCCGGCTCGTACGGAGCAGCGCGTGAGGCCGCGGGCGCCGGCGAGACCGATGCCTTCGCGGCCTCAGAGGTACCCCGCGGCAGGCAGTACGACGCGGTTCTGGCGATTTCGCGCAGCGGGACGACCAGTGAGGTCGTCAGCGCCCTCAACGCGTTACCCGCTTCGGTGCCGACGTACGCGCTCGTCGGTGTCGCCGGCACTCCGATCGCAAGGGCCGTTGACCGTACCGTCGTGCTCGACTTCGCCGACGAGCAGTCGGTCGTGCAGACCCGGTTCGCGACGACCGCCCTGGTCTACCTCCTCGCGGCCCTCGGGCTCGACATCGAGGTGGCGGCGACTGACGCTGAGCTCGCGCTCGCAGCGGAGCTGCCGGTCGATCCGGTGGCCGCCGACGCCTTCGTGTTCCTCGGCCGCGGCTGGACCGTCGGGCTGTCGGCTGAAGCGGCGCTCAAGCTCAGGGAGGCGGCGCTCGCACGGGCAGAGGCCTACCCGGCGCTCGAGTACCGCCACGGTCCGATCGCGCTCGCTGCGCCGGGCACCGTGGTCTGGACGCTCGGAGAGGTCGAGGGCGACTTGCTCGACGATGTCCGGGCGACCGGCGCGTCGGTCGTGGCCGGCGACCGCCATCCGCTCGCCGAGCTCGTCCTCGTACAGCGGACGGCGGTCGCGCTCGCGAAAGCGCGGTCACTCAACCCCGACAAGCCCCGCAATCTCACTCGATCGGTTGTCCTGCAGTAGATGACGAACCGCAAACCAAGAAAGGTGGTCTGGACATGAAGCGACTCGCTCTCGTCGGCCTTGCCGCCGCGGCCGCGGCGGTCCTGGCAGCGGTGTC
>WNGA01007396.1_pt1 | contig 15306 bp, 9 predicted proteins | sample 5400061 | NCBI WGS metagenome assembly WNGA01 (sample SAMN13153366, study PRJNA577476) | soil metagenome | isolation source: 100 cm soil or saprolite under grassland replicate 2 | place: USA:California | collected 2016-06-15
GAGTTAAGGCCATGAACCCAGGATACGTAACTTGTTCATTTACAAGCAAGGCATCATACGGTTCATGGAGAGCCCTCGCGACTTTTTCGTCGCGCATTGGGACCACGAACCCGATTGGACAATTTCATGTCGCATATGCGACACGAATCTGTCCGAGCGCTTTGTACGGTTTTTGGAGAGCCTCCTTTCGCTTCTGCGCATGCACTGGGACGATGAACCTGTGCGGCGAAATAGTGGCGCGGGCGTCTCGCCCGCGAGCTAGGCAACGCGGGCGAGGCGCCCGCGCCACTACCTGCCGGTTCTTGGAGAGAGGCACGGGGCGGGGACGGGATTGTTCGATATTCCGCGTTCCGCACTCCCCAGTCCAACGTTGTAATGCCCGCCATAAAAGTTTTCTCAGCTTGCGCGAAATATTTGTCGAATTGGCCAAACCCCGTAGCGCAGATTTGTAATCTGCTGTAGCGCCGACTTGCAGTCGGCAGGGCAACACCCGTTGCGACGCGCGGCGGATTACAAATCCGCGATACCGCAGAGTGCAACTCTGCGCTACGTCGGCTGCGGCCCAGCCGCGACGTGTTCATCGAGCTTCAATCGTTGCAATTGTTGCAGCGCCGTTTCGACTTTCGGCGCCAGGGAGGCCAGTTCCTGGCCGCTCTGTTGCGGCGCATAGCGGGCCTGGTTGCAGGCTTGAAACAGTTCCTGGAGCGCCGCCAGGGTCTGCGCGCTCACGCCGCGCGGACGCAGCCGATCTTCCACCACCGCCTCCGTGATGGCCGACGCGGGCAGGTCAAGGCGTTCGCCCAATTGTTCCTGCAACAGGCGAAACACTGTGGCAAAAAATGCCTCCGATTGGTTGGCGGCTGCGAGCCGGCGCAATTCGGCCAGTCCCTCGCGAACGGTTTGCGCGACCTGTCGCCGCCGGCGCAGGCGCGGGTTATTGGCGAGACTTTCCTCGCGCCGGCGCCAGATAAAGGCGGTCAGCCAGGCCAGCAGCGGCACTCCTTGAAGCGCAACGAACCAGGTTTGTTGGATCAGCGGCGGGCGAATGTGCGCGAGCGCGCCCACCCGTGGTTTGATGTGCACGATGTCGGTTGCCAATGCCGGTTCGCTCTGACTTTGTGAGGTGGTCGCGACAACGGTCGGCTGCGCGGGCGCGGCGTTGCCGGGCCGAACGATGATCGGCGTCGCCGGCCGGGTGACCGTGCGATAGCCGTTCTGGCCGGGATCAAAAAAACTGAACGTGATCGGCGGCAGTTCCTTGACTTCGATAGTTTCCGGAATAACGGCCTGCTCGAACGTTTTCACGCCTTCCAGGCCGAATGGGTCGGTTGTCTCGACCTTGGTGATGGGAGGATAGATTTTGAAATCGTGCCACTGGTCCAGCGACGGAAGAGTCAAAGAATCGATCGGGCCGCGCCCTTTGATGCGGACCGTCACGGTGATCGGGTCGCCCACAGTCACCGCGTTGGTGGCGACGGCGGCTTCGAGGGAGTAAGTGCCGACCGCGCCGTTGAAATCCGGGGGCACATTGTTGGTGGGCAGCGGCCGGACGTCGATGGTCAACGGATCGGTGGCGAGGTTGGCGTCCATCCAATCGATGATTTCGCCAAAGGGCGTCACGCGGGCATTGGGATGGGGCACGGCCAGCAGCATGGTGGCCGGGCCGAGGGTCAATTTGCCGGTCTTGGCCGGTATCACAAACGTTTTATAGACCAGCAGGTTGTAATACAGGTTGTTAATCAGCGACTTTGTGACCGGTTGTTGGACCGTGTTGCCGACGGTGAAACCTTCCTGGCTGAGCTGGGGGTGCTGCTTCCATCTCCCCTGGCGCGCGTAGAGCCGGATTTCCAGCGGCAACACTTCGCCCAAATAAAGTTCGTTTTTCGGCGCCACCAGTTTCAGGAAGGCATTTTTGCCAATGATCTCCGACTCGGGCGTCGCTTCGCTGACCTTGACCACTTTCAATTTGAGCGGCTGGCTGGTCAGCGTTTTGCCCTCCACGCTGGCGCTGATCGCGGGGATGGTGTATTCGCCCGGCTGCGTTGCGCGCACCAGGTAATTGTAAGCCACGATGGAGGAAGACTGGCCGTTGACGAAGGTAAACTGGCTCGATTGACCGTTGTTGGCCAGGGAAAGACCGGCAACGTTCGGGACCTTGGGAACGTCTGCCGGTATTCCGCCTTCAAACTTCAGCGACAAGGTCGCGCTCTCGCCGACGGTGATCGTGTCCCGGTCCAGTGACGCCGTAAACGTGGCGGCGAGCGCCGGGGAACTCATGCCGCAAACCATGAGCAAAATGAAAAGCCAAGGCGTAGTGGCACGGGCGTCTCGCCCGTGCGAGTCGGGCCAACCACCACACGGGCGGGACAATCCTTGAACACGCGGCGTTGGTCTTTGAGTTTTTGCTGCGGCACAAAGATCATGGCCCGTTCCTCGCCCGTGCGAGCCGGGCCAACCACCACACGGGCGGGACGCCCGTGCCACTACGGGGCCTCCTCGGCCACGGAGAGGTAACACAAATCGAAAATCGTGAATCGTAAATCGTAAATTCACACTCACCAATCCTTGAACACGCGGCGTTGGTCTTTGAGTTTTTGTTGCGGCACAAAGATCATGGCCCGTTCCTCGCCCTTTTGCGAGTCGAGCAGTTGTTGCGCCTGGCGTACTGTCATCTGGCCGGGAGCCGCGTTCGCCTGGGTTGGTTCGGCGGACTGGTCGTCGCCTTTCCCGCCGGCTTGCGGTTGAGGTTGTTTCGCCTGTTCCTGCTCCTTCTGCTGATCCGGTTTTCCCTGCTGGTTATTCGCCTGCTGCGGCGCCGGCTGGTCCTGCGGTTTGGTGTCCGGCTTTGGTTGCTGTTGTTTTTGATTCTGTCCTTGCTTTGATGAATTGGGCGGCTGCTCTTGTTTCTGCTGGTCCTGTTTGTCCTGGTCCTTCTGCTCCGGTTGCTGTTTCTGGTCCGGCTTCGTTTGCTGTTTCGGTTGTTGCTTTTTCAGCTCCTCCAGTTTCTTCGTCACAAATTCCAGATTGTACCTCGCGTCCGCGTCCCGCGGGTCGAGGTGCGTGGCGTATTCGTAGCTCTGAACGGCCTTCTGCCACGCCGCAATTTTTTGGTCCGCTTCCGCGGTCTGTTCGCCCTGCCGGTAAAGGGTGTTGCCGAGATTGTAGTGGGCTTGTTCCTGCAGCTTGAGATCGGGTGCCAGCGCGGCGGTGGCGAAGTGCTCCAGGGCAGTTCCCAGGTCACCGGTCTTATAGGCCGCCGCGCCCGCGTTAAAACGAAGGCGTTGATCTTCGCGAACGCCTTTCTCCATCATGCGTTCGAGCGCCGCCTCCGCTTCCTTGTCTTTGCCTTCCGCCAGCTTTCCCAACACGTCCACGTCTTTCAAATCGCGGGCCTGGCTCTTTTTCAACAGGCGTTCGTATTCCTGCTGCGCCTCGCGGTATTTTCCCTTCTCGTAAAGCCTGCGCGCGCTGGAAGGCGAAGCCAGCGTCGCCAGGCACGGGAGCATGAGCGCCAACAACGCCGCCACCGCCTTGCGCAACTCCGGGTTTGCCGCGTTCATGATCGGTTTGCCGCGCGGCACGCGCATTCGCTCGGGCAGGAGCATTTCCCCTAACAGCGCCGCGATGGCCAGCGCCAACGGCCACTGGAATCGTTCGTGATAATTCCTGACCAGTCGCGAGGAGATTTCAGATTTGGGCAGCGGCGCCAGGCCATGCTCGTAAAGCGACTCGATCGTTTTTGCGCCCTGCAACGGCAGATAAAAGCCCCCGGTCGCCGTGGCGATTTCCCGCAACAGAGTTTCGTTCAGACGCGACTTCACGGCGTTGCCCTGTTCGTCTTTGATGTAACCGGCCTTGCCATTCTCATCTGTCACCCGCAGCAGTTCGCCGTTCGGCGTGCCCACGCCCACAGTGAAAATTTTCATGCCGGCCTTGGCCGCTTTCTTTGCCGCTTCGGCTGCGCCACTGTCGTGGTCCTCGCCATCGGTGAACAGCACCAGAATTTTGTAGTTTTCGCCCTCCTCTTTGTAGGCGGCCAGCGCGGTTTCGATGGCCTCCGTGAGGGTGGTGCCGCCCACGGGAATAATGCCGACGTCCAGCGCCTCGACGCTTTGGCGGAATGCCTGTTCATCGAGCGTCAACGGGCATTGCAGAAACGCGGCGCCGGCAAACGGCACCAGAGCGAGCCGGTCGTTTTTGGCCAGCTTCAGCAAATCCAGCGCAGCCAGTTTGGCGCGCGCGAGGCGATTGGGCCGAATGTCTTCCGCCAGCATGCTGCGCGAGGTGTCGATGGCCACGACGATGTCAAGCCCGCGTTGTTTGGCCTCTTCCCAGTCGAAGCCCCATTGCGGCCGCGCCAGGGCCAGCAGCACGCAGGCGACGGCGAACACCAACAGCGCCAGGCGAATTTTCTGCCGGCCGGGGGAAACGCCCGCGGTCAACTGCGCCAGCAACCGCGATTGCACGAACTGCGCGATAAGCGTCTGCTTTTTGCGCCAGGTCCACCACAAGAACCACGACAGCAGCGGCAGGGCCACCGGCAGCAGCCACAACATCTGGGGATGGGCGAATCGCATTTTGTTACTTGTCAGTGGTCAGTAATCAGTAATCAGTAATCAGTAATCAGTAATCAGTGGCCAGTCGCTTAACTTCCGACTGACTACTGACCACTGACCAACCACCATTCACGGCAATTTTCTCCATACTGTATGATTTAAAATAATTTCCAGCAACAGCGCCACCAGTCCGGGCAACGCCACGAACGGGAAGATTTCACGGTAGCGTTGATACTTTTTAACCTGGACCTCGGTTTTTTCCAGACGATCAATCTCGTCGTAAATCGACCGCAACGTCTCCGTTTTGTCCGCGCGATAATATTGTCCCCCGGTGCGCCGGGAGATTTGCTGCAGCGTTGCCTCGTCAATATCGACGGGCCGCCGGTCGTAACCTTTGTGCCCGAAATCATCGATGTAGGGCACCGGCGCCAGGCCGCGCGTGCCGACGCCGATGGTGTAAACTTTGACCTTCAGCGTCTCCGCGGCTTCCGCGGCCGTGAGCGGCGGCACTTTGCCGGCGTTGTTTTGTCCGTCGGTCATCAGGATGACAATTTTGCTTTTTGATTTGATTTCGCGCAAACGGTTCAAGGCTGCGGTCAGGGCCGAGCCGATCGCCGTGCCGTCTTTGTCCGGTGTGGCGATTTCCAGCCGTTCCAGGTTCTGCAGCAGAAAATCGTGGTCCAACGTCAACGGCGCCGCAATATAAGCGTCGCGCGCGAAGGCGACCAGGCCGATGCGGTCGTTGGGGCGTTTGCCCACAAACTGCTGCAACACATCCTTGGCAATGGCGAGCCGGTTCACCTGCCGGCCGCGCAGTTGAAAATCTTCCGAGATCATGCTGCTGGAAAGGTCGATCGCGACCACAATGTCGATGCCGCTCGCCGTGACCTTGGTTTCACCCTGGCCCAGTTGCGGCCGCGCCAGCGCGATGATGAACAGCGCCAGCGCCAGCCAGCGTAATTTCAGGAGAATCGCGCCGGCGTGCGAGCGTGTGATGCCGGTGATCCCGCGCACCAACTGGACGGATGAATAGAGAAACGCGGGCTCAAAGCCGACCTTGCCTTTCAACCAGGCCAAGAGCGGCAGCAGCAAGAGCAATAGCAGCAGATACGGGTGCGCGAAGGTCATCGGATTTACGATTGGCGATTTACGATGGACGTTTCCTGCTCCGTGCCGCCGTTGCCGGCGAGCGCGACCGAAGGCGGCGACTGTCCCGGTTGTCGGGATGGCGGTTGTCCGGCGGAAGGGGGAATCGCTTCCGCGCGCGGCTGGAAATAGGAGGTCTCATCCACCAACCGCAGCGCGCTTTCGCGGAGTTCCTGCAAATGTTCGACCGTCGGCTCGTCGCGGGCGAATTTCACCAGATCGCAACGCATCAGAAAATCTGCCAGTGACTGTTTCTGGCTCAACGACAGCAGGGCGCTGGACTGGAGTTCTTCCAGGAACTCCTCCGTCGTGCGTTCGGGCGCCCGCATGGAAAAGGCTTCTTCGAGGTAAGTCCGCAGCGTGTCGGAAACCGCAATGCAGAATGGCCGCGGGTCGTAGATGAGTTTGAGCGCCTCCTGCAGTTTGCGCCGCGCGCGTTCGTGCGGCGGGACGATGGCTTCGAGTGCTTGGGGCCGGGCGCGGTGTTTTCGCCAGTAACGCCAGACGAAACAGGAAACAGCGGCGACGGCCAGCGCGCCGAGCAGGCACCCGAGCCAGAGCCAGCCGCTCGGAATCTCCGCCGGCGCCTTGATGTCCCGGATGTCGCCGGCCAGGGCGTTCGTCCCCGCGGCATTGGTCGCGGACGGTGGAGCGGGAACGATGACGGCTGGCGAGTTGGTTTTCATAACCCGTATGGCTTTGAGCGATTCATCGTTTCATCCATGACGCCGGCGCTTTTCGCGCGTTTCAAAAAACCTGCCGAGTGCATCCGCGTAGGGCCGATCGGTCCGCAACTGGATGGAGTCGATGCGCGCGCCGCGAAACAGCTTCAACAACTCCGCCTGCGCCCTGGACTGCCGCTCGGCGAACGCGGCGCGCTTGCGTTCGTCGCCGGTGTTGACTTCCACCACTTCGCCGGTTTCGGCGTCCTTGAGAACCAGCCGGCCCAGGGCGGGCAATTCCAGCTCGTAACGATCGGTGATCTGCACGGCGACAACGTCGTGCCGGCGGTTGGCCTGGCGCAACACATTGAACGAAGTCCGGCTGGGCGTGTCCGGCCGCGCTTTGCCGCCGGCAGGCCGTGTCGGACCCGTTTGACCGAGAAAATCCGAGAGGATGACGACGATGGCGCGATGCGCCGTGACCCGGAGCAAAAATTCCAGCGCGCGGTTCAGGTCGGTGCCGCGCTGTTGTGGTTCGTAAAAAAGAATTTCGCGGATGACGCGCAGCACGTGCTTGCGGCCTTTGCGCGGGGGGATGAATTTTTCAACGCCTTCGGTGAACAGGATGAGGCCGACCTTGTCATTGTTGCGGATGGCGGAAAAGGCGAGCACGGAAGCCATTTCGGCGGCCAGTTCGCGTTTGGATTGGGCGACCGAGCCGAAGAGGCCGGAGCCGCTCAAGTCCACCAACAGCATCACGGTCAACTCGCGTTCCTCGACGAACTTCTTGATGAACGGATGGTTCATGCGCGCGGTGACGTTCCAGTCGATGGTCCGCACGTCGTCGCCGGGTTGATACTCGCGCACCTCGTCGAAATTCATCCCCTGGCCTTTGAAGACGGAATGGTATTGGCCGGCGAGGGTTTCGCTCACGAGCCGGTTGGTGCGGATCTCGATCTGGCGGATTTTCTTGAGGATTTCGCGGGGGATCATGCCAATGCGGAATACGGAGTGCGGAGTGTAGAATGAACGGCACTCCTTGTCTGGAGTTCCAACTTCAGGGGGCGAATCGTGGTTGGCGCACAAACCGCCTGAACGCAGAACTCTGAATTGAAGCAAATAGCCGCTTGCGCGCAAACCCGGCCAGCGTAGTTTAAGGCCATGAGCGCGACAGAAATTATTGAGCAATTCCACAAACTTTCGTTTGAGGAACAACGTGAAGTCTTTGAGCGGATTCGCAAGGAAGTCGGCGACTTCGATGATGAACTGACGGCCGACCAGGTTGGCGAACTGGAACGTCGCGGGGAGGAGTTTCGCAAAAATCCGCAATCCGGAATTCCATGGGACAAAGTGCGGGATGAGGCCCGTAAACAGCTCGGTCGGGAATGAAGCGGCTGCGCCTCACGTCGCCCGCGCAGGAAGATTACCGTCAAGCCCTCGCTTGGTATGAACAACGGCAGCCGGGCTTGAGTCGCGAATTCGAGGTGGAGCTCGAAGAACTGTATGAACGAATCAGGCGAAACCCGGAGTTTTTCGCCCAGGAAACAGCCACGGTGCGCAAAGCGCGAATGCCGCGCTTCAAATACGGCATTTACTTCACGGTCGAGGGAGACGAAATCGGCGTCTTGGCCATTTACCATCCCAGCAGAAATCCCGATGCACTCCGCAAGCGGCTGAAGTGAATCAACCGTGAGCGTTTCGCTCACGAGCCGGTTGGTGCGGATCTCGATCTGGCGGATTTTTTTGAGGATTTCGCGGGGAATCATGGGGCGTCCGCTTTTACAACTGAGTTGGCCTGCGTGCGCGCCTGACCACGGAAGAAAGCACCAACGCGGTTGGCGGTAGCGCCAGAAGCAGGATAAAAGAAATTTGTGCCGCCTGGAAAAACGGGTCAAAGGTTTGCGGCTTCCAGGATTGACTTGCCAGCGCGTCGCGAACGTATGCGATGGGCGTTTCTTTTACGGCGCCGAATAGCAACGCCGCCCACACTGATCCAATCATCCGCCACCGCGAAGAGCGGCCGCTCAAGATATCCCAGCTACCCTTGATCACGAGAGCAACGGATAAAGTTAACGCCGAGCACGCAATGCCGAGCAGCACGACCGCTTCACCCCATCGGAAAACCAGGAACGGTTCGTCGATATCGACCACGGTGACGACGCCGGCCATGAGCGTAAGAAGGATTATGGCTGCCGCGAATCGTTGGTTGAGAAAAGTCGCAATTTGCAAGGTCGAAGCATTCTCCATGGGGATACTTACAAGCCTCCTGGTTTTACGGCACCGGCAATTCATCAAAAATCTTCTGGATGACCGTCTCGCTGGTCTTCTCCTCCGCCTCCGCTTCGTAGGTGATCGCCACGCGGTGGCGGAGCACATCCATGCCGATGCTCTTGACATCCTGCGGGGTGACATAGCCGCGTCCGCGCAGGAAGGCGAAGGCCTTGGCCGCGAGCGTGAGCGCAATCGTCGCGCGCGGCGAGGCGCCGAGCTCAATGAAATCTTTCGCGTCGATGTTGTAGTGCGCCGGGTCGCGCGTGGCGCACACCAGATCGACGATGTAATCCTTCACCTTGTCGTCGATGTAGATGTCGTTGATGACTTCGCGCGCGGTGAGGATGGCTTTCGCATCGACGACCGGACCCGCGCCGGGCAATCCGCTGGTGCGCGCCATCAGGTCAAGGATTTGGCGTTCTTCATCCCGCGACGGGTAGTCGATGCGCAGTTTCAACATGAAACGGTCCACCTGCGCTTCAGGCAGCGGGTAGGTGCCCTCCTGTTCAATCGGGTTTTGCGTGGCGAGCACCAGGAAGGGTTCTTCAAGTTTGAACGTTTGATCGCCGATGGTGACCTGCTTTTCCTGCATGGCTTCGAGCAAGGCGCTCTGGACCTTGGCCGGCGCGCGATTGATTTCGTCGGCCAGCACGAGATGGGCGAAGATGGGGCCGCGGCGCGTGGTGAAGGAGCCGGATTGCGGATTGTAAATCTGCGTGCCGACGACATCGGCGGGCAGCATGTCGGGCGTGAATTGGAGGCGTGAGAATTTGACGTTGATGGCGGCGGCGAGTGACTTGACGGAAAGTGTCTTGGCAAGTCCCGGGACACCTTCGAGAAGGACATGGCCGTTGGCCAACAGTCCAATGATGAGCCGCTCCACCAGGTATTTCTGGCCGACGATCACCCGGTTGATTTCATTAAGCAGGGGCGGCACGAACGCGCTGGCCTGCTGCACCTCCGCATTGATGGCACTGATTCCCGTGTTCATTTTTCGCGATGATAATGCCCGATGGACAATTCAACCGGCAAGCGCGTTCAGAGAAAGTAAACGGCACAAACCTTGCGTCCGATGGCCGGATAAGACGATGAAATAGAATTGCCAAGCCTCCCCGGATGCCTATGCTCAGCCCCCTGTTTAATCCGTTATGAACGGAAAGAAGCCCCCGTTGCGGGAACTGTTTCGCGGGATGGCGGCGGCGTATCTGGTCCTGCTGCTCTCGCTGATTCCGACACTGATCGCCTATCGGCGCGTCAAAGAAAATGTCGCAGGCCGGGACCAGGCGCGATTCGAGCAGGCGGTGCAGGCCACGCGGGACGCGTTGCTCCAGCGGATGGAGAGCTTCCTCTCCGCGCTCCGCGGCGTGCGGGGGTTGTTCGATATCAACCCAAACGTGGGGCCCGAGCAGTGGCAGAAGTACGCCGGCAGCATCGATTTGACAGGGAATTATCGCGGCATGCTGGACATCGGGTTCGCCCAGCGCGTGACGCGCGAAGGGAAGGCCAGGCACATCGCGACGATGCGCGCCGGCGGATTCCCCGCTTATGTGCTGATCGCGGACTCGGACCGCGACGAATATTTTCCCATCCTTTACCTGAGCTTGACCACCAATTCACCCCACTGGGCGCCCGGCTGGGACATCTTCAACGAGCCGCAAAGAAGGGCCGCGATGGAGCGGGCCCGCCTGATCGATCGTCCGATTGCCACCGGGAAGGTCACGTTGCTGTCGCCGGACGGATCCAAAGCGGAACCGGGTTTTGTCGTGTATCTGCCCGTCTATCGCAACGGGGTGAAACCGGAGAATCCGGCGGAGCGAAAGGAGGCAACGATTGGCTTCGTCTTCGCGTCCATCGTCGCTCGCGACCTGGGCCAGGTGATCCTGGGGGCGACGAACCGGACCGTTGACCTCGAAGTCTTCGATGGCGAGGCGCGCACGCGGGACAATTTGTTGTTCGACAGCGACGGAATTCTGGCGTCGGGCAACGCGGCCGTTTCGCGGCCCTTGAGGACGTCATCGACGGTTGAAGGGCTGGGACGGCATTGGTCGCTGATCTTTTCCACCCTGTCGGCCTTCGAGCTGGACTCGAACAGGCGCCTGCCCAGTGTGGCGTTGTATGGCGGCCTGATCGTATCCTTGCTGCTGTTCGGGATTGCGCGGACGCAGGTGCGGGCGCGGTCGGCCGCCGAGGTTTTGACCCGCGAACTGCGTCAGTCCGAAGAATTGTTGAAGGGAACCAACCAAGAACTGCGAAGCCGCATCCGGGAGCGCCAACAGGCCGAGGAGGCGCTGGCGGCCGAGAAGGAGCGCCTGGCCGTGACGCTGCGATCCATCGGCGACGGCGTCATCACCACCGACATCGAAGGGAGGGCCGTTCTGTTGAACAAGGCGGCCGAGAGTTTGACCGGCTGGACCCTGGAGGATGCGCTTGGCCGGCCACTGGGCGAGGTATTTCAACCGCTCGATGAAAACAGCCGGGAACGGCTCGGCTCTCCCGTCGCGCCGCTTTTGAATGCAGGATCGGCGGTCCACCACAGCGCGCCGGCGGTGCTGGTCTCGCGCCGCGGCGGCGAACGAATCGTGGTCAGCAGTGGAGCGCCGATCCACGACCAGGCTGAGTCCGTCATCGGGGCGGTGCTGGTCTTTCGCGACATCACGGAGAACCGCAAGCTTGAAACGGAGCTTCACAAAGCGAGCAAGCTGGAGTCGCTGGGCCTGCTGGCGGGCGGCATCGCCCACGATTTCAACAACATCCTGACCGGCATATTCGGGAACGTTTCGCTGGTCAAAATGATGGTCGCTGCCGGGGACAGCCAGGTTCACGAGCGGCTGGAGAAGGCCGAACAAGCTTGTTTGCGTGCGAAGGAAATGACCAGCCAATTGCTCACGTTTGCCCGCGGCGGCGCGCCGATCAAACGCGTCCGGGCGGTGCCGCAGTTGCTCAAGGAAGCCTGTGACATCGCTGTGCTGGGTTCGAATGTCCGTTGCGAATTTTCGTACGACGCCGACCTTCAGCCGGTGGAAGTGGACTCGGGACAAATGACGCAGGTGCTGAACAATCTCCTGCTCAACGCAGTCCAGGCGATGCCCGAGGGAGGGGCGATCAAGGTGTGCGCCGGGAATGTCCCGGCCGGCACCCGGCCCGGTTTGCCTTTGAGCGGCGCCAACTACGTGCGCATTTCCATTCAGGACCAGGGTCCGGGTATTCCGGCCGAACATCTGCCGCGCGTCTTCGATCCGTTTTTCACGACCAAACACAAAGGGCGCGGTCTGGGGCTGGCGACGGCGTATTCCATCGTGCACAAACACGGCGGATTGATCGCAGTGGAGTCGAAAGTGGACCAGGGCGCGACCTTCCACCTTTATCTGCCAGCGTCGGCTCAGACGGTGCTGCCGGAGACGGAAGAGCAGAAGCGGCTGCCGGCCGGGCAGGGTCGCGTTCTGGTGATGGACGACGAACCCGAGATATTGAATTTTTCTCACGCCGCACTGAAGCGCCTCGGCTATGAAACCGAGCTGGCGCGCGATGGGGCAGAGGCAATCCGGCGTTATCGCGAGGCACAGCAGGCGGGCCGTCCGTTTTCCGCCGTCATCATGGACCTCACGATCCCCGGCGGCATGGGCGGCAAGGAAGCCATCAAACATCTGCTCGAGCTCGATTCGCAGGCCAGGGCGATTGTTTCCAGCGGTTACTCGAACGATCCGGTCATGGCGGAATTTTTGAAATACGGCTTCCGGGGAGTGGCGGCCAAACCGTATGAAATCCGGGAGCTGGCCAAGGTATTGAGTGACGTGATCGGCGCCCCGGCGGCCCCGCCGGTCGAATTGCCGGCGTAAAGCCAGATATCCTTGGCAGGCGGAACTGTGTTATCGTCCCGCACCGATGGTCCGGGCGGGCGCTTCGGCGTCGGCCCAAAACTCAGCCGGCGACGCAGTAACAGCGCGCCGGCGCCAAATCCAGTAGAGTTCCATTTCAGAACTCCCCCTGGGCCGCTTCAATGTCCCGCTGGATTTGTTCCCGCAACGCCTCGCGCGACGAAAACTTTTTTTCGTCCCGCAATTTTGCAACGAACCCGATTTCCAGTTCCTGGCCGTAAAGGTCTCCGGAGAAATCGAGCAAATGGACCTCGACCTGGAGCTGCGGGTCGGGGGATGGCAAGGTGGGGCGAAAGCCGATATTGACGACGGCCCGATGTTGCCGCTCTCCAACAACGGCGTGCACGGCATAAACGCCGTTCGGCGGAACCACCAGGCCGGCGACATTGAGGTTGGCTGTGGGAAAGCCGAGCTGCCGCCCGAGTTGATCGCCCCGAATGACGGCGCCCGCCAGCGAGTAGGTGCGGCCCAGCATCTGGCTGGCGGCATCGAGATCGCCCGCCCGAATCGCCTCGCGAATCCGCGTGCTGCTGACCACTTTTCCATCCAGGGACACGGAGGCCAGCCCGTGCACGGTGAAATTGAGCTCCTGCCCCAGTTTCTTCAACAGGGTGATGTTGCCGCTGCGCCGGTGACCAAAGGTGAAGGCGCTTCCCACGCACAGACTGTGAATGGGGCCGAAGTCCCGCGCCAGGCCGCGAATGAATTGTTCGCCGGGAATTTCACTGAAAGCCTTGTCGAAGCGAATCAACAGAGTCGTGTCGATGCCCAGCGATGCGATGACGCGCAGTTTCTGCGGCAGCGAATAGATGAGCGGCGGGGTGCGTTCCGGCGCCACCACCGAATTGGGATGGCAATCAAACGTGATCGCCGCCGCGATGCCTTCGTGTTGTCGCGCGTCCTCGATCGTCTGCCGGACGACCTGCTGGTGGCCCAGGTGCACGCCATCAAACATCCCGATGGCCACGCAGACCTTGCGCGGGCCGGGTTTCAATTCGCGGGCGTCGCGAATGATGTTCATGCGCGACAAACGTGAGGCGTGGGGCTTGAAACGTGAAGCAAAAAGTCGGAAGGGGCATCGTGCCGTGCGGAAAAAATACGCATATGCGTATTTTTTCCGCACAGCCGTTTGATGCTGGTTTTCTGTTCTCCTCGTCGCGGCTTGCGAGGACCCCGGTTTGACATTGACGGTCGTGGTCCTATGCTCCGCGGGGTGTGGCGCGGTCACAATGGCGGCATAACCGCTGCCATCGCCGGGTGATTCGGTGATTATGTTCAGACCCTTTCGTGCTTTTGCTGCGGCCGTGCTGGTGGGGCCGGTCCTTGTCTCGGTGGCCGGCGCCGCGTCAGGCCCCCGCGTGGGGCATCGGTCTGCCGGCACAATACGGATGGCCGAAATCCTGGACGGCATCGTGCGGAGGTCGAACCCCATGGACAATCGCTTTCTGAACCTGGAGCGAGCCGAACTGTGTCGCGCCCGGTTGGAGAAGGCGACGACACTGGTCGATCGCGCCGATTTTCAACAGATGCTTGCCGTCGAGCTTTTGAACGGCGGCGCGAGCGAGGCTGCGGTTGGCGAGTTTGAAAAGTTTGAAAATCTTCTGAGTCAGAACCGTCCGGACGCTCTGGCGAAACTCCGATTGCCCGTGAAAACCTACCAGGCGATGTGTTATTTGCGCCTGGGCGAACAGGAGAATTGTCTGAGCAACCACACGACCGATTCCTGCCTCCTGCCGATTCGCGCTTCCGGTGTTCACCGCATCCAGCGCGGTTCGCGCCAGGCGGTCAACGTCCTGACGGAGGCATTGAATGAGTTTCCCAACGATCTCGGCACGCGCTGGCTGCTGAATATCGCGTACATGACCCTGGGAGAGTATCCCGAAAAAGTGCCTCCGAAATGGCTCATCCCTCCGCGGGTTTTTGACTCGGAGTACGACATCAAACGTTTTTATGATGTCGCGGGAGGTTTGGGCCTGGATGTCGATGACCTGGCGGGCGGCAGTGTCATGGAGGACTTTGATGGCGACGGCAACCTGGACATCCTGGTCTCGGCAATGGGATTGCGCTCGCAGCTCCGTTTCTTTCATAACAACGGCGACGGAACATTCAGCGATCGAACGGAAGCGGCCGGATTGATCGGGGAGATCGGCGGACTCAACCTGATCCAGGCCGACTACAACAACGATGGTTTTCCGGACGTGGTGATTTTGCGCGGGGGCTGGATGGGAATCGCCGGACGGTATCCGTTTTCGTTGCTGCGCAACAATGGGGATGGCACGTTTGACGACGTCACGGAAGAGGCCGGGCTGATGCATTTCCGTCCCACCCAGACGGCGACCTGGTTGGACTACAACAATGACGGTTGGCTTGACCTCTTTGTGGGCAACGAATCCACGCCCGGCGATGCCAATCCTTGCGAACTGTTTCGGAACAACGGCGACGGGACATTCGCCGAATGTGCCGCCCGCGCGGGAGTCGCCGTCGTCGGGTTCGTCAAGGGAGTCACGAGCGGGGATTACAACAATGACGGCAGGCCGGACCTTTATCTTTCACGTCGTGGCCAGCCGAACATACTGTTTCGAAACGACGGGCCGGCAACGCCTGATTCCAAAGGAGAATGGAAGTTCACCGATGTGACCGCCGCCGCGGGAGTGGCGGAGCCCGTTCAAAGTTTTCCCACGTGGTTTTGGGACTACGACAACGATGGCTGGCCGGACCTCTTTGTGGGGGGTTATCGGATCGCGGATGCGGGCGACATCGCTGCGGACTATCTGGGCCTGGCGAATTCCGGCGAGA
>WNGA01025350.1_pt1 | contig 15305 bp, 14 predicted proteins | sample 5400061 | NCBI WGS metagenome assembly WNGA01 (sample SAMN13153366, study PRJNA577476) | soil metagenome | isolation source: 100 cm soil or saprolite under grassland replicate 2 | place: USA:California | collected 2016-06-15
AAGCGCTCGACATGCCGCTCGAGCAGGCGTAGCGTCGCGCGCTCGGGCTTGATGATCTTGCGGTAGGAGATGATCTCCTGCTTGACGTTGGAGATGTCGCGGACGATCTCCTCAGAACGTCCCTCGAAGACGTCGTCCTCGAGCGTGTCGAGCTTGTGCGCGATCTTGTCGAGGATCGGGAAGCAGTAGTCGAAGAGGTCGTCCAACACCTCGTAGAGCAGCCGGCCCGAGCCCTTCGAGAACAGCTGCTGCCGCAGGACGTCGTCCTCCTCGCACTTCCGGAAAAGCCGTGAGACAGGCGCGAGCTCGACGTTCGGCAGCGTCACGAGGTAGTTCGGGCCGATGAAGACGTCCAGCTCGCCGGCGTTGAGCCGACCGGCCGACTTGTCGAACACGGGGAAGTGCAGGACCGCGAAGAGGTAGCCCTCCTCGGCGTAGTCGTCGATCTTCGGGCGCTGGCGCTTCGAGAGCACGTCCTCGACGTCGAGCGGATGCCAGCCGAAGCGGTGCGCGAGGCGCTGAACCTCGTCCGCGTCCAGCGCGTCGAGATGGACCCAGGTCAGGCCGGCGGCGTCGAGCTCAGCGGCGCGCGGAAGCGCGTGCGGCGCGATCTCCGCGGGCCGCCGTGGGCCCGCACGCCGGATGCGGGGAAGGCTCGGCATCGGTACTGAGCGGGTCCTCGAGAGCCACACACGTCATGTTCGTCACTGTACCCCCGCTTCCTCATGCCGGAACGTCGATGCGCGCGGGCGCACGCCGCACCGCGCGCGGCAGATGCGGCGCAAGCGCCAGCGCGGCTCCCGCGGCGGCAACGTTCACTGCGGCGGCTACGGGCCAGAGCGCGTTGGGGGAGTGCTGGAGCGCAAACCCGCCGAGCGCCGGCCCGACGATCCAGCCGACCTGCCACGACTGGGTTCCGAACGCCATGTAGCGCCCCACGAGCCCCGGCGGCGCAAGGTCGGCCGTCAGCGGCCCGTGCACGATGCCGTGCAGGCACTCGCCGATCCCGAACACGATCACCGCGACCGCCATCAGCGTGAACGCGTTCGTCGCGTTCAGCCACGTCCCTGCGGACCCGATCAAGAGCAGCGCCACCGCCCACAGAGCGCCCATCACCGCGAGCGCGTGCATCCGCCGCCTGCCTTCCGCCAGCTTCGCGACCGGCAGCTGTGCGAACACGACGACGAGCGCGTTGATCATCCAGAGGATCCCGATCGCGTCCTCGTTCACGCCTGCCTCGTTCTTCGCGTACGGGGCGAGCAGCTCGACGATCGCCACCATCCCGACCGTGATGAACACCGCGTTCAGGAGCACGTAGCGCATGAACGGGCGGTCGCGGACCACGTGTGCGTACGTGCCCGCGAGCCCCGACGGCCGCGACGGCGTGGGGAGGATCCCGGCGACGAACGCGTAGCCGACGAACGTCGCCGCGTCGAGCAGAAACAGAATCGTGAACGTCCGCGGGTGGTCGACGTCGGCGACGAGCCCGCCCGTGAACCCGCCGAGCGCGATGCCGAGATTCATCGTCAGGCGTTGGACGGCGAACGCCGAATGACGCCGCGTCGCGGGAGCGAGCCCGGTCAGCATCGCCGACTGGCTCGGCCAGAACGCGCCGCTTCCCGCGCCGAGCACGACGTTGAGCCCGTAGGCGTGCCATTCGTTGCGGATCAGCGGGAAGAACGACATCGCAACCGCCATGACGACGAGGGCGGCGATCAGCACGCGCCGCGGCCCGATCCGGTCTGCTAGAGAGCCGGCGACGAACCCCGAGCCGAGGGCAGCCGCGGAGTTGACCGCGGCGGCGAGCCCGGCGAGGCCGAGCGGGATCCCGCGCACGTTGTGCAGGTAGATGATCAGGAACGGCAGGACGATCCCGTTCCCGAACGCGTTCGTCAGGCCGCCGAGCTGGAGCAGCCAGACATCGCGCGGCAGCCGCGGATCGAGGCTGCGGACGTACGCGACGAGCGGCCTCATCGCCCGAACCTTAGGTTCGTGCTTCGCCGCGCCGCGCGGGTCGCGCTACGCGATCACGAGCCGGAAGACCATCAGGTTCTCGGCCGGGTGCAGCTTCGTGACGATCAGGACTCCGCGCACGTTGTTGTACTTTCCGGTTCCCCCCGTCACCGCAAGCACGTAGAAGTCGCGGAAGGTCAGAGCGCCGCTGACCACGAGCTTCCCGGCGGGCAGCACGTACGTCCCGTTGCAGTTGCGGAAGTTCGAGCCCGTGCGCGTGCAGACGAGCTGGCCGTTGCCGATCGGCCGCTTCCGGATGCGCCTGTTGAAGAGGCGGACGCGCGTGATCTCCATGTCGCCCGGCGACGCACCACGCCGGCCGAGATCGATCACCGTGAAACGCGATTGAACGCTCGTGATCCGAACGATGCCCGGCCCGGTCAACGTCGTCGTCGGCCCCGCCGTTTGCACCACCACTGCGGACACGATCACCACCAGCCCGACTGCGATCCAGAGCCCCCCGCGCATGCCTCTCCTTTCGATTCTCGACCCCAACCTTCCTCCAATCATCCGCCGTCTCCGGAAACTCCTACCGGAAGCTCGACCCAGAACGACGATCCCCTCCCGGGGGTGCTCGTAAAGCCGATGCGCCCGCCGTGCGCCTCGACGATCTCGCGCGAGACCGCGAGGCCGAGACCGCTTCCGCCGATGCCGCTCGCGCTCGCGCCGCCGCGGAAGAACTTCGTAAAGACGCGCGCCTGCTCGTCCCGCGGGATCCCGAGCCCCTCGTCGCCGACGATGATGCGAACGTGGTCGGTGCGACGGCGCGCCTCGACCGTCACGCGACCTCCGTCCGGCGAGTACTTGATCGCGTTCGAAAGCAGGTTCGCGAGCACCTGCGCGAGGCGGTCCCGGTCGCCCCGAACGGGCAGCGGGTCGACCGCCGCGTCGAGATCGATCTCGTGCTGTTCGCTCTGTCCCTCGAACAAGCGCACCTGCTCGGCCAGCAGCCGTTGGAGATCGAGCGTCTCGAACGTGAGCTCGAGCCGGCCTTCGTCGATCCGCTGCGCGTCGAGGAAGTCGTTGACGAGTGTGTTCAGCCGCCGGCTCGCGTCATCGATGATCTCGAGATAGCGCCGTCGCGACTCGTCGTCGAAGTCGCGCTCGCGGAGGAGCGTCGTGAAGCCGAGGATGCTCGCGAGCGGCGTCCGCAGCTCGTGCGAGACGATGCTGATCAGCTCCGACTTGAGACGCTCGCTCTCGCGCAGGCGCGCGTTCTGCTGTTCCAGCTCGACCCGGTTCTCCTGGAGCCGCTCCGCCATCGTGTTGAAGGCACGGGTGAGCTCGCCCACCTCGCCCGGGCCTTGCTCCGGCACTCGCGTTTCGAGCTCGCCGGCAGCAAGCCGCTGAGCCCCGTCGGCGGCGTCCCGAAGCGGTGTCGCGATCGAGATCGCGAGAAATCGTCCGAAGGCGACGATCAAGAGCCCGATGATCAGGAGGCCGGCGAACGTCAACCCGATCGCACGACGAGCGCGGCGTTCGGCAGTCTCCGCGCTTACCTCCGCGGCCATGTCCTCGTCGGCGAGGATCGCCGCGAACTGGCGCGAGATGCCGTCGATCCGGGTTCGGCCCTCGAGGATCGCCTCCTGCGTGACCACCGCCTGGGGACGCTTGCGCGCGATTTTCACGAGAGGCCGGGAATATTCGTCGACGTAGCGCCGGATGTTCCTTGACAAGTCGCTCGCGCGCTTTCGCTGCGGCCCCGTCTCGAACAGGCCGGGGAAGACCGCGAGCCTGTCGGGCAGCTCCGCCCGTGCCCGCTTCCAGGGTAGGAGGAGCTGCTCGCGCGCGCGCGGAGTGCTGGCGAGCGCGAATCCCTGCAGGCCGGTCTCCAGCTCGAGCACGAGCTTGTCCAGGCGCAGCGTCGCCGCGGTCCTGTCCTTGGCGTCCGCTTCTCGGCCGGTTGCGGCCCGAAGATCGAAGACGGCCAGGATCAGCGCGCCGAAGACTGCAGCGACGAGGAGGGCGAACAAGACGCTCGCCGCGACGAGCTGCGTGCGAAGGGAGCTCTCAATCGCACGCTGGAAGGCGAAGCGGCGGCCTCGGGCGTTGATCTGCTTGCCCGCGGCAGCGGTCACCGGGCCAGCAGCTCCTCGACCGGCCGCTTCAGCTCATCCGGGTCGAACGGCTTGGCGACGAACCGATCGGCCCCTGACGACACGGCGAGGCTCTCGGCGTGGCTCCAGGCCGTCACGATCACGACCGGAACGTCCTGCAGCGCGGCGTCTCGCCGCAGCTCGGCAAGCACCTCGAGACCGTTGAGGCGCGGCAGCATCACGTCCAGCACTATGAGGTCCGGGCGCTGCTTCCGCGCGAGCTCGAGCGCCTGCTCCCCGTCCTCTGCCTCGACGAAGCGGTACCCGTCGCCGAGAACGACGCGTACCAGCTCACGCAGGCTCGCCTCGTCGTCACAGACGAGGATTGTCTGCTGCGGCTCGGTTGTCGGCGGGTCGCTCAGACGTGGTGGGGAGGGGGACTCGGACGGAGATTCGCGCCGATGCGCCCGGCAGGAATCGAACCTGCGACCTCGCGCTCCGGAGGCGCGCGCTCTATCCCCTGAGCTACGGGCGCTGGGGGGAACGAGACAGTCTAGCCCGGGCACCCCCGGGCGGCTCTGGCGCGCGCTTAAGCTTGCGATCGTGGAGGTCGTCGCCCGCATCGTCACGCTGCGGCTCGCGGAGACGTTCACCATCTCCCGGAGCTCCCAGGACGAGGCGGAGGTGCTCCAGGTCGAGCTGCGGCACGGCGACGAGGTCGGCTACGGCGAGGCGGCGCCGATCGAGCGCTACGGCGAGTCGGTCGCGGGCTCGCTCGAGTTCGTGCAGGAGCACGCCGAGGCGCTCGGCGACGATCCCTTCGCCGTCGACGAGGTGCTCGAGAGGCTCCCGGCCGGGCAGCAGGCGGCGAGGGCGGCGATCGACGCCGCGTTCCATGACCTCCAGGGCAAGCTGACGGGGCTTCCGGTCTGGCGGCTGCTCGGCCTCCGTCGCGGAGGTCCGCCGACGAGCTGGACGATCTGGCTGGGCGATCCGGACGACATGGCGCGCCGCGCCGAGCAGGTCGCGGCGTCCGGGCGTTTCCGCCGGCTGAAGCTGAAGCTCGGCGGCCGCGACGGCCTCGACCTCGAGCGCGTGCGCGCCGTGCGCGGCGTCACGGAACTGCCTCTCCAGGTGGACGTGAACGAGTACTGGTCGCTGGACGAGGCGCTCGAGTACCTCCCGCAGCTCGACATCCAGTACTGCGAACAGCCGCTCCCTGCGGGCGACCCCGGCGGGCCGGAGCTGAAGCGGCGGTCATCCGTCCCGATCTACGTCGACGAGGACTGTCACACGCTGGCCGACATCGCCCCGTGCGCCGAGCGCGCGCACGGCGTCACGATCAAGCTCGCCAAGGCGGGGGGGATGCGGGAGGCGGTGCGGATGGTGCACGCGGCTCGCGCGCTGGGGCTCGGGACGATGCTGGGCTGCATGGTCGAATCCGGCCTCGGGATCGCTCCGGCTGCCCACATCGCGTCGCTCTTCGACCACGTCGACCTCGACGGGAACCTGCTGCTCGCGGAGGACCCGTGGCCGGGCGTGGAGCTGGTCGACGGCGTACAGCTTCCCGCCGACGGGCCCGGGCTCGGCGTTCGGCCCGCGGTCACGATTCCTTAACCCGCCGCCGTTACCCTCGCGAGGTGCGCACGGCCGTCTGTGTCGTCGTGCTGATGCTGGCGGTGGGCGCTGCAGCCGTTCACGCCGCGTCGGGTCGCATGAAGCCTTCGCTCGCGACGAGCTGCGGGCAGATCGACGACCACGAGCCGATCTGGTCGCCGTACGGGCGCGCGATCGCCTTCTCGAGAGAGGTCACTCGGCACGCGATCACGTCGGCCGTCTACCGCATCGATGCCGACGGTCGCCATCTGAAGCGGCTCAGCCCCACGGCGTACGACTATGCGCGCTACCCATCCTGGTCGTCGGACATGACGCACGTCGCGTTCGCGACCTTCGGACTGGACGCCGTCGTTCGTCGTCAACGCGCTCAGCGGGGCCGTCCATCGCGTCGACTCGGGAGCGACGGCGCCGGCCTGGTCGCCGGGCGGGCGCCGGTTGGTCGCTCGGACCGAGCAGGCGGGCCGCGCCCGCCTGCAGCTGCGCGTGATCGACGTGCCGACCGCGCGTGCCACGACCATCACGCACGACGCCTCGCAGCGGTTCGGGGCGGACAACGGCCAGGCGAGCTGGTCCGGCGACGGGCGGACGATCGTGTTCACCAGCTCGAACCTCGCGTCTCGCGGCGCGACGATGGTCGGGAGCGAGCTGCGCCTCGTGGACGCCGACGGACGACACGAGCGGCGCCTGACCTATCACTGCACGACGCGCTCGAGCGGGGCGCGGGTGAACGAGATCAACGGGTCATGGCTTCCCGATCTCGTCTACGGAACGCCCGCACTCGACTTGATCGACGCCGGGCCGGGAGATGACACGGTGCATGCTCGCGACGGCGCTCGCGACGCGATCCGCTGCGGGCCCGGGGCGGACCTTGTCTACGCGAACCGCGGCGACCGCGTTGCACGCGATTGCGAAGCCGTACGCTACGCACCATCGAAACGCGCTACCTGATCCTCGCGGAAGGCAAGTCCGGGGACCCCCATTTCGGCAAGACCGCGCGCGGCGTCATGCGCTACGCGCCGGAGAAGGTCGTCGCGCTGCTCGATAGCGAGCGCGCGGGGGAGGCGCAGGACGGGTGGCCGATTCAACCCGAACACGGCGCTCGTGGGGGTCGCAACGCAGGGCGGCCGCTTCCCGCCGGCGTGGAAGCAACTGCTCCGGAGCTGCATCTCGAAGGGGCTGCACGTCGAGAACGGGCTGCACGAGTTCCTCACGGACGACCCGGAGCTCGTCGAGCTCGCGCGGCGCCACCGCGTCGAGCTGCGAGACCTCCGCAGGCCGCCTCCGGGACTGGACGTGCCGAGCGGCGAGAACCTCGAGGTGCCGGCGCAGATCGTGCTCACGGTCGGCTCCGACTGCGCGATCGGGAAGATGACGGTCGCGCTCGAGCTGACCGCGGAGGCGCGCCGGCGCGGCGTCGCCGCCGAGTTCGTACCCACCGGCCAGACGGGCATCGCGATCGCCGGCTGGGGGATCGCCGTCGACGCCGTCGTCTCGGACTTCCTCGCCGGGGCCGCCGAGCGGCTCGTCGTGGAGGGGCACGAGCGAGGCGGCGAGCTGCTCGTGGTCGAGGGGCAGGGCTCGCTCCTTCACCCGCAGTACTCCGGCGTGACGCTCGGGCTGCTCCACGGCTCGGCGCCGCACCAGCTCGTCCTCTGCCACAAGGCGGGCGACCGGTACGTCAACGAGGACGAGCGGTTCCCGATCCCGCCCCTTCGGGAGCTGGCGGAGCTCCACGAGCGCATGTCGCTGCTGGCGCGGCCCGCGCCCGTAGTCGGCATCGCGCTCAACACGCGCGGGCTCGGCGAGGACGACGCGCGGCGCGCCGTGGACGAGGCACGGGAGGAGACGGGCCTGCCCGCGACCGATCCCGTCCGGTTCGGGGCCGCTCCGCTCGTGGACGCGCTGGTGCCGCAGGAGGAGCTGACGCGCTGATCACTCCCTTCGGCGAATCGCGCTTGAAGACGAGGCGGCCGCTGCCGATGATGATCGAGTGGGACCGGGTGCCCGCCTCTTCGCGCTCCTCTGCGTGGCCGCGACCGCGTGCGTCGCTGTGCCCGCGGCCAGTCCGTCACTGAAGATCGGCGTCGCCGAGGACGCCATGAAGGGGGAGGCGGACGGCGGCGCGGCGCTCTACTCGCAGCTGGCGGGCGCAGGCATGTCGGTCATCCGCGTGACGGTCTACTGGGACGCCGCACGGCCCACGACGATCGCGGAGAAGGCCGCCCTCGACCGCGCGCTGCCCGTGGCGGCGGCACACGGGGTGACCGTGATCCTGTCGATCGTCCCGCAGAGCCCGACGGCGATCTCGGCCACGCCGGACGGCCCCGACCTCTTCGCGGCCTACTGCGCGCAGGTTGCGCGGACGTACCCGTGGGTGAAGCACATCCTCGTCGGGAACGAGCCGAATCAGCCGCGCTTCTGGCGGCCTCAGTTCGACGCCGCGGGCGCGCGGATCGCTGCAGTCAGGTACTTCCAGGTGCTGTCGCGGGCGTACGACGCCCTCAAGGCCGTCGATCCGACGATCAACGTGATCGGCCTCGGCCTCTCCCCGCGCGGAAACAATCGGGCGGACGCGGCCTCGAACCCGTCCACCGCGCCCGTCACGTTCATTCGCGACCTCGGCGAGGCCTACAAGGCAAGCGCCCGGGCGCTGCCGATCATGGACTACGCCGCGTTCCACCCCTATCCGAACCCGAATGCCGCGGCAGAAGGCCCGGACACAGGCCTGCAGTGGCCGAACGCCGGCGTGCCGAACACCGACCGGCTGCAGCAGGCGTTCTGGGATGCGTTCCACGGCACCGGCCAGTCGACCTTCGGCGAGGGAACGGGCGGGAGCGGCCTGCGGTGGATCTTCGACGAGAGCGGCTGGCAGACGGACACGAACGCGCGGCCCGGTTACCACGGCGTGGAGAACACGCAGACGGTGAGCGAGGACGTTCAGGGGCGGTACTACGCGCAGGTGATCGGCCGCTACGCGTGCGATGCCCGTGTCGAGATGCACCTCTTCTTCCATTGGATCGACGAGTCGGACCGGGACCGGATGCAGACGGGGCTCATGCGGGCCGACGGCACCGAGAAGGCGGCTGCAACGGCTGTCCGCGGCGCGGTCCTCGGGGGCTGCCACGGCATCCTGACCTCGTGGTCGCACGCGAACACGGTGCTCGGGACCCGGGTGACGTGGAAGGCGACGCCGGCCGGCCTGTTCACGATCACGGCCGAAGAGGACTATTCGTATTCGGCCAGCATCGCGCGGATTGCCGGGGGCGCCAAGCGTGCCAGCGGCGCGCGCGTTCGCACCACCGCGGGTAACGGAAAGGCGTACTGGAAGGTGCCGATCCGGTTCACGGGGAGGAAGCTGGCGCCCGGTCGCTACGCGTACGCGGTCACACTGCGCTCGGTCATGAATCCCGAGCGGGTCAGCATCTTCACCAGCCCCGCCTTCACGCGGCGCTGAGCCGGGTCGCGGTCATCAGCGACACGCACCTGCCGCGCGGGGCGCGGAGGCTGCCCACGGAATGCATCGATCGCTGCCGCGGCGCGGATCTCGTGCTCCACGGCGGCGACGTCGTCTCGTTCGAGGCCTGGCAGGAGCTGCAGCGGTTGGGGCCGCCGCTCGAAGGGGTGCACGGGAACATGGACGACCAGGCGCTCAGGGCGCTGCTGCCGGAGGAGCGCATCGTGGAGGTCGGCGGCGCGCGGATCGCGATGGTCCACATCGCGGGCCCGGCCGCCGGCCGTGCCGCGCGGCTCCTGGCCCGCTTTCCCGGAGCCGACGCGATCGTCTACGGCCACACGCACGTTCCCGAGGTGACGCGCGACGGCGACGTCTGGATCCTCAATCCGGGCTCTCCGACGGAGCGGCGCAGGGCGCCGGCGCGCGCGATGCTCATGCTGGACGTCGAGGACGGCGAGATCCGGCCGCGGCTGATCGAGCTGTGAATGCCGTTCGCCCCACAAGCAGCTTCCTTGCAGCCACTAGTCCTCAACTGGGTTGGATTCGTCCCGCGTCATTCCGGCTACCACTGAGGCAAGGGTGCCGGTCGGTGAAACTCATGATCTACGCCGAACTCCACTGCTGGAGGCCGCGTGACCCGATGGGTGTCCGGGCGTTTCGCTGCGGCCGTTATGGGCGGGATTGCGTTGTTGGCCGCTCGCCGCGCAAGTCGATTTCGCGGCTCGCGTCCGCCCGCCGAGGGACAAAGCGACGATCGCACGAGAGCTGAGAGGAACGCGAAGCTGCGCCTTCACGGCTCGAATCGGAACGTGGACGGCGAGACCGCCGCTGGACGCGTACGTGAGGCAGGAAGCGGGGCTCGACGCCTAGACGTTCCACCGAAGATCTATCGCCGACCAGATCCGTTGATCTACTCACAATCGTTCCTGAGCGCGCACGGGCTCGCCGTCACCTGGGACAACCCAGACATCCATCTGGAACGAGCCGGCGCATTCGTCGCTTCGACGGAGCTCGAGCCAGGGGCGGCATACGAAGTTGTCGCGAGCATCTGGAACGGGTCTACGAACGCGCCCGTGGTGGCGTTGCCCGTCCGCTTCTTCGTTCTGCGGGCAGGGATCGGGACGCCGAGGGAGGGACTTGGCGAGGTGACCGTCGATCTGGGCGTCAAAGGCGCGCCGGGCGTTCCAGCCGAGGCTCGACTCCCCTGGACAACGCCGAACGAGCCGGGCCATTACTGTCTCCAGGTGGAAGTCGAGTGGTTCGACGACGCGAATCCCGCGAACAACCTCGGCCAGGAGAACACGCTCGTGAAGGCGCTGAACTCGCGCCACGCAGTCTTCGAGTTCCCACTGCGAAACTCGCTCAGGCGCGCCGAGGAGGTCCGTCTCGTGGCGGATGCCTACACACTTCCTCCGCGGGAACCATGTTCCACCGCAGAACCGGCGGAGTCGCCCGACCTTGCGCCATCCGAGCGGCTACACCTCGAGCGTTCGGCCCGCCAGCGGCATGCTCGCGGGAATTTCCCCGTGCCCGCCGAGTGGAGCGTGGCTGTCGAGCCACAGGAGGTCCTTTTGGCGGCGGAAGAACAGTCGGTGGTCAAAGTCGAGATCACAGCCCCAGATGAATTCGTCGGCACGCGGGCGATGAACGTGAATGCCTTCGCGGCAGCTCGACTCGTCGGCGGCCTCACCCTTGTCGTGACGGGGTAGTTCGACCGAGTCGTCCTGATGGACCCTGTGCAGTACACCGACTGCGTGAAGGCCCGCGATTACGAGCCGCTTGCGCTCTTGCCGAAGGAAGTCGAAGATGCCCTCGGCGCCATTCCGGGCGTGGGGGGTGTCCTGGTTGCTGGTGGGAAGGTGATCGGGGCGCTCGGCTCACTTCATCGGATCTGTGACTACCTGCTAAATGGCAAGTTAGTTTGCTTGAACCGCGACCGCTCGGTTGCCTGGTCAACGGCCGACGTTGTGTGTGCCTTAGGACTCGTCGGTCAGATCGAAGAGGTTGGCTTCGAGAAGCCGTTCCCAGAGAACATCGATAACGACTACTGCATAAACCTCCTCCTTGCCCCATACGAACTGGCCGATTTCGCCGACGGCCGCACCTACGATGAGCACTACGGGCGCATCGTCACGAACGCCCACGGCGTTCCGGAGCCGTCATATCAGGGGTACTTGATCACTGAGCAACCTGGAATGCCGGCAGGTTGGGGCGGCTACTCGGTGCATTTTCCCAGCAAGGCACACATAACCTTCAACCCCGCGCCCGTGCCGGACGGAACGGGCGGGTACCGAGTGCCCGTCCTGCACTGTGAATGCGAGGGCAGCCGAACCCACGACGTTTGCACAACGCTGAACGACATCACCGCTTTTGGATCGAGCAAGCTCTGTAAAAAGAAGATTCTCGGGCTGCCGATCGGCAAGATGATCTGCAACGTCATCATGGTCCTCCTGTGGCCGCTCGTGCTCGCTGCGCTCGCCATCGCCTGGGCAAAAGCGGCCGAGGGGACTCCGCCGCCAGGATCGGGGACGATCCAGCGCGGTAGTTCGCTCGTCGTCCGGGGGCGATGGGTCTACGACGCCGGCCATTCAGGCTACAACGAAATTCATGCAGTCCACAGCATCCAGCAGATCCCGTCAGCCGATTGCGAGTGGGAAAACTACGTTGGAGAAAATCGTGGCCAGCGCTGGTGCGCGGAGACCCAGCGGGTGCCGCCTGCCCCCTCGACCCAGCCGCCGCCGGGCCGCCTTTTTGGTCAGAACCCGCCGCAACCGGGCACTCATTCAGCAAGTGCCGAGGAAGAGAGCCGGCTGACGCCTGCTCAGGAGGCCGTGCTACGAAACCAGCTCCAGCGCCAACATCGCTGGCTGCTGCATCCGGCGGTCGATGGCTGTTTGCCTGCCGACTGAGGATGGCTTTTTGCCTGCCGACTGAGAATGCCGCGGACGCATCTAGGAAGGGTTAGCGAAACGTCCTAGCCCTTCGATGGCAACACCTACGCACGGCACCAACGCATCGTGCCTCGACTCTGACTTGACACGAACGCACGTTCGCCCTATCATGCGAACGCATGTTCGGTCGGATCCTCATGCTGGCGGTGGCGCTCCTGATCGTTTGGGCGGTCGTCGCCCGGGCGTCCGACGCCTCACGGCCGGAGCAGACCTACGTCGTGCGGCCGCACGACACGCTCTGGACGATCGCAACGCGCTTCTACGCCGGTGATCCGCGCGAGGGTGTCTGGGAGCTTCGGCACCGAAATCACCTCTCGACGACGCTGCTCGTGCCGGGGCAGCGCCTCCGCGTCCCCGGCCGCTAAGCCGCGTTCGTCCCGAGCCGCACGCCTGCGGCCGTTTCTAGACTCGGCTTTCTAGACTGGGCCGATGGACCTCGATCTCGTCTTTCTCGGCACGTCGGGCTCGATGCCGACCGCGCGCCGCGCGCCGTCGGCCCTGCTCGTGCGCCGGGGCGGCGACCGGCTGCTGATCGACTGCGCGGAGGGGACGCAGCGCCAGCTGATGCGGTCCTCGATCGGCCTGCCCGAGCTGACGGAGGTCTTCCTCACGCACTACCACGCCGACCATTACCTCGGGCTGCCGGGAATGCTGAAGACGTTTGCGCTGCGCGGCCGCGAGCTCCCGATCACGATCTACGGCCCACGCGGACTGCGCGACCTGTTCGCCGCGCTGCGCAGGATCTTCGGCAAGCTGACGTACCCGTACGAGCTGGTCGAGCTCCAGTCCGGCGACGTCCTCGACCGCGGCGACTACCGAGTCGCCACGTTCGGCGTCACGCACGGCGTGCCCGCGCTCGGGTACGCGCTCGTCGAGGAGACGCGGCCCGGGCGGTTCGACATCAAGCGGGCCGAGGCCCTCGGCATCGGCGCAGGGGCCGACCGCGGCAGGCTCCAGGCGGGCGAGACGATCGCGCTGCCGGACGGCACCGTCGTGCGCCCCGACGGAGGGCGCCGACCTGCTCGTCCACGAGGCGACGTTCTGCGACGACGAGCGCGAGCGGGCGCGAGAGACACAGCACTCGACCGCGCGCGAGGCGGCCCAGGTCGCGGCGGCGGCCGGAGTCCGAATGCTCGCGCTCACACACCTCTCCTCCCGTTACTTCGGCCCCGAGGCCGCGAGAGAGGCGCGCGAGGTCTTTCGCGAGACGGTCATTCCGCGCGACTTCGACGTGATCGAGATCCCCTTCGCGGAGCGCGGTGCACCACGGCTCGTCAAGGGCGGAGCACTCCAGCCCGATCCGCAGCGGGACGCGTTACAGTCCGCGCCGGAATGACGCGCATGGTGCAGCTCGCCGTCGCCGGCGACATCACGGAGGCCGAGGAGCTCCAGGAGATCCTCTCTTCGGCGGGAATCGAGTCGCAGCTCGAGAGCGCGCAGGACGAGCCGCTCACGGTGATGGTTCCGGAGTCGTCGCTCGACGACGCGAAGGACGCGATCGAGGCGCTGACCGAGCCGGACGACATCGTCGCCGAGTAGCGCGTTGCGCGCGTGGGGTCGGATCGCAGCGTTGCTGGTCGGGGCGTCGGTGCTCGCGCTCTCGGGCACGCCCTCGACGCGCGCGGGCACACGAGCGGAATCCGCGGCAGCCATCTCGGTCGCAGGCTCCAACCCGGCGTGGTCGCCGAGCGGCCAGCTGATCGCGTTCGCCGATCTCGGAGGCTCGCTCAACGCGCTGTCGTGGCGCATCTTCGTCGTCGGCGCCGACGGGACGGGCCGCCGGCAGGTCGTCGACGTCGGTCGGGACGCTCCAGAGTCCGTGTCCTGGTCCCCGAACGGAGCACGTCTCGCCTACGACGCGTTCGACGCCGCGGGCCAGACGACTTCGGTGTTCACGGTCGCCTTGGGCGGCGGGCGGCCGAGCGAGGTCACGACCGGCTGGGCGCCGTCCTGGGGGCCCGGCAACACGCTCTTGATCGTCGACCGCTCGCCGGAGTTCTCGGACACCCGCCTCTACGTCGCAAACGCCGACGGGAGCGGCAAGCAGGAGCTCGAGCCGTGCCCGGACGGCGAGTTCGGCGGCTGCTTCGACGGGCATCCCGACTGGTCGGCGAACGGAAGCCGAATAGCCTTCGACACGATCCGCGGGAGCGGCTCGGCGGTGTGGGCGGTCGACGCGAACGGCGCGAACCGGCGGCAACTGACGCCGTTCTTCCCGGCGGGCGCGCATCCGAGGTGGTCGCCGGACGGCGCCCAGGTCGTCTACGCGCAGTATGGCGCCGAAAACTCGGCCGGCGACATCGCCGTCGTGAACGCCGACGGCAGCGGCGGTCGCGTCGTCGTGAAGGACGGCGAGTTCCCGGATTGGTCGCCAGACGGGCGCAGGATCGTCTTCGCACGTTCGGGGGCGCTCTACCTGGTGAACGTGGACGGTTCGAACGTGCGGGCGATCACGGCGCCCACGACCACGACGCTCGCGCCGAAGTGCATCGTCCCGAAGCTCGTCGGCAAGACATTGGCCGCCGCGAAGGCGGCGCTGAAGAAGGCGAACTGCACCGTCGGGAAGGTGACGCGAGCCCGCTCGCGGAAGGTGAAAGCCGGCCGGGTCATCTCGTCGAAACCGAAAGCGGGTGTCTCGAAACCCGCAGGGACCGCGGTGACACTCGTCGTCAGCCGCGGCCGCTGACGAGTAGCATCGGGCTCGGCATGGGCATCTTCACGGTGACCTTCCGTGGCAGGCCGCGCGAAACGCGCGCGGCACGCCTCGCGCCGCGCAGCTGACCGGCACCTCCTCCGTCCTGCGCTCGCCGCCGCGATCGTCGCGGACGCCGCCGTCGAGCTAGACGAGCTCGTCCTCGACATCGGCGCCGGCAACGGCCGGCTGACGCACGAGCTGGCGCGCACGGGCGCGCGTGTCCGAGCAATCGAGGTCGATCCGGACGACGCGGCAAGGCTGCGCCGACGGTTCGGGTCGACTGACAACGTGACCGTCGTCGAAGGCGACGCGCTCGGGGTGCCGCTCCCGCGCGAGCCGTTCCGCGTCGTCGCGAACCTCCCCTTCGGGAGCACGACCGCGATCCTGCGGCGACTGCTCGATGACCCGCACGTCCCGTTGACGAGGGCGGACGTGATCGTCGAATGGGACCTTGCGCGCAAGCGCGCCGCCTGCTGGCCGAGCACGCTGCTCGGCGTCTGCTGGGGCGCGTGGTACGAGCTGGTGGTCGTGCGGCGGCT
>WNGA01037545.1_pt1 | contig 15300 bp, 17 predicted proteins | sample 5400061 | NCBI WGS metagenome assembly WNGA01 (sample SAMN13153366, study PRJNA577476) | soil metagenome | isolation source: 100 cm soil or saprolite under grassland replicate 2 | place: USA:California | collected 2016-06-15
TCAACCGGCTACTGGAGCGCTATCCGCTTCCGTCGGCGCGGGTGGTCCACTCAGTCTATCATCGCGCAGCGAGCCCATGATCTGAGGAACCGTATGCATCAAAAATGCACGTACGGGTCTGTGGGAGCTCCGGGCGGGCGACCGCCCGGAGCCACCTGGCCGCAAACCTTTTCCGTTCCACGTAGTTCCTTTCTGGGTCTGCCACGAGGATAAATCTGCGAGCGGGAAAAAGGAAAAGCGCCGAAACGCGATATGCCCACGCGGCAGCGAGAAACAGGCTATTTTTTCATTGAAACGGCGAAGGGCCGCTAACTCAGTACCGAGAATTGCGCGACAATAGTAGGGTGGCGAATGCCTATTTCAGCAGAACCGCGGCCGTCGTCATTCGTCTTTAATGCCCAGGAGCGTTATCGCCTCAGGAAGCGAACTGATTGCCGTACCCTGCCATTCTCTCGCTTCTCGAAGTAACTCACTTCCGTTGTCCCGGGACGAGTTTCGAATCAGCACGGAATGTAGACCGACCTTAGCAGCAGCGGCTAGTTCGTGGTTTTCTCCGTCGGCAATGTAGAGGCAGTGTTCAGGCATGACGCCGAGACGCTCGCATGTGAGCCGATAGATGCGAGGGTCCGGTTTTTTGAGGCGTTCTCGGCTGGAGAAGATAGCTGAATCAAATAGGTGAGCAAAGATTGTTTGCGGCCAGAGAATCGGGATCTCGATTGAGCAATTGCTGAGCAATCCTAATTTGTAGCCCTCGTCTTTTAGTCGTGCGAGTGTCGCTACTGCATCCGGTCTTGGCTCGAGAGCCCGCCTTGTCTGTTGCAATCGAATTTCAACTGCCTTCGCCATTTGTTCGGGTCTTACTCGCACACCCATAATGCTGCAAACATGTTCTATGCTGGCTTCCACAGTCTGAAAGGCCCCAGCCGTTCGGATCTCCGACGTTTCTCTCCAAAGCTGAATGAATTGCTCATAAGGTACTTCGAGAACCTCGGCCAGCTCGGTATACGTTTGGCCAACCGACATCGCAAAGTCGTCCATCAATGTTCCAAATAAATCGAAGATGACCGCCTCAAATTTCATTATGGTTTAATGACACCCACGGCTTAGCTGAGGCACAGTTCTAGCAATGAGTCTCTAGAAGAGAGCCAGGAATCAACAAGCCCTCAACGAATCTTTGAATACACAAAGCAATCCCTCGGCTCGGGCGACATATTCGGATGAACGATGTATCGCCTAAGAATGCCCTCTCGTTGCATCCCTACTTTTTCGAGAACGCGCGACGAAGCTATATTCTCGACATCGCACACGGCCCAGACGCGGTAAACGAATTCAAGATTGCTCGCCCAGTCAACTACAGCGTTGGCTGCCTCAGTTGTATAACCACGATTCCAGTAGCTGCGGCTCATGACATATCCGATGTCTGCGGCATAGTCGCGCACCCGACAGCCAATCATTCCGATGACCCGCTCTTCCTCAGGGCTAATAATCACCCAGGAAAACTCCTCACCGAATCCCATCGGGCGAGCCGTGATCGCAAAAATGGTGCGACTTCACTTCTGTCTTTATATGGCGGCCATGTGACGTAACGTGTGACCTCTGGATCCGCCGCGTAGGTGTCGAAGATGTCGTCCGCGTCCGACAAACGCGGTCGCCGGAGACTCGTCAGTGTGTTTAGAAAATATCCATGGTAGGAAATTTAGCTTCACCCTTTATGCAGTCCCACAAATAAACTGCGAGGCCCAGATCACCTGTCCACAGCGAGTAGCGACGTTGACCGTACTCTTTGCCGTGGCGCTCGCTTTGCGCGATGGCATGCATCGCGAATGCGCGCGCACGTTCGAGCCATTTGTTGTCGCCCGTGCGGCGATAGAGTTTGAGAAAGGGGTAACCGTTGCCTGCTGTTCCATGACAGAGGTTGGGACCCTTTGTCAGAGGTCCCGCCTTCCACGTTAGCTCGCCGGCCTTCTCCAGCAATCGATCAAAAGCCACGTTCCCATCAGATGGCAAGTCCGCTAAACAGGTAATCATTCCGGGAGCGCCGTGACAGTGTTGAACGAGCATTATCGTGCCACCCAAACCAGCAGGCCAGTTGGCATAGGCAACGTCGACTCGTACCGTACGCTCAAGAGTGTTCCACGCGCGTGACGCGACCATGGAGCAGGTTGGGGAGTCGAGCAAGTTCCACCCCTTGATGATTGAGAAAACGTTTGCGGCAAAACCATGAACGGCTCCAAGAAATTTGCTTCGCCGGCCATAGAGGTCCTGGGTCCAAACGTAGCAGTCGTGCTCGGCATTCTTTTCCCATTCGCTTAATATCTGTCGAACATTTCGTAGATAGACGTCTTTCCAGCGCTCATCCCGAGTCGACTCAAACATGAATAGCGCAGCCAACATGGTTCCTGGCGCCCCCCACATGAACTCCCTCGCTGGATTTCTCATGTTTGCCTCGACTGCTCGAAAGATTTCGTCCGCCAGGGCATCGGTAGGGGCGAGACGCCATTGAACCAAGAGAATACCGACGTCACCCATCAAATAGGAGAAAGTGTCCGGCGGCGAGAGATTCAGGTCTTGGCGATTCGTCTGAGCGAATGGAATCATGGAGGACGAATAGTTACGCTCGATCTTCGTCGCACCGATGCGGTTTAGATAATCTAATGCCCAGATAACCCCGACGGCGCCGAAGTAAAGCATTTTGAAAGGTTTGGTATGATCCTCTCCAAATTGGTCAAGAGGATGCACCGGCCAAAGCTTTTGCGAGTCAAAATGCGCGTGAGTGTCTCGGACTATCCGATCGATAGCAGTACGTGCCTGTCCTTCATCCCATTCTAACTCGATGAGCGGTTCGTGTCTCGCTTCTTCGTACATGGGCAGCCTTCGATATCAGTTAATAGCCTCGCGCAAAAGGGCCGCTACTTCGGTCCTCGATTTATGGAACTACCGAAGTTTTAGAGAGGCAAAACTGTTCATCGTGAAGCCAACAAGATTCCTGCTCATCGTGCGCGTCGCGGCGGACTGATTGTACTGACTTCGCGTCGCCTCGTTTGAACGCCTCGTTCAACTTGTCGTTCAACTGTGGATCGCGAGCGCCGGAGCAGGGGAAAATTATAGTTTGGCATATGAAGCTGGCGGTGAATCCGTTTTCTTGTCGTATAATCTTGAGCATCTGGCCCGACTGAGGAGAGTCGGACTCGTTAGCAACGGTAAGCGGCAAGAGTAACCTCCCGCCGATCCGAAGTGAATCCAGCCACGTTGCGCAGGGGTGTGTGGCACCGGCATTGACAAGAATTCCATCGCTGAGGCCCGGCTCGATGACACCACCATCGCCCTCGATCACTTCAACGTAAGAAAGATGTCTGAGATTATTCCGGGCAAGGGCCGCGAGTTCTAAATCAATTTCGACCGCCGTGATATGACCTTTGGGACCGACGACTTCGGCCATAATTGCGCTATAGTAACCCGTACCACACCCGATATGGAGAACAGTATCTCCCGGCATCAGCGCCAGCGAGTCAATTAAAATGGCTAGAAAAGCCGGTTGACCATTATTCAGGAAGCGCTTCGCATCGATCGCAACAAGGATATTGTGGTACAGATGCTTGGGATCAGCATCGGCTGTTTCTCGGTAGTAGGAACCTTCGTTATTCTCTTCGATCATGTGAGACGGGTTTAAGATTTGCCACGGTCCAGGTCCAAGGAAATGCTCACGCGGGACTTTGGCGAATGCTCTCACAAGCGCTTCAGATTGAATGTTGGCCACCGCGCGGAGTTCTTCAGCGTAATACTGGCGCGATAAGTTCAGATCGCGTTGCTTCGTCGTTAGACTTCTAGACCGACTGGGATTTTGCATGAAAGCATCGTTTGCCTGGTTGAAAGCCGTTTTATGGGTTCGATGGCCATTGGATTCAAGTTTCGATTGCTGGAATCAGTAGCCTTGCAGCAGTTCGCCGCAGTCTAAATCCTCGAAGGCCAGGATCGCTCGTTCCAGATGAGGCCACCATATGACTGGCCACAGTTTTGCGGACCACTGCCAAACTGGAACCAAAAGGTTGCCGATCGCCGAGAGTCTATAGTCGTACCAGCACGCATCCCAGTCATAGTTTTTTACCCCACACGTTAAAAGCTTATCGTGATAAGTTCTCAGGAAATCACGCTCCAAAGCGCGTCTGCGATCGGGGTACCAGTGAAGACCGATCATGTATGCCAAATTATCGGTTGCCGTATCAATCCGCCAGCATTGCCAGTCAATGATGTAAACTTTGTCTTGATCCAGCCGACGCGGATGAAGACAGTTCCAGAAATGCGCATCACCGTGGATCAGCGTAAGGCCTTTCCCATCGGTGCGGTCCTCGCGAATTCGCTCTTTCCATACTCCGGGAGCTCTTGATAGGACCCGTTCGTATAACTGGCGCCTATCTGCCGACAGGCGATCATCCAAGAAGTCGACAAATCCCGCGAACTTCTTTTCCATGGATTGAACATATTCATCAATGGAGCCACTGCTAGGGAACTTGCCGATGCTCTTTCCCAGTTCGGGATGATCCCACCAAGAGGCGTGAAACTTTGCCAGGCTGTCCAGAACTGCTTCGCAATGTGGCTTCGACGGCGGAAGCGGCCAATCGGTTTGGAAATGAGTTTCAGACAAGTCGGCGAGCAACATATGGGATTTGCCCGTGTCAGGCGAGAACGCGGCGTCGTAGCATGTCGCGCTCGGTGGCTCGTTCATGCTCTTCGCGATGACGTTGTAAAATTCGCTTTCTCTCTTGCCGAAGCGCGCTGCAATCTCTGAATCGAAGCCCTCTTTGGTAAGCTTTAGAAACAAATTCAATGGAGACCGCTCGGAGGTCTCACCGGAGTACGTTAACCGGAGATGGTAAATGTTTGAGATGATCGTTTGCCGCGACGACTTCAGCTCTACGGTCGTGACCTGCTCTTGATTAAGATGACGGTTGGCTCGAAGAACTCTTGTAAGCCAGTCCGCAGTGACTTGTTTCACGTCCGTTATTACCTCGGCCATTTTTTCCTCTTACGATTTGGACATACCTTTACTCAAAGACCCAATCCTGCACATCACAGACCGGTTGGTAACCGATCTTTTGGTAGATCGAATTCGACGCCGGGTTGGCAAGGTCTGCGTAGAGACAACAGAATTTCTTGCCGGAATCGAGCATGCGTTTGGTGAGTTCGGCGACGCACGACGTGGCGTAGCCTTTGTTTCTCAAGTGTCTCGGCGTGTAGACCAAAGACAGAGAGAAACCATGCGCAGTCTCACGGCCCAAGTCGGCCATCGACACGACCTCGCTATTTTCCCAAACATACAACCATCCCTTGGCGGTCAGGTTTGGGATTTGAGCCTTCATGTGGGCGATTTCGTCCGCGATCCCGGCGTCCCGACAGAATTCTCCGGCCCAATCCACCAGCAGTGATTCGTCGTCTTTTGTCGCGGACCTTAAACGTCCGGGGCTCCGTGCAACGGTAATAACATTTTCACAAGCATAAATTCGCTGACTCATTTTCAACCGTAGACGTTTGCCTGTCTTAGTCGCCCAATATTCGGCAAATAGATCTGCTTCGGTTTTCGGTCCGTTCACACCTGGGACGGGCGCTCCTGTATCCAGCAGGTAGTCTGTGAGAATAACCACGGCTTGAGCGGGCATATGGGTGATAAACAACCGGCGCGGAGGATTCATGAAGGCAACTCCGCCGATGGTCCCCGCCTCTTCAAGTGTTATGTAGTAAGGAGAAATCTTAAACACTTCCGAGTAGTTTTTCAGAAGTGGAGTGACCCCGAGAATGAAATTGTTTTCGGCTTCTGCTTGCTCCAACCAAGCACCCGCCCGCTCAAGAAAGTCCGATGCGGTTTTGTGGCGGATAATTTCCACGGGCTTGTGCCCTAAAGATTGTCAATTTTTACCGGGTCCACTGGCTCAGCCAACTCAAAGCCGAAAACTCTTGAATAGAAGTACAATTCCGCTTCGAGGACGCGGCGGATGTTTTCCGCTTTGCGAAAGCCGTGTTGCTCGCCCTCGAAAGTAAGATACGCGACCGGCAGTTTCTTGGCTCGAACGGCTTCGACCATCTTCTGTGCCTGATTGGGCGGGACGACTTTGTCTTCCAGGCCCTGGAAGATAATCATCGGACAGGACAGGCGATCGGCGAAGTGGATCGGCGATCGTTCGAGGTAAAGATCGCGCCGTTCAGGGTAGGGCCCGATCAAACGGTCAAGATAGCGCGACTCGAATTTGTGAGTGTCCTTGGCCAGCGCTTCCAAGTCGCTGATGCCGTAGTGACTGGCGCCGGCCTTGAAGGCGTCGCGAAACGTCAAGGCGCAAAGCGTCGTGTAACCGCCCGCACTGCCGCCTCGGATCGCAAGGCGATTGCCGTCCACTTCGCCGCGTTCAGCGAGATAGCGCGCGCCGTTGACGCAATCGTCGACGTCGACGATGCCCCATTGGCCGTTGAGCCGCTCTCGATACGCGCGGCTGTAGCCGGAGCTGCCCCCGTAATTCACATCGAGAACGCGCGATTTCGTGGCGAATAGAAATATCCGTGAGCGGTCAATTCGCGTTCGGTGGGAAACTCGATGGCTCGCGGCGGCGCGATGTATCCCGCATCGACGGCCGATTCTCGCGCTCGGCGTAATACTTCCAGTTTGTCGGTTGCCAAATCCAACGAGATAATCGAAGTTGTCTCGGTCGCCGACGCGCCGATGAAAACCACGCAATGTGCGGCGACGCGAACTTGAGAGATCGTGGTGAAGGGAAGGTCGATCATCTTGAGCGCTCTCGTCGCGGTGTCCAGCGTGGCGAGGTAATCACGACCGTTTTTGCTATAACTACAAATAATCCGATTTTCCGATACAAAGCCGTAGAGGCTGGTGCCAAAAACCCACTGGGGTTGGCCAAACTCAGCATTCATCGGGCAGAGCGGCTCGACCTGGTTTTCTCGCCACCGGTAGAGATTCCACCACCCAGTTCGGTCGGAGATAAAGTAGAGAATGCCGTCCGGCGACCACTCCGGCTGGAAAATTGATTCATCGTTCCCACCGGCTATTTTTTCTTTTTCGGTCACCACGCCGTCCTTGCTCAGCTTGCCGACCCAGAGCTCCGTGCCGTCCCAGGGCATGTTTGGATGGTTCCAGGTGAGCCATGCGAGCCGCGAGCCGTCAGGACTCAGGCGCGGCGATGAATAGAAATCATTCCCCGATACGATGGTTGTACCGTCATCACTGCCGTTGAGATCGACGCGCACGATGGAATTAACTGCTTCGCCTGGCCCGGAATGATCCTCGCGCACGCAGACGAAAGAATTCCTACTCCGATCGAATTGGCCGTCGGTGTAACGCTGCGCAGCTTGCGGAGTTAGTGGCTTTGGTTCGCTGCCGAGTTCTTGGAGATAGAGGCGCTGATCGGTGAAATTTGAAAAAATTACTCTGCCATTCAAGACTGCATAATCACCGCCGCCGTACTCGTGCACCCGCGTTCGCGCATTGAACCCTGCAGGCGTGATATCGGTCACTCTCCCGTCGCTTGAGCGGCGGACGATAACTTTTCTCCCGCCTTCGTGAGCGCGGCGCTCGATCCAGTAGATGTCGTCGCCGTCGAGTCTGACCTGTTCGAGTCCGACCTCGGCGCCGGCAACCAGCTCAGCGGTGATCGGCGACTTCCACGAGCCGTAAGGAGAGATGATTGGCGTTACCACCATGTTCCTAACCGAACTAGAATCCCAAGTTATCGCTACTTCTTCTGACTGGTGATCCAAGTATTCATCTTTATTTCCAGCCGATCCAACGGCAGGGCACCGTCTTTGAGCAACTCGTCGTGGAAAGCACGGATGTCGAATTTGTCACCGAGAATTTGTTTTGCTTTGGCTCTGAGCTCGGAGATCTTGAGCTGGCCGATTTTGTAGGCGAGCGCTTGGCCGGGCCAGACGATGTAGCGGTCGATTTCATTGACCACGTCCACTTCCTGTCTCGCGGTATTCTCCATCATAAAGTCGATAGCCTTCTGCCGGTCCCAACGTAAATAGTGGATCCCGGTATCGACGACTAGACGGCTCGCGCGCCATATCTCATACATGAGCTGTCCGAACTTAGAATAGGGATCATCGTAAAGCCCCATCTCATCACCGAGCGACTCTGCGTAGAGGCCCCAGCCTTCCATAAACGCCGTGTAGCCGCCATAGCGCCGAAAGTTCGGGACGCCTTGCTGCTCCATCGCGATGGCTATCTGCAGGTGGTGACCGGGCACTCCCTCGTGCAGCGACAGCGCCATCATCTCGTACTTCGGCCTGATTTCCGGTTTGAAAGTGTTCACGTTGACTATGCCGGCGCGGGAACCGTCGGCGGCGGGTCCGCGATAGAGTCCGGTTGGGCTGTCGGGGGCGATATTTGCTGGCACAGGCTCGATGCCATAGGGCATGCGCGGCAGCTTGCGAAAAACTTTCACGAGCAACGGATCGATGCGCCGGCTCAACGCGCGATAAGCGTCGAGTAGCTCATTCTCGCTTTTGAAATAAAATTTTGGATCGCTGCGCAGAAACTTCGCGAACTCGGCGAAAGAACCTCGAAAGCCCAATTTGTCGATGATGGCCTGCATCTCCGCCCGGATGCGCTTTACCTCTTTTAACCCGATCTCGTGAATCTCCTGCGGTGTCAGATCGGTGGTTGTGTTGTCGCGTGTGGAATAGGCGTACATCGCCGCTCCATTGGGAAGCTGCCATAATCCAACTTGTTCCCATGCCGCCGGTAAGTACTCGCTGATGATGAATTCCTTTAACTTACGATAGGCCGGAGCTACGGCAGTAGCGATCGTCTCTTCCGCGGCCTTAGCGAGACGGGCTTGGTCCGCTTCCGTGATCGACGAAGAAAATTGTGTGAAGGGCTTGTAGAGGGGACTTGTTTTCGCATCGCTGACTGTTTGATGATCGATCTGGGCCGGAACTCGCTGCAAAACGATCTTCGGATGAATTATTCGTTCCTTGATCCCCACGCGCATCAACATGACAGTCTGATCTATGCGGCGGGGAAGCGCTCTTAGCCGCGTTAGCCAGTCGTCGTAGTCTTTGAGAGTTTCGAAACGTAGCGCGTCGGCTAGCCTATTTACCGTGTGTACGCCGTCAAGCTGATTGAGCGGCAGAAGATACCAGCGATACTGAAAACCCTCGATCTCGTTTTCATAATTTCTCTTAAAGAGGTCGAAGTTCAGCTGATCCACGGGCGCCAGCGCGGCGCGGTCGATCTTTGTTAGTTTGGCCAATGTCTCCGCATCGTGATCATGCCGTTTGAATATCGCCTCTAGACTGATATCGCTCCAACGGTCGTTCCAACGCCGGTCTCCTAGAGTAGAAGCCCAAGCGGGATGCTGTTCCATTTTATAGTCCCATTCGGCAGCGAAGAGTTCGTGCAGCGTCTTCGTGGCTTCAACGGAACGGGCATCCTGCGCGTATGCTCCCGCATGGAGCAGGAACAGCACGACGATCGATCGCGCGCCATATTCAATCGCTCGCAACATTGATATCGGACCGATCCAACGAGGATTATTCGGACGCTACCCGATTCTCAGCAGCTTCCGCGCATTGCCATGCAACATCGCTTCGCGTTCGCTTGGCGTGCAGTTCATCGTCTGAATTTTTTCCGCGGCCATCCAATCGCCGAGATCGAACGGGTAGTCAGTGCCGACCATGACGTGATCGGCGCCGACCATGCGCTTCAAGTACTCGACCGTCTCGACGCGATAAACCAAGTTGTCGAAGTAGAGATTTTTTAAATATTTGCTCGGCGGTTCTTTTGCCGGCAACCGGGCAGAGCCGCTGCCGCTACGGAAACCGTTGTCGAACCTGCCAAGATGATATGGAAAGAAACCGCCGCCGTGGAGTAGCGCCAGCTTGAGATTCGGAAAACGATCGAAGACGCCGCTGTAGATCATGAAGCCGACGGAGAGCGTAGTGTCTGCGGGATTGCCGCAGACGGTGCGCAACCCGTAAGCACCCATTTTATCGCTGCCGAGGACCCATTCCGGATGCATGATCATAAGCACGTCCAATTCCTGTGCCTTCGCCCAGAACGAATCGAAGTCTTTGCTGTCGAAGTATTTGCCGACGACGTTGGATGCGATAGTGACGCCGGACATTTTAAGGTCACGGATAGCGTGCTCCAGCACGCGGGCCGCGCGCGGCGGGTCCTGCAGCGACCAAATTCATGATCGCTTCATTGTAGAGCTTCGACCATGATTCGCCGCGGTTGCCATCTAGCTCATAGCCGACGCATGCCGTGTGCACTTCGACGGTGGCAATTCCAATGTTGCCTTTGGTCATGACCTCGAGGCGGTTATTGATCTCCGTCATGCGTGGATCCGGATTGAGCCGGTTGCCATTGGGAAATCGGATCTGGAATGGATTGTCCTTGGTGTCCTTCGGCGGAAAGTATTCGACACCGAGCGCTTTGCCGTTGCGTTTGACCTCGTCGATAAGCTCCAGCGGAATGTAGTGGTGATGAATATCGATGGCACGTAAACCGCTGCCGCCAGGTTTTGTCGATGGTTGCGTCGCCGTCTGCGCACATCCCATTAGTAACATTCCCGCAGAGACGGCCGCGGTCTTTCCGGCGAACTGCAGGAAATCGCGCCGGGTCATCGTAGAGGTTGGGCGCTTCATCGTTCTACTCCATTGAACCGGTAAACGATCGAGTGAATGTGTTACATCGTCGACAATTTCAGCAGCGCCCGCGCGTTGCCGTGCAGCATCGCTTCGCGCTCGCTTTCGGTGCAATTCATCTGCTCGATTTTTTCCACCGCCATCCAATCTCCTAGAGTATAGGGATAATCCGTTCCGACCAGGACATGATCCGCGCCGACTTGAATCCCTGGTCGAAACGACCGAGATGGTAAGGAAAAAAACCGCCTCCGTGGAGGAGCCCCAGCTTGAGTTTGGGAAACCGATCGAAAACTCCGCTGTAAATCATAAAGCCGACCGACAGTGTCGTGTCGGCCGGGTTGCCGCAAACGGTTCGTAGACTGTAGGCGCCCATTTTGTCACTGCCCAGTATGGAGTCCGGATGCATGATCATCAGCACGTCCAGCTCTTCGGCCTTTTTCCAGAACGGATCGAATTCTTTGCCGTCGAAATACTTGCCGTTCACGTTCGATCCGATCGTCACGCCGGAAAATTTGAGCTCGCGAATCGCGTGTTCCAGGACACTTGCGGCTCGCACGGGATCTTGCAGCGGCACCGTCGCCATCCCGACAAACCGCTTTGGATAGCGTTTGACCAGGTTGTGAATGCCTTCGTTATAGAGCCGCGACCAGGCTTCGCCCTGTTTTCCGTCGAGCGGATAACCTTGAGCGCTGGGTTGCGACTCGACGGTTGCGATTGCGACCCTGCCGTCGCGCATGACCTCCAGACGTTTGTCCACGTCCATGATTTCAGGATCGACACCGGTTCGATTTCCCTTTCCGAAACTGAGCGAATGTGCCTCGCCCTTTGATGGCAGATATTCTATGCCCAATGATTTGCCGTGCTGCTTGATCTCGTCGATAAGCTCGGCAGGAAAGTAGTGATGATGAATGTCGATGGCGCGGGCCGTTTTTTTGCTGCCGTCAGCGGCCATGATTGCGCATCCGTTTAGAAAAGCGGATGAAAAGACCGCGCTTTTCGCTGTGAGTTTGAGAAAATCGCGTCGCGATATCGCCGCAAACTCATTGCCCATGAGTTATCTCCTTTAGGTTTCATTTGACCGAGACTATTACCCTGACGGAGACATTGTCAATTTCGCCATCGGCTCAAGTATCCCGCTTGTTATCCAAATGGTTTCAGATTTCACGGCATCCGTCTTTTCGGCAGCCGCTGATATTTGAATCTAAAGGTAGCAATGATGGCGGGAGATTAGTCAACAAGTGAGAACCATGTCAATGTGAGCCATTCACGATAGACATTTGCTCCACCTTGGAGTAAACGAGGCTGAAACTTAGGTTAGCAATCGATTCGCTGGTCCGAAGCGATGCTTGGTTCTCATCTGACCGGGAGTGAAAGAGATGCGGGTTTCACGCGGCCAAATTTTTCTTTGCCTTCCAATCGTTGGTTTACTGGTCGCTCCAACAGTTTTCGCGCAACCGCAGTTGAAAAAGATCCGCATGGGAATCTCGACCACGAGCATCGCTTTTTTGTCCATTTACGCCGCCCAGCTCAAGGGATTCTTTCGCGACGAAGGGATCGATCTGGAGCTCATTCTCATGCCGGCCACTCTCGCCAGCAGCGCCGTGCTGACCGGCGACATCGACTACAACGGCGCGGTCACCGGCGTGATCGCGGCAGCGGTTCAAGGGCGCCCGATGAAAGTCTTGATCTTCACGGCGGATCGTTCGCTCCAGTCCATTATCAGTCGCAAGGAGATCAAAGAGCCCAAGGACTTGAAGGGGAAAAAGATTGCAGGTAGCACTCCTGGCGCCACGGCCACCCTGCTCGCCAGACTCGCGGCAAAGCACTTCGGTCTCGACCCCGACCGCGACGTCGGCATCCTGACGATGGGCGGCGGCGACTCAGCCAGGCTCGCTGCCTTGGAATCCGGCATCGCCGACGCTACGGTTCTTTCGGTTCCCATCAGCATCGTCGCTGTCGAAAAAGGCTACCGCGAGCTGTTTTTCCTCGGCGAGATCGCGCGGTTCCCTCAGACCGGCTTCGGCACGTCCGACAAAAAAATTAAAGAAAGTCCGGACGAGGTTCTAAGGATGGTCAGGGCGACACTGCGCGGCCTCATGTTTACCTGGGACGAGAGCAATCGCGATGCGATCCTGGACATCATCATGAAGCGGCTCAAAATCGACGATCGAAGATTTGCCGCGGAAGTTTTCAAGCAGCGCACCCGTGGCCTTACCAGGGATGCCTCTGTGCGGCCCGAGGGCGTCCAGGCGCTCATCGACCTGCAGCGCGAGAGTGCTAAAGTGACGCGTCCGGTGCCCATCGCCCAGGTACTTGACTACAGTTTCGTGGAAAAGGCGCGCAAGGAATTGGGTTTGGCACGCTAAACTTTGTTACTGAATTGATATTGACCAAGGAGGATATGGCCATGCAAGATTCTGTCTCGGCGCAATCGGTTGCTACTTCAACTTCATCCGGAAAGCAACCGCGATTTTCGGGTTTCAGCCACTTGACCATACCATGCAAAGATCTCGAGCAGAGCAGGCGTTTTTTCACTGAAGTTTTGGGTGGCGAAATCGCCCATCCCGGGCCAAAGCTCGAGGTCCGCATAGGCGGGACGCTGGTGACCTTTTCGCCTGCCAGCGGCGGCTGGACGGCGCGCGATTCCGAGTACCCGCACTATGCGTTTTTCATCGAGCCGGAAGACTTTTTACCGATGAAGGAGCGGCTGGAACGTTACGGTGTGCCGACCACGGAACCCTGGACGCGCGACGACGTCAAGGCGCTGATGTATTTCCGCGACCCATCGGGGAATCTTTTCGAGATGTACTGCGCACAGGGGTTCCGAGGCAAGCTGCGCCGTGGTGCGAGAGCCGGCGGGGACTACGTAATCGACTTCGAAGCGCTCAATTACGATTGGAAATACTGATCGGTTAGATCGAAGTGTTTGCGGGACGTATCTGCTCGCACACGATAGCTCATATGATTTGAACCTCCTATTTCACCACGAAGCGCGCGAAGCACACGAAGGACTCGCATCGTTCTCGCGCCAAGACGCCAAGAACGCAAAGTGACGGGCCAGGCCCCGTCATTCCGAACGAATGTCAGGGATCTGAGAAAGATTTCTCCCTTAGGTCGAAATGACAAGCTCCCCCTTGGCGGCCTTTGCGCCTTTGCGCGAGACAATCAGATTTGGTTGCGGCTTAGCCACGCTAGAGTCTTTGGGTTAATTCTCCTATCGGAAGCTCGCGCCGTGGGCTGCGAACGTGCGGTCGATGAAGCCGCTTTCATCGAGTTTGCGCATGATGCGCGAGTCGATGACTTCTTCGGCTTTGATCTCGCCGATTTTCGGGGTGCGGATCTTCAACATGCGTTGCACATTGCGCAAGCCATCGAGCGAGGGAAACGGTTTTCGGTCGACGCCTTTGAGCAGATCTTGATAACCTTCTTCGGCCCCTGCGGCATCGATCTTGAGCCGTTTCATCAGCGTTTTTAGCACTGCCGGTTTATTCTTTGGCGCCAGCGCGAAGGCCAAGGCTTCGATCTCGGCCTTGAGGTAACTTTCGACAATATCCGGCCGCTGGGTAAGGAACGAATGCGGCACGACCATCGCCTGTCCAACGATGCGTTGTTTCAAATCGGAGTACTCACCGAGCACGGTGAAGCCTTTCTGTTTCAGTCTTTTGCTAAACACGCCGTCGAGCCCGGCAGCGTCGGCGACGCCGGTTTCGACGGCTTGCATCTGCACGCTTTGATCGCCGAGGACTTGCAGTAGGATATTGTCGCGCTGTTGATCCAAACCGAAGTGCTCGAGCCAAAGCAGCACGCCCATCCATGTCGTGCCGCCGATGCTGGTGACCGCGATCTTCTTGCCGCGCAAATCCTCGGCGCGTTTAATACTGGGCCGGGCGATTAAATCGTAGGAGTTGCGGCTGGAGAAAGTCGCGACGATCTTGAAATCATGGCCGGCGCCGATGGCTGCCAGCGTGGCGCTGCCGCCACTGCGGCCGAGTTGAATATCGCCCGAGGCCATTCCGGCGACTAGAGTGGGCGCGCCGCGCAAATAAACTTGCTCGACTTGCAGACCGTACTTCACCAAATAGCCTTGTTCCTCGCTGATCCACAGCGGCGCGACCCGCGCGTTGATAGCGGCGTAGCCGACGATGAGTTTATAAGGCGCAGAGGCGCTATGGGAGTGAGTATTGCAGGTCAGAAGAATCGAAGCAGAAACGATGATTGCCAAAATCCAATTCATTGATACTTTCCTCACTTCACGCCGTAGTTCGCACAAATCCGGTCGAAGTTGCCGCTCTTGTCTAACGTATGCATGATGGAATCGTCAATTAGCTCTGCGAGCTAGTGTCCTGACCCAGAAGTTCGCGACATAATTTCCCCTCACTCCGCCCAAAAATCTCCCCTTCCCCTCTTTCCCAAAGTTTCCCAAAGAGGGGTTAGAGTCCTGCCAGCGAAACTTCCCCCTTTGAAAAAGGGGGATAGAGGAGGATTTGAGTGCGGCTTCAACCATTGCCATTGTTTGGAGTTTTTGAATGAACTCCTGGGTCACCACACTAGACGTAAACATGATCCGCGGTCCAAACATCATGCTAAGATTTTTCAATTCTTAAACTGCGCCAGCCACTGATATACGATCTCGACGATTTCCGCCGTGTG
>WNGA01015881.1_pt1 | contig 15299 bp, 13 predicted proteins | sample 5400061 | NCBI WGS metagenome assembly WNGA01 (sample SAMN13153366, study PRJNA577476) | soil metagenome | isolation source: 100 cm soil or saprolite under grassland replicate 2 | place: USA:California | collected 2016-06-15
CAGCCTTGGTGATCCAATAGAGATCGATCTCGAGCTGCACGAGCTTGGGATCGGTGCTCTGGAGCAGCACGTCGTAGGGGACCTGCCCTTCCATTTTGGGGAATTCGAAATCGTGGTTGTGATAGGCGAACTGGATCCCAGCATCGTGCGCAGCCTGTCCTGCGTGGTTGAAGACCTGCGCGAAGTTCTTCCAGTCGTCCAACGTCTTGCGCCGTTCCGCAGGAATCCAGGGCATGACGATGTACTCGTGCCCGATCGTCTTGGCCGCGTCGAGCGCCGCCTTCCATTGGTCGTCGCTCTCGAACGGGATGTGCGTGGAGGGGGCCGAGAGTCCGTGCCGGTCGAGCATCGCCTTGACTTCGGCCGGCGAATGATTGGAGTAGCCGGCGAACTCGACCTCCTTGTAGCCGATCTCGGCCACGTGCGCGAGCGTGCCTTCGAAGTCCGCTTTCATCTGATCGCGGACCGTGTAGAGCTGGAGGCCGACCTTGTCCAATCGTGCGCTGTGCGCGGTGCGCGGTGCCACGTGCGCGAGCGTGCCTTCGAAGTCCGCTTTCATCTGATCGCGGACCGTGTAGAGCTGGAGGCCGACCTTGTCCAATCGTGCGCTGTGCGCGGTGCGCGGTGCGCGGCAAAACAGCGTCGTCGCCCCAACTGCTGCCATCGTTTGCACGAACTCGCGTCGATTCACCCCGCGTACCTCGTTCTTCATAGCTCTCTCCTCTTCATGGCATCGACCGCATACGCAGCGGCCCGCGCCGTGAGTGCCATGTAGGTAATGGATGGATTCTGGCAAGCCGTCGACGCCATGCAGGCGCCGTCGGTGATGAACAGATTCGGCACATCCCACGATTGATTGTGCGCGTTGAGGACCGACGTCTTTGGATCTTTGCCCATCCGCGCCGTGCCCATCTCATGGATGACGAGACCGGGCGGGTTGTTGCTCGTGTAGGGCTGGATGTCGTGTGCCCCCGCCTCGGCGAGCATCTCGGCGGCACTGATCGACATGTCGTGGACCAGCGCCTTCTCATTCTCGCCATATGCGCAGCTGATCCGGGCCACCGGAATGCCCCAGGCGTCCACCTTGTTCTTATCGATCTCGACGACGTTCTCCTCTTTCGGGAGCATTTCACCGAAGCCGTAGAGGCCGAAGCCCCAGGGACCAGGTTTGCGGAGCGACTTCTTGAAGTCGGCGCCAAAGCCCGTCTGCTCCATCCCGCGGCCCCAATCGGACCGGCCCCCGCCCCCCTGGAAGCCATACCCGCGCAGGAACGACGATTTGCCCTTCCCGATGTTGCGGAATCGGGGCACGTAGATGCCGTTGGGGCGATTGCCAATCGAATCGCGGTCGAGCGGACCGTCGATCCGGCCGTTGGCGCCGCCGCCCATGATGTGATCCATCAGATTCCTACCAACCTGACCGCTCGAATTCGCGAAGCCAGTCCCGGAGTTGAGGAGGATCCGCGCCGACTCGATGGTGGACGCGCACAGGAAGATGATGCGCGCCTGGAACTCGAGCGCGTGCTTGGTCTGGCCATCGATGACACGCACGCCGGTCGCCCGGCCGCGCCGTTTGTCATAGGTGATGCTGTGGACCACGCTGTAAGGCCGCAGCGTGAGGCGGCCGGTCGCCTGGGCGGCCGGCAACGTCGCATTGACGCTCGAGAAGTACGAGCGCGTGATGCAGCCGCGGTGGCACGGCCCGCAGTAGTGGCACGCGGCGCGGCCATTGTGCGCCTCGGTGAGCACGGCGCAGCGGCCGATCGTGACCATCCGCTCGCCCGGCCAGGCGCGACTGACGGCGTCGCGCATCGTCTGTTCGACGCAGTTGAGCGCCATGGGCTTGAGGAATTTGCCGTCGGGTAACTGCGGCAACCCCTCCGCCTGGCCGCTGATGCCGACGAACGTCTCGACGTGGTCATACCACGGCGCGATGTCGGCGTAGCGAATCGGCCAGTCGACGCCGATGCCTTCGCGCGCGTTCGCCTCGAAATCGAGGTCGCTCCAGCGATAGACCTGCCGTCCCCACATGATCGACCGCCCGCCAACCTGGCGGCCGCGAATCCACGAGAACGGCTTGTCGGGAGGCGTGGTGTACGGGTTTTCGAGGTCGTTGACGAAAAACTTGTAGGCCATCTCATCGCACGCGTAGCACTGCTGCTGGATCGGCTGTTCCCGGGACAGGCGTTTGTGGTCGCCCATGCCGCGGAACTTCATCTCCCACATCGGCACGTGCTCGACGTAGTCGGTCTCGGGATTGATCGGCCGACCCGCTTCGAGGACGAGCGTCTGCAGGCCGCGCTCGGTCAGCTCCTTCGCCGCCCAGCCGCCCGACATGCCCGAGCCGATTACAATGGCGTCGTAGGTTTTCATTGGTCGAGGGGGTAGCAGGGCTCGTAGCGGCCCGGCACGACGCGGTAGTGCAGCTCGGAACTCGCGCCGACTTCCGATGTGTAGTAGCCCGTCAGCGTCAACCACTTGATGCCTTGGAAGAAATTCTTCGATGTATCGCTCTTCGTGTCGCGCAGTCGCGCCAGCTCGTAGTCCAGATCCGTGAGGATCTCGGTCTGCTGCTGCGCTGTGCACGCGACGAAATCTTTCCCGAACGACGCGCGGCTTCGCTCATCCACGTTCGCGAGCCCGGCCGCGAACACCTGACGCTGCTCGTCATCGCCCCAATCGGCGAGCATGACGTCGATGAATGCGGACACGCCGGCGTCGCGGGCGCCCGGCGTATCGGTCTTGGGAATGATCAGCTCGGCAATCGTGGCGACGGTTTCATTCTGGTGGGCATCGAGCGCGCGCAGGGTTCCAGCGCGTACCCGATTGTGGACGGCGCGGCCGACTGCGAGGAGCTGATCGGGGAGCGCAGCCGCCCCGGCGAGCAGGAGCAGTGCTTCACGCCGGTTCATGCTTTAACTTGGCACGCAAACGGCCCGCTGGCCATGTGGCCGGCGGGCCGTCACACTTCGTCAGGTTATTCGAAGGGCAGAGACGTACCGAACGTCAGCGATTTCACGTCGTAGAGTGTGCGGCGTTCGACTTGGAACATCCGACCGCCAAGTCTCAGGCGAATGCCCCAGCCCCATGTGGACGTGATATGGCCGTATGTCCTTGAACGCTCGACGTAGGTCCCCTGCGGATTCGTGGAATCCCACAGGTAGGTTGTACCGTTTATCCAGACTTGCCGAGCCAGAACGCCGACCGTGAAATACGGCGAGATCCGAGCTCTCGGCAAGGGCGTCAGGGCTGATGTCAAACCGAAGACCAGATCACCACGTTGGATCTCACCGCTGTAGTATGTGCTGCTCCCAAGGGCATTCACGAACCCCTGTGACGGTCCCCAGCTACCGCCCATAAGAAGACCAAGCCGAAACGGACCACGCCGCCCCACCAGATCGTAGTCGGCACGCACACGCAACCCCCACACGCCGCGCGGGATTATCGACCAGTCGGGACCAGCTGAGAGCGTCCAGCGCGATGGTGCTTGTGGCGTTTGAGCCGCGGCGGGACTAACGAAGGAAAGCGCGAGCGGCAGAACGAGGAAAGAGCGCATGGGTCCTCCTTCAGAAGTTCTTCTAGAACGGCAGGTTCTTACCGAGTGTCAGTGACCTGGTACCAAAATTCCGCATTTCGAGCTGGAACGTGTGACCACCGATTCGCGCGCGAATCCCGATCCCCACCTGCGCGAGAAGGTCACCGTAGGTTCGTGACCTCTCCGGACTGCTCCAGGCGAGCGACCCATCGGCATTCCTGAACGAATTCGCACCATGAGACCACGATTGGCGTGCGTAGACCCCCATCATGATATAGGGCGAGAACCTCGCACGTGGCAGCGGTGAGATCGCCGCGGATAGTCCGATTGTCAGATCGACCGATTGCTTGAAGCCGCCGTAGCTCGAGCCATCGAGATACGACGCGAAAAAGCTCTGCGTCGGCGACCAAAAGGTGCCGGCCTCCAGTCGCAACCGAAACGGACTCGTCGGTCTGGTGAGATCATATTCTGCGCGCAGCCGGCCACCCCAGAATTGACCACTGACTGTAGGGGTCCATTCGGGACCGGCCGACAACGTCCAGCGCGTCTGCGCGGCACCAACTGTGGTTGTGAGAAGAAGAGCGACACTAACGATGAAGAACCGCACCGGCCCTCCTTGAGGGGTTCTCCTCAACCTCGTAGAGCGTCTCGCCGCCCGCTAGACGCCCCGCGCCAAGCGTCATAATCCCTCCGATTTACCGCCGTTGCTGCGCGAACAGCCAGGTCCTGAACTCCTCGGAGGCGTAGGCGGCATCCCACGAGTTGTGGTTCAGGCCCAGGAGCTCTGTGTAGTGCACGTCGACTCCGGCCGCCTTGAGCGCAGCGGCAGGCTCACGCGACCCGTTCACGTTGACGACCTGATCGACCTCGCCGTGGAAAATCCAGATCGGCACCTTCCCGAGGCGCTGCACGAGCATCGGCATCACGTGGGCGCTGTCGCCCGGCACCACGGGGACCGAGCCACGGAACTGCGGGAACTCACGGACCCAGCCACAGATCGGCACAACGGCCGCGAAGAGCTCCGGATGTCGAAAGGCGACGTACCAGGTCCCATGTCCGCCCATCGAAAGGCCGGTCAGATAGACACGATTCGGATCCACGTGGAATTCTCGCATCGTTTGCTGCAGCGCGGCGACGGCCATGTCGGCGGGAGTCCCGACCCACTGGGAATCGCGTGGTACCTGTGGGAACACCACGATCGCGGGATAGCGCGAGGGGTTCTGCCGGATCGCCGGCGCCAAGCCGACGTTGGTCTGCAGGAGGCCGTCGTCACCGCGCTCGCCCGCGCCATGCAGAAACAGGATCGCCGGCCAGGTCGGTTTCGTGACGTAATCTGCGGGGACGTAAACCTGATAGTGATATGACTTCCCGGCCACGGAGATGTTGCGATCGAGAAACCCAGTTTGCGCTTGCTGGAGCGAAGCGGTCATCCCGAGCAGCAGGAAAAGCATGGTCCCCCCGGAGATCAAGAGATTTGGCCTATCGGTTACCAGGGCGGCGGCGTACCGGGTTGGTCCGTGGTCGCACGGCGGCGATCCAGCGCCGCCAGCACCTTATCCACCACCCACACCAGCAGCTCGTAGACGGCCACCGCCCCGAGCACCGTGAACACGCCGGCAATGATCGCGGCCCAAAGCGGGCTGCCGTTTTCCATCAACTTGTTCCGGTAATGGTCGAAGTCAGCGACGTACTCCTTCATGGTGAGAGCACGGCCGCGCGCGACATCGCTCGCGATACTCTGGCCGATGCCGTAGCCCGCCACAATGCCCAGCAACACCGCGACGATCACGCGGGCAACGATCCTGCGAGTTCGCTGCCCTGCCCCCTCAGACATCGGTCGTTCCGAGTTAATAGCCGTAGCCCTCCACTCCTGCTGCTCGCCAATCGGCGGTATAGAAGACCGACACGGCGGTCCCTCCACCCGACGCACGCGCCGACCTTGCGTGGCAAGCGTAAGCAATTGGTGAACCCAAGTATGAGAACCCCAGCGGCGCAACGGCGTCACACCCGGCAAACGTCCATTGCCGGCCTTCCACTGTCAGTCCTCGATACCAATCGGTGAGATCGGTGCTGAGAAACTTGCGGAATCGTGCTGTGATCGGCGCACTGTCCGGCTGCGTCACGATCGCGCGCAGTAATGCGGGGATCGCCACCGGCGGTTGCCTCCCGCTCGTCGTCGTGACCAGGTGCGGCGCCTGCAACGCGGGCTCGAGCAGCCCGGCAATTCCGTACGCGATCGCGCCCACCTGCGCCTCGGCGAGATTCGCCAGCACGATGACGGTGAGACCCCCCGCCGACTGCGGGTAGCGGGCAATGGCCGTCTTGAACCCCTGCCAGCTTCCGGTGTGCGAGATGCGCCGCTGGGCTCGTTGTGGGAGCAGGTACCATCCGAAGCCGTACGGATAGTTCGCGCCGTCGCTCAGCCGCACCGGTGTCCACGCCGTATCGAGCGCCGCGGCACTGGGCACTCGGGCGTGATTCAGCGCGATCGCCCAGCGCGCCAAATCGCGCACGGTGAAGTAGAGCGCCCCGTCCGCGGTGGTGTTGAGCGTCGGCGCCACCCACTCCTGATTGATGAATGAGCGCACCCAGGAGCAGGTAGCCGGTGTTGCTGTAGCTCCAGCGTTCGCCCGGCCGGAAGTCGAGCGGCCGCGACGCCGCGAACTTCACGAGCTCGTCTTCGGTGTAGTCCTTGCGATAGTTGAAGGTCGAATCGGTGTACTCGGCGACGCCCGACGTGTGGGTCAAGAGGTGCCGCACGGTGATCCCCTGCCACACCGCTGCCCCCTCGGGAAACCAGCCCACGATCGAGTCATCGAGCCGGAGCAGATGATGATCGGCCAGCATTTCGACGAGCGCGGCCGTGAACTGCTTGCCCATCGATCCCGACTGATAGACCGTGCTATCCGACGCGGGCGCGTGCAGCTCGACGTTCGCGAAGCCGTAGCCGCGTGACAGCACGATACGGTCGCCGCTGAGGACGGCCAGGGAGAGCCCGGGAATGTGCTGGCGTTCCATCTCCGCGAGGACGTAGCGGTTGATGGCTCCCGTGTCGCTCTGCGCGAGCAGCAGCAGAGACAGCAGCAGGCCTGTGGTCACCGGGTGTCGTGCACGCCCCAGACGCTGCGCAGTACGTCACTGATTTCCCCAAGCGTTGCGCGCACGCGCACGGCGTCCAGGATCGGCTCCATCAACGGCGCGTCGGATTGGCGTGCGGCCGCCTCGAGGGCCGCCAGTGTGCTCTTCACCCCTCCCCCGTCCCGCGTCCCCCGTAACTTCGCAAGACGTTCGCGCTGCATGTCGGCCAGCTTTGAGTAGTCCGGGGCGGAAATCGGCGGGATCAGCTCTCCCGTGACGTATTCGTTCACTCCCACCACGACTTGCTTCCCCGCCTCGATGTCACGCTGTTGCTCGTAGGCGCTGCGGGCGATCGCTTCCTGGAAAACGCCGCGCTCAATCGCCTTGACGGCTCCCCCGCCACGCTCGATCTCTTCGACCAACTTCCTGGCCTCGGCTTCGATGCGATCCGTCAGTGTCTCCACATACCAGCTGCCGCCGAGCGGATCGACGACGTCCGGCACACCCGTTTCGTGCGCGAGCAGCTGCTGGGTTCTGAGCGCCAGCGTCACGCTGCGCTCGGTGGGAAGCGCCAGCGCTTCATCGTAGGAGTTCGTGTGGAGCGACTGCGTGCCGCCCAACACGGCGGCCATCGCCTGAATCGCCACGCGCACCACATTGTTGAGCGGTTGCTGCGCCGTGAGCGTCGCGCCACCCGTCTGGGTATGAAAGCGGAGCCGCGCGGCGGCGTCGGCGGCGTTGAACTTCTCTTTCATGAGCCGCGACCAGAGCCGGCGCGCCGCGCGGAACTTGGCGATCTCCTCGAACAAATTGGTATACGCCGCGAAGAAAAACGAAATCCGCGGGGCGAAGTCGTCGACCGCGAGTCCGGCGGAGCGCGCGCGGCGCACGTATTCGAGGCCATTGGCAAACGTGAAGCCCAGCTCCTGCACCGCCGTCGCGCCCGCTTCCCGCATGTGGTAACCCGAGATCGAAATCGGGTTGACGCTCATCTTGGCGCGGGAGGTGAACCGAAAGATCTCGGCGACGAGCCGCAGCGACGGCTCCGGAGGATAGATGTACGTGCCCCGCGCGATGTATTCCTTGAGAATGTCATTCTGAAGCGTGCCTTCGAGCTTGGTGAGCGGAACGCCCTGCTCTTCCCCGACCGCCACATACATCGCGAGCAGAATCGCGGCCGTCGCGTTGATCGTCATGGACGTGGAGACGCGATCGAGCGGGATGCCATGGAACAGCCGCTCGAGATCCTCCACGCTGTCGATCGCCACGCCGGCGCGTCCCACTTCCCCGTCCGCCATCTGATGATCGGAGTCGTAGCCCATCTGGGTGGGTAGATCGAACGCGACCGAAATACCCGTCTGTCCGGCGTCCAACAGGTGGCGAAAACGGGCGTTCGTCTCTTCGGCCGTGCCGAAGCCCGCATACTGGCGCATCGTCCACAGCTTGCCGCGATACATCGTGGGGTAGATGCCGCGCGTGAACGGCGGCTCGCCAGGCGCGCTGTGATCGTTCACGGGACGTTCCAGCCAATCGGGTGTCACCGACCTGTAAGCACCGATCGCGCGAATGCGACGTCGCGTTTGGAGCCGATGATCAGCGGGGTGCGCTGGTGGAGCTCGGCGGGTTTGATGTCCAGGATGTCGCGTTCGCCATCGATTGCCGCACCGCCCGCCTGCTCGACCACGAACGCCAGCGGCGCCGCTTCGTAGAGCAAACGCAGTTTGCCGTGCGGCGAGATCGTGTCGGCAGGATAGAGAAAGACGCCGCCCGACATCAGGTTGCGGTGGATGTCGGCGACGAGCGACCCGATGTAGCGCGCGTTCTTCGCTTCGACCCGTCCGCCGTCGCCGTTTTTGAATGCGCCCACGACGCGCTGGATACCGGGCGCCCACTTGTTCCAGTGACTCTCGTTGACGCTGTAATACTGGCCGACGTCGGGCGAGCGGATGTCGGGGTGTGACAGCAGAAACTCGCCGATGGTGGGATCGAGCGTGAAGCCGTGCACACCCTGCCCCGTCGTATACACGAGCATCGTGCTCGAGCCATACAGGATGTAGCCGGCGGCGATTTGCGCGCGGCCCTTCTGGAGACAGTCGGCGAGCGAGCCTGGACCCTTTTTCGTGGCGCTGCGCCGATGAATGGAGAAAATCGTGCCGATCGAGACGTTGACCCCGATATTGGTCGAGCCGTCGAGCGGATCGTACAACAGCACATACTTGCCGCCGCGCCGATCCTCACGCACCTGGATCGGGATGGGCTGTTCGTCCTCCTCCGACGCCACGACACACACCCGGCCCGTGTGCGCGACGCTGTGGCGCACCGTCTCGTTGGCGAATAGATCGAGCTTCTGTTGCACCTCGCCCTGGACGTTGATCGCACCCGATTCGCCGAGGATATCGGTGAGGCCGGCGCGTCGCACCTGACGGGAGATGATTTTGGCGGCGAGGCACAGATCGTAGAGCAGGTTCGACAGCTCCCCCGTGGCTTCGGGGTGCAGCCGTTCCTGCTCCATGATGAACCGCTCAATCGTGACGACGGACGTCGGTGCTTGCGAGCGTGCCATGACTCGAGACGGTAAAGGTGATCGTGCCCCGCTCATCCGTGCGGAGCACGGTGACGCCATGTCCTCGCAGCCGCGCGAGCGTCTCCGGCGCGGGATGACCGTAGCGGTTCTTCGTTCCCACACTGATGACGGCCTCGGTCGGCCGCAGCTCATCGAGCCAGCGGTCCGAAGTCGCGCCGCGTGACCCGTGATGCCCCACCTTCAGCAGCGTCACCCGCCCGACCTGACCCGCAAGATGCGACTCGGTCGGGATTCCCGCATCGCCCGCGAGGAGCACCCGCGTGCGCCCGTAGGTCACGAGCAGCACGACCGATTCCTCGTTGATGTCCGTCTGGCTCACCGCCCACGCCGAGTCCGGACTCAGGACGTCGATCGTGACCCCATCGAGCTCCAGGCGGTCGCCGCGCCGCGCCGGCCGCCACTGGGCACCATCGTTCTCGACCGCGCCGAGGAAACCAAGATACCCCGCATCCGGCACCGGCTGTCCCGGCTCGAGCACGAAAGCCGGATCGAACGCATCGAGCACCGCCGGCAAGCCGCCGAAATGATCGAGATGCGCGTGCGTGGCCACGATCGCGGCGAGCTGCGTCGCGCCTGCCTCGCGCAAAAACGGTACCACGACTCGGCGGCCGGCGTCTCCCTGTGGTCCGCGCGGCCCGCCGTCGATCAGCAGCCAGCGCCCCGCCGGACTCCGCAACGCGATCGCATCACCTTGGCCGACGTCCAGGAAACTTACGGTAAGGCAATGACAGTCTGAAAGGCGTGTAAAGGCGTGGAAAAGCGCGGTCCACGAGATGAGCGTACCGACGAACCCAACTCGCGCTGCGATCACCCACCGCCGGCGCGGCGAGTTCCACAACCACCACGCGAGAGCTAAGACCGCCAACCAGACGGCGGCGGCGCGCGGCCCCGCAATCATGATGAAGTGACCGCCCGGGAGCGCTGCGGCGGCGCGTGCGACCACGTCGAGCAGCGCCAAACACAGCCCGGCGCCGGCCGCCAGCCAGCTCGATGAGAGCAGCAGGGCCACCATGAGACCGGGAACCGCGAGTCCGGCCAGCGGGATGGCGGCGACGTTTGCGACGACGCCAATCGGGGCGACCGTGCCGAAGGTATAGGCCGTGATCGGTGCCGTGAGCAGCGTCGCCGCGGCGGCGGGGGTGAGCAGCCGTACCGCTGTGGGAAGACGTTCAGTCGCCCGCCCCGCCCAGATCACTGCGGCGACCGCGGCGACCGACAGCCACGCGCCGACCGACTGCACGGCCCACGGATCGCCGAGCATGACACACAACGCCGCGAGCGCGACCAGTCCTCGCGGCGCGACCACGCGCTGGCGCAGCTTCGCGATGTCGAGGAGCGCGAGCATCGCCACCGAGCGCGCCGCGGGCGCGGGAAAACCGAGCAGCCAGACGTACGACAGCATGACGCAAGTCCCGGCCGCGAAGCGCGCGCGCGCTCCGAGCCGCAGGCGCACGAGTACGACGTTCACCCAGGCGGCGAAGAACCCGACGTGCAGTCCCGAGATCGACAGGAGGTGCGCGAGACCCGAGCGCGTGTAGCGCTCGCGCAGCTCGGCATCGAGCTCGGCGCGACGCGCGATGACGAGCGCGTCTACCAGCGGCGCGCGTGCGCCGAACAGGCGCCGGCTGCGCTCGGCGATCCGATCGCGCAGCGCGCCACGCCCGCGAGGGACGGCGTCGAGCTCGCGCACCCGCCGCGCCACGAGGATGCCGCGCCCGGCGTCACCGAGAAATCGGCCCGCCACCACCCACATCGTGCCGCCGTGCGCTGGATGTCCTTCCGGCCACCGGATCGCGAGTGTGCCGCGGCAGGTGCCGGCGCGGACGACACCTTCGGCGACGCCGCCAGTTGCTGAAACGGGGTCGGTGAGCTGGACAACGACGGAACGGGTTACCGGTGTGTTGGCCCCGGGGCGCGGCCCCGGGGCACTCCACCCACCGACGCATGAGGCGCGCTGTTCGCGTAGCGCCGCGCCGCCCCACAGAATGCCGGCGACCAGCATGACGCCGAGTGCGGCGCCGAGCGGCGCGCGTCGGAAGAGAAATGCTGCGCCGATCAAGACGCACCACGCCGTTGCACGCAGTTCCACGCCGTTCAACGCCGTACCGAGGCCGGCGGCGAAGGCAATTGTGAGATAGAGAATCGGCGGGCGCACCGGCCCGCCTCAGGCTACAGCTGGCTGGGTTTCGCTCCGCAGCGAGGGGCGAGGGCGACCTTCCGGAAGGCTTCGAGGAGGGCGACGTCGAGCTTGGCCTTCTCCTGGTCGCTCTGCAGCGACAGCTCGGTGAGGATCTCGCCCTGGCGCGTAGAGACGTAGTGAGGTGAGAGGCGATTGAGCGCGAAGACGAGCACGTCGCTCCGGCAGGTATCGCAACCGCAGAACTTGGGAAACTTGTCGCGCAGGCTCTTGTACTCCCGCTGCACGACCTCCATGGTCACGTTGGTTACTGCCATGCGACCTCACCCCCACCCCCTGCCCCCCTCTCCGCGACGCGGAGAGGGGGAACGGAGGTGACGGCGGTGAACGTCGAGCCGGTCGTCCCGGTGAACCGCACCCGACGGTAGGTCCCGATCCACTCCGGCGGCCCGTCCAGCAGCGCAATCTTGTTCGTGCGCGTCCGCGCCTGCAGTAAGTCGCCGCGCTTCGCGGGTCCTTCGACCAGGACCTCGTGGGTCGTACCGACGAGTCCGATGTTCTTCCGCTTCGCCACGCGGCGCACCAGCTCGATGAGCCGGCCGATGCGCTCGGTCTTGGTTTCTTCCGACACGTGGTCCTTGATCCGTACGGCCGGTGTGCCGTCGCGAACTGAATACTTGAACGTGTAGGCGTCGTCGAACTGGACCTGCTCCACCAAAGACAGTGTTTCCTGGAACTCCGCTTCCGTCTCGCCCGGGAATCCCACGATGATGTCGGTCGAGAGGGCGGTGCCGGGCACCACGGCGCGCAGCGCCGCCACGACGTCGAGATAGCGGTCCCGGTCGTAGCGCCGCAGCATCCGCTTGAGGGTGCGCGAGCTGCCGCTCTGCACCGGGAGATGCACGTGCTCGCACACGGCCGGCGTCTCGGCCATCGCCGCGAGCACGCGCGGCGTAAAATCCGTGGGATACGGCGACGTGAAGCGCACGCGCCGCATGCCATCCACAGTTCCCACGGCGCGGAGAAGATCGGCGAAATCATGCTCGCCGTCGTGATAGCTGTTGACGGTTTGGCCAAGGAGCGTAACCTCCGTCGTGCCGTTCTCCGCGAGGCGCGCGACCTCCTGCACGACGTCGGCTAACTTGCGGCTCCGTTCGGGCCCGCGTGTCATCGGAACGATGCAGAAGGTGCACCGATAATCGCAGCCGCGTTGCACCGTTACGAACGCCGAGACCGGATTGTCGCGGACCGGCGGAACGTCCTCGTAGTGTTCCCACCCCTTGAACGCGACCTCGGCGGCGCGCTCGCCACCCCTGGCACGCTCGATCAGCTCGGGCAAACCGCGGTAGCCGTCGGGTCCGATGACGAGATCCACTTGCGGGACACGCTCGAGCAGCTTGGGGCCAAGACGCTGCGCCATGCATCCCACGACACCCAGCACATCTCCCGGGCGCTTGTAGCGTTTCAGCTCCCCCATGCGTCCCAGGACCCGCTGCTCCGCGTGATCGCGCACGGCACAGGTATTCACGAGCAGCACGTCCGCCTCGGCGGGATCGGCGGTGCGCACGTAGCCCGCACGGCCCAGGACACCGAACATCAGCTCGGAATCCGAGACGTTCATCTGGCAGCCGTAGGTCTCGATGTAAACGCGGCGCATCGCTAGTTGACCGTCACCTCGAAGCGGGGACGTCCGTCCCACAGGTGCGTATCAAGATAGACGCTCAGATAATCTTCCGTCATCACCTCGACTTGACCCTTCCGTCGGCCCGTGACGACGCCATCAGCTGTCTGCCCTCTGCGGTCCTGACGATAGGCCGCCGCTTTCGTCTCGCCCAGCTCCCGCAGCTCGCGCGCCCGCTCGCGAATCACCTCCGGCCGGAGCTGGCCGGCAAGCCGCGCCGCCGGCGCATCGCGACGCACGGAGAACGGAAAGACGTGGAGATAGGTGAATGGTAATGCGTGTAAAAGCGTGAGAGAGGCGTGGTGATCGTCCTCGGTTTCGCCCGGAAATCCGGCGATTACGTCGGCACCGAGACCCAATACCGGTAGCCGCTCCGCCAGCCACTCGATCCGCTCGCGATAGGATTCCGCCGTGTACCAATGCCGGCCCATGCGCCTGAGGACGCGGTTCGAGCCCGACTGGAGCGGCGCGTGCAGATGCGCGGCGAGGTTGCGGGGCGCGTCGATGAGGAGCCGTGCAAGGGTGTCATCGAGTTCGGTCGCTTCGATCGATGAGAGACGGAAACGCACCTGAGGAACGGCAGCGATGAGAGACTCGAGAAGGTGCCCCAGTGTGCCCCGGGGCGAGGCCCCGGGGCTCCCCACCCTCGATACGTCCTGCCCATAGGTCCCGATGTGCACACCCGTGAGCACGATCTCGGCGTGCTCCTCCGCCAGCGCCCGCGCCTCCTCCACCAGCTCCGCGACTGGCCGCGACCGGTTTGCGCCCCGCGCCACCGTCGTCGCGCAAAATGTACAATGCTCGTCGCAGCCATCCTGGATTTTTAACAACGCACGACACCTACCATTCAGGTGTAGGGGCGCAGCATGCTGCGCCCCTACCCGAATCGAACTGGGCCCCCCTACCCGAATCGAACTGGGCGCCCCTACCCGAATCGAACTGGGCGCCCCTACCCGAACCGAACCCGTCATTCCAGCCGCTCGTAGAACGGTTACCGGATCCGCATTCGCCACCACGGCGCGCACCGATGGCAGCGCCGCGATCGCGCCGTCGTCGAGCGCCGCCGCGCACCCCATCACGATCGTTTGCGCGTGGCCCTGCTTCGCCACATGTCGCACGAAGCGGCGCAGCTTGACTTCGCTTTCATTCGTGACGGTGCAGGAATTGATGACGGTGAGGTCGGCACGCGCGGGGTCATCCACGACGACCGCGCCGCTCTCGTCGAACGCCTGACGCACCCGCTCGGTATCGTACTGGTTGGCTTTGCACCCAAAGGTGTGGAAGTAGACGTTCACGGCCGCACGGTGAGCCCCAGCAGAAACGTCCAGACGCGCTCCGTGAGCCCGGTGCCTTTGCGTTCCAGCCGCTCGATTCCGATGTCGAGCCGGCCGCGGCCGCCCGAAAACTGCCGGCCCAGTCCCGCCGAGTAGCCGACCTCGCTCGGCGTCTTCCCGACCCCGAAGGGCAGCTGCCCCCCGCGCACGCCGAACCGGAACGGCGATGCCGGCCGGCCGATCTCGGCGCCGAAGGACCAGTTGAACGTGTCGTGCGATGTAGAATCGGCGGTGCCTGCTCCCGCCCATTTGCGCCACGTCACCGTCCCCGCGAGGCTCGCCTGCGCCCCGGCCCGCCACTGCACGCCCGTACCGTACGTCAGCGGCAAGTCGTTCTCGGCCACGGTGTGGCCGCCGACGTCGGCGCGGAGCTTGAAGTCGGACCGGAGCCAACCGCCGATGCGCAGATCGCGCGACACGTCGAACAGCAGGCTCGCCGATCCGCCGTTGCCGCCGTACGCGACTTCGTCGCGGGCGGTGGTCGTACGGTAGTTTGCGGTATCGGCGAAGCTGCGTTTAGCGATGACGCGCGTGGAGCCGGTGAGCCGATGCAGACCCAGCCCCAGCGCGAGGCGGCTGCCCACGCGCGCCGCGACCGCGAGCCGCAGGTCCGACACCGCGCCGTCGCTCGTGATCTCGTCGGTGATCGGCTGCTGCACGCCGCGCAGGTCGATGGTGTCCTGGATGACGACGCCGAACGTGCGGTCGAGATACGTCGAGAAGCCGCCGCCCACGACGATCCGCGAGGACACCGGTCCCGCGATCACGAGCGCCGGGAAGCGGGTAGCGCGGAACGATGCGGTGGTGCCGCTCGCATCGATGGAGCGCCAGGACGTGCCACTTGCCATGCTGGCGCTCATGCGCCGCACGTCGGCCAGCGCCGCATCCGTCATCGGCGAGAAGGCGTCAAACGGCGCAAACGCCCCGCCGGTGCTGCGCGCGCGCACGCT
>WNGA01017163.1_pt1 | contig 15292 bp, 9 predicted proteins | sample 5400061 | NCBI WGS metagenome assembly WNGA01 (sample SAMN13153366, study PRJNA577476) | soil metagenome | isolation source: 100 cm soil or saprolite under grassland replicate 2 | place: USA:California | collected 2016-06-15
CCCTCGATCCTCATTGTTTTCCTGATTTTCCCGGTTGCTCTCCCGATCACACGTTCAGGGCATCCTTTACTGCGGACAATCCTTCGCATCGCAAGACAATTCACGAACAATTATTTGAACATGCAGCAGCAGAACACGACGAACAAAAACGAATCGAGGCAGTTGTAAAGTTGGTGGTCGATCAACTCTCCGCCCTCGCAGATCTGGAGCCGGCTCCGGACGTCGTTGTGCTCGTGATGCCCCCGTCAGTTGAAGCAGCCTGCGCTTCGATTGGCGCTGTCTTCGCGCGCCAAAAGGTCCGCCTGTCACCGCAGGAGAGCTTTCAGCGCGCGCTGCAGCGGGAGGCGGCTCGAACTGGCCAAGGCATCCTCAATCTGGATTTCGACACGGCCGACGAAACAGAATTGATCTCGCGCGTTGGCTTTTTCAACATTCACCATGCGTTGAAGGCTCATTCCATGAGAACTGGCATCACAACGCAGGTCGTTTGGGAAAGCACTCTCAGGGATCAAAATCCAGCCTCGGTGGCCTGGAATCTTTTTACCGCGCTTTACTACAAGGCCGGAAATAATCCATGGCGGCTCCAATCCTTGCCAGACAATACGTGTTACGTCGGCATCTCCTTTTTCAAGGAAAGCCCCCGCGCGGGTTCCGACATTCAGACGAGCTTGGCTCAAATTTTCGGTGCAGGAGAGGGAATCGTTCTGAAAGGTGAAAAAGCGATTTTCAACAGGGAACGTGATCGCAAGCCGCATCTCAGCGAGGAAGGGGCGGAGAGCCTTCTCGTTCGAGCAATCCAATCCTACTCGCTCCAACACAATTCACCACCAAAGCGTGTCGTGGTACACAAGACTTCGCGCTATTGGCCCGAAGAGAATCGAGGAATGAGGAAAGCCCTGGGAAATATTTATCACTACGACTTTCTCGCGCTCGAAACACGAGAGACGCGGTTCATGCGAGTCGGGAAGAGACCGCCACTTCGTGGAACAGTGATCCAACTGGGACGAGGGAATTATCTCGTTTACTGCAATGGTTATATTCCATACCTTAGAAGTTATCCCGGGAAACGCATTCCGCGCCCGTTGGAGGTCATTGAACATTACGGAGACTCGCCAGCCGTGACCGTCTGCCAGGAAATCCTGGCTCTTACGAAGCTCAACTGGAATACCTGCGCATTCGGCAGCGGGATTCCGATCACAATTCGCTTTGCCCGCGACGTTGGGAAAATCCTGAGCGAACTCCCAGAGGACGTTCAACCGGAGACAAAATACAAATTTTACATGTAGGGCGCGCATCGCGCGATGATCGGACAGGCGGAATCAAAACCCGACAAACGCGGTTGTGAGACCAATGCCGCATGGCAAGGAATTGCGGTTAACACCGAAATTCGTATTCTCCCCAACCAGCCCAAATAACCGCCCCAACACACCGACGGAACTACTGACCAGCAATGAAAAGAACCCCCTCCGGCCAACTGCTTTACTCGCCGAGTGATCTCGTGCGCTATCTCGACTCACCGTTCGCGTCGTGGATGGATCGCTACTACTTGGAGGACCCCGGCGCGGTCACCCCGGACGAAGAAACAGAAGATGAAAAGCTCATCGCCCAAACTGGTGATGAACACGAGCGTGCGGTGCTGAATGAATACAAGTCATCTACTGCGGACCTTCTCGAGATTCCAAAGGACGATCCTGCCGTTGGGCTGACAAAAACGCTCTCTGGCATCAACGCGAAGGCCCCCATTATCTATCAGGCGGTTCTGGAAAGCGGGCAGTTCGCTGGGTTTGCTGACTTCCTCATTCTCGATCCATCCGGACGGTATCAGGTGTGGGACACGAAGCTCGCTCGCTCGCCCAAACCGTATTACGCCATCCAACTCTGCTGCTACTCGGAAATGCTTGCCGCCGCTACCGGCGGCCAAATGCCGGGAAAATTCGGCATCATCCTCGGCAGCGAGGACAAGGTTCAATTTCGCGTCGAGGATTTCATCCACTACTACCGCCGCATCAAGGCGGGCTTTCTCGCCTTGCAGGACGGCTTCACCGGAAAATTGGCCGACCGGCCGGAGCCGCTACCACGCGCCGAACACAGGTGCTGGACCTCCCACGTGGACAAGTTCTTTGACGACACGGATCACCTCGTGCGGGTCGCCGGAATCAGCATCGGCCAGATCAAGAAGCTGAAGAAGGCCGGCATCGCAACGATGGTCCAACTCGCCGCAGCCTCAGGGAAAACCGTCCACAAACTCGCGGGTGACTCGTTGCAGAAGCTCGTCGCCCAGGCGCGTCTTCAATGCCAGACGCGCGAAGCCCGAAAGAAAAACTCCGATTCCCCGCCGCTATACGAGGTTCTGCCCCACACCGGTGCGAACGGCGAGCCCGTGGGCCTCGCCGCTCTTCCGCCCGATCATCCAGCGGATGTCTTCTTCGACATGGAGGGCTACCCGTTGGTGTCCGGCGGACTCGAATACCTGTTCGGCGTCTGCGCGAGAAACGGGCAGACCGGCCCTTTCGAGTTCCACGACTGGTGGGCACACGACCGCGACCAGGAGAAGGTCGCGTTCGAGCGCTTTGTGGATTGGGTATTCAAGCGGTGGAAAAGCAATCCCGGAATGCACATCTACCACTACGCCCCGTATGAGGTCAGCGCGGTTCGCCGGTTGAGCACCCGCCATGATGCCAAGCAGGACGAGGTGGATGAGCTTCTCCGCAATGAGGTGTTCGTTGATCTCTACCAGATTGTCCGGCACGGCCTGCGCATCGGCGAGGACAATTACTCCATCAAGACGGTCGAACGGCTCTACCGAACCAAGCGCACCACTGACGTAGCTACAGCCGTTGACTCAATCGTCCGGTATGCCCGCTGGATCGAGAGGAAAGAGCCGCGGGACTGGACCGCGAGCACCATTCTCAAGAGCATCCGCGACTACAACGAGGACGACTGTAAATCCACGGCGGAACTGTTGCAGTGGTTGCGAAAAGTGGGTGCTGACCGGAGCATCACGACTGCGCACTCGGTTTTCGCATCAGCTCCATCGACGCCGCTACCAGTCTTGCCGCCCGAGGTCCAGGCGCGCTTGAACACCGCAGCGAAACTTCGCGAGCAGGCGGACCCAGTCTCGGTGGCTCTCGCCGACTTGATCGATTTCCACCGGCGCGAGGAAAAGCCCATGTGGTGGCGCATGTTCGACCGCGCCAAGGCCACGCCAGAAGAACTCCGCGACGACCCAGGCTGTATCGAGGGCATTCAAGCCATTGGATCTCCGAAGCCCGAAAAACAATCGCTCGTCCAGACCTATCGCTTCGATCCGTCACAAGAGTGCAAGCTCGCGGTTGGCGACAGGTCGAGGGTTATGTTCACTCACAACTTGGAGGCGAAGTTGACGCTCTCGGCGCTTGATGCGTCGGAAGGCGAACTGCAACTCAAGATCAGCAAGAAGGGTTTGAACGAAAAACTCGGAGGTAAGTTCCCGCAGTCTGGTTCACTGATTCCGGATGAGTATGTGTCGGCGGCAGCGATTCAGGCCGCGCTGACGGAAGTCGCTGCCAGGCACTTGTCGAAATCGCTCCATCCTCCGGTGGCCGCGCTTTTGAATCGCGTGCCGCCCGCGGCGACGCTGCAAAACGCCGGTGAATCCACAGCCGATGCGGCCGTCCGCATCACGCACACGATGTCCGGCGGGTGCCTCGTCATCCAAGGCCCGCCCGGCACCGGCAAGACACACACGGCCTCACGTGTCATCACTGCACTGCTCGCCGCGGGCAAGAAGGCCGGCGTCGCGTCCAACAGCCACAAGGCTGTCCTGAATCTCCTCCTTGCCTGCGGCGACGCGGCGAGGGAAAACGGTCGTCATCTCCAAGGGATCAAAGTCGGTGGCGACGACGAAGGACCCTTGTTTTCGTCCAACCCCGCCTTGCAGTACGCCAAAGATACTGGTGATGCCTATGATGCGTACACCGGAGGCGTGATTGGAGGCACCGCTTGGCTTTTCACCCGGCCCGAGTGGGAAGGCATCCTCGATTTTCTTTTCATCGATGAGGCTGGACAAGTGTCTCTGGCCAACGCCGTGGCAATGGCTCGGTGCGCGAAGAACCTCGTTCTGCTCGGCGACCAGATGCAGCTCGAACAGCCCGTGCAAGGCTCCCATCCCGGCGATGCCGGGCTTTCCGCCCTGCAATACGCCCTCAAAGATACCGCCGCCAGCAAGCCGGACGCGCCCGTATTCCACGCGGTCGTGCCTGCGGACTACGGGCTTTTCCTCGGCGAGTCCCGGCGGATGCACCCGTCGGTATGCCGCTTCATCTCTGAGAGCATTTACGAGGGACGGCTCGGTTCACATCCCGACTGCGACAAACAGAGGATCGCTCTCAAGGCGAGCGGGAATGGTCTCATCACCAAGGAGGCCGGTATTGTTTTCAGCGGTGTCGAGCATGATGGCGACATCCAGCAGAGCGACGAGGAGGTTGAACGGGTTGCCGCGATTTACCACGAACTGCTTGGACGCCCGTACACCGACAAGCATGGCACCACGAAACCGCTGGCCCTGGAGGACTTCCTTTTTATCGCCCCCTACAACGCACAAGTCCGGGCGCTCCAGGCCGCCCTACCGGATGGCGCCCGCGTCGGCAGCGTGGACAAGTTTCAAGGGCAGCAGGCTCCCGTCTGCATTCTGTCCCTCTGTTCCAGCTACGGCGAATACGGCTCGCGCGGGCTTGCTTTCATCCTCGACCGCAACCGGATTAACGTTGCCATTTCGCGCGCCCAATGCTTGGCGGTCGTTGTCGCTGACCCGCGCATCGCCGGCGCGGCTGCCGGCTCCATCGACGAAATGATGCTCATCAACCTCTTTTGCAAGCTGGCCGATTCAGGCGCCTTCCCCGAGCCATGAGGCGCAGTTTAATCTCGCAACCGTGCAACCAACGACGCGAGCCGTGCGAATGGAAGGTCGGCGCTATTTGAGAATGACCGACCCCGAAAACAAGGCTGGAGCACAATCCGATTTACAGAATGTGGCTGAATTGACACCATCAAATTGCGAACGGCCAATGGGAGATCCACACGTTAAAGCGACAACCAAGAGTGCCGGTTTGCAAATCGGTTTCGGAACCGATGTTTGATAGGCTAGAAGAAGCGAGCGAAGATGAAGTTCATTCATTCGGCCGATTGGCAACTGGGTGCGCGCTTTACGCAGTTTGGCGCGAAGGCTGAACTGCTGCGCAAGGCTCGACTGCAAACGCTTGAAACAGCACTCAAGAAAGGAGCTGAATCCGACCTCGATGCCTTCCTCATCGCGGGTGATCTTTTTCAGGACAGCCAGGTGGATGATCCCTTGGTGGATTTCACGCTATCTCTGTTTGCCCAGTTTCCGAAGCTGCGCATCTTCATTCTGCCGGGCAATCACGACCCGGCCACCGGCCCGGGATCGGTTTGGGAACGACACCGGTTCGCAACGGTCCCGAGAAACGTTGTCCTGATCAAAGAACCCATTGTGCACGAATTGGCCGATGGTTTCCTAATCGCCGTGCCACTGAAACAGAAGGTTTCGTGCCACTGAAACAGAAGGTTTCAACGCACGACCCAAGCCTTAAAATCGCCGAGTTAGCGCGTAACCTCCCGTCAGACCGCATCCGGGTCGGCATCACTCATGGTGCCATAGCCATCCCGGGCAAACACCAACCGAATGATTTTCCAATCGCGCTCGATGCTGCCAGTCGCGCGAACGTCGACTATCTGGCGCTCGGTCACTGGCACAATTGGCAGACCTATGACAATGACCGACTGGTAATGCCCGGCACGCCCGAGCCAGATGCCTTCGACCACGAGAACTCTGGTGCGATTGCGCTGGTCGAAATCAGTGGTCGCGGCGCGACGCCAAAAAACGAGCGACTGCCAGTGGCAACGCTCAAATGGAAGTCACTTGTGTTCGATTTTGTGGATACAGAAGCCGCCAAACAATCACTTCAGCAACGTTTGGACGAGATACTTCCTGACGCAGCCAAGACAGTCCTCCGTGTGACATTACGCGGGAGTGTTGCGCCTCGGACGCTGCACGAGGTCACTGGGTGGCTGCAACCACAACTGGAACCATTCTTGGCCGCCCAGTTGATCGACCAGACGGCCGTAGCCTTCACTCCCGGTGAACTGGAGACGCTCCAACGAGAACATCCGTTGCTGGCGCAGACGATCGCTGATTTGGTCCAGATTGAACACCTCGCCACCAATGCTCCCCTCCCGCCCGAGATCGCCTCTTCCGACGTCCTGTCGCTGGCGACGGCCCAAGAATTGACCAGCTCGGCCAAGATCGAACTGTCCCAACTCGATGCCGCTTTTTTCAAGTTCACGCACCAACTTTTGTCGCAGAAGCTGCAGGAGACCAGCCTATGATCATCGAGCATATCGAATTGACGCACGTTGGACCTTTCGGCACTACGGTCTTCATCGGACCCCTTGATCCCGGGCTCAACGTGCTGTCGGCCAACAACGAAGCCGGTAAGAGCACGGTAATCAGAGCCACTTCGCGAGCCTTGTTCGACCGCCATACCTGCAAGTCAGAAGAGATCAAGGGGCTGCAACGTCTGGGCACCAGCCTCGCTCCGTCCGTCACCGTAGCGTTCGAAAGCGGTGGCCAGAAATACCGGGTGGTGAAAGTTTTCCTGGAATCACCGCGCTGCCAAGTCAGCCAATGGAACGCGGGGGAGTGGCAGCTAAAGGCCGAAGGCGATGCGGCCGACTTGCTGTTGCAGCAAATTTTGCTTTCCGAACAACCTGGCCGCGGAGCGACTAAACCGGAACATTGGGGACTGTTCCAGTACCTCTGGGCTCGCCAAGGCGAGCCTGCCGTCTGGCCGAGTTGGCAAGGGGAAGCCGGCAAACTTGTCCAGTCGCGACTGATCAGAATTGAACTTGACCCACTCATCGAATCGCTGAAGACCAGTTTGTCAACGGAGTACAGCCAAATTCTTACCGACCAAGGACGATCCAAAACGCGAGGGCCTCTGGACCTAGCGGAAAAGGAATTGCAGGCTCTTCAGACGAAACTCGCCGACATCCAAGGACGCAAACAGCATATCGAATCGGCACAAGCGCGTTATCAAGACCTCAACGCTCGGTTGGCGGAACTGGAGAAGGAAGCACTGGAAAAACGCCAAGCTGCAGAGGTGATTGCGGAGCAGGCCCGACAAGCAGAATTGCTGCTCAAAGAACTAGAGGCTCGGCAGGGCCAACTGACGGTTGCCACGGAGAAATTACAGGTGGTGGTGAAGGATATCGCAACTGTCACAACGGCCTGGCAGACGATCGAAGAGTTGATCGGCGGAATCGCCTCCGACGAGCTAAGGCAGCAGAAGTACGACGACCAGGAAACCAAGCTCGTCGAGCAACAGCGAGCGGGCGACAAGGATCTTGAAGAAGCGACCCGCAGACGGACGGAACTCCAGGATGATCTCGATCGGATCCAAACGCTGCTGAAATACCGAGGCGCACTCGACACTTTGGCAAAACTGAAGGACCAACTCAAGAAGTCCAAATCTCTCGCTGGTGAGGTTGATCGCCTTGAACGCGAACAGAGCAAACTTCCTTCCCTGACTCCCCAGAAGCTCAAAAAACTCGAATTGCTGGAACAGGACATCAAAACGTTGACCGCGCAAATTGAAGCGGTTGGTTTGTCCGTGGAGATCACACCGACCAAGGCCGCCGAAGTCGAGGTGACCAAGGCCGGCAGCAAGACGAACCTTTCGATCAGAACGGGCGCAACCGAGACCCTCCACAGCGGCCAATCACTCGACCTGAAACTGAAGTCTTGGGGACGCATTCGCGTTCGTTCGGGATCGACCGAACTGCATGAAATCGAAGAGCAACGCAAAACCAAAGCCACCCAGTTGGATGAGGCGTTGGCGGAACTAGGCGTGAAGGACGTTGTCGCAGCCGCAACGTTGACGGAGAATTTACGTGGGCTTGCCTCCCGGATTCGTGACGTCCAGCGAGACTTGACCGCAGCCCTCGGCGACCACGAAGACATCAAGCATCTTGAAGGCGAGATCAATGCCGAAGACACGCGGCTCTCCAATGTCGAGGCTGCCAGCAAAATCTCTCCGGCGGAAAAAACTGCCACTGTTACCGACCTTGAAGCCCGACACGAGGAACTGCGGAGCGCGTTCCGGGGAAAGGATCGTCAGGTCCAGAGTTTGACCAACGCCAGCAAGGAACTGGTTGACGCACTTACCGAGTGCCGGAAAAATCGGAACGCACTGGCCCAGCAACTTGCCCGCCTCCAAGAACGATTGAAGTCCATAAAGACCCAGGTCGAAGAGATTGAGGGGCGTTACCCGGATGGCATGGATACCGCCAAAGGGAAGGCTCAAGAGGAGTTCACCAAGGCGGAAGCCCGTGTGGCAACTACGCGCGCCAATCTACCGCCAGAGGCCGACAAACTACCGGAGCGCAACCGTCGGGCAGCTCGCGCAGCGCATGATGTCGCCCAAGAACTCGAACGGATCAAGGGAGACCGCGACAGGCTGGTTGGGGAGTTGAAGACTCGCGGGTCAGACGGTCTTTACGCGCAGGAAACTCAGTTGTTGGAGAAGATCACACAGGTCACCTCTGAACTTGAAGCTGCGCGCCGCAGAGGCTGGGCGGCGCGTTTGTTGTACGACCTGCTGAAACGCCGCAAGCAAGTGGCCACGCGCGCAGTCCTGACACCGATTCAGGATCGGCTGAGCAGCACCTTCGCCGAACTCACCGCCGATGCTGCGCGAAAAGTGTTCCTTGATGAAAACCTACAAATCCGTGGTGTTGGAAGGAACGAACACGAATTGCTCGCATTCGACCTGCTGTCCCAAGGCGCAAAGGAGCAACTCCTTCTGGCAGTACGGTTGGCTGTCGCATTGGCAGTGACCGATGGCGAGCGCCAACTGCTGATACTGGACGACGTTCTGGTTAACACCGATCCGGTCCGCCAACAGCGCGTCCTCGATCTACTACATAGCGCTGCCGAGCAACTACAGATTCTGGTCCTGACTTGTCACGCGGATCGGTACCGGGGAATCGGACACAGTGTGAACATCACCGACTCCAAGGGTTGAGAACCGCCTACCACCGCGCCAAGTACTTTGCGCACGAACCGGCGAAACGCTAAGCACCGGATAGCATCTAAAAGTTCGCCGGCTCGATCGCCGAGGCACAGGTTGATCTGAACCCACATCAAGTTCAAGTAGTTCTCCGATATGCATGAATCTCAGGCGACGGCGTACCGAGACGCCAGTCCGTCCAATGTCATGTTACCAGTGATGGCATCGTGGGGAATGAGCAGGTATTTCCATTTTTTCCCGCCGTGTTGTTGAGCGTGGTGGTTAGCGTGTTTGCACCATTCCAGCGCGGCGTCCTTTTTCGCCACGACATCAGGGTGCTCCATCTGATCAGCGCGCTTGGGTTCACAGAGGAAAAGGCCGGACTTTGCCTCGACAACGAAGTCCGGTTCGTAGGCTTGTTCCTTGTTGTAATAAATTTGGAACTGGCCGCGTGCGGGCTTGAACCATTTTAGCACTTCCCCGTCATCCTCCAGAATCACGGCAAAGCGTCGCTCTGAGTCCACGTCGAATTTTTGGAGGTCATAGAGGCATTTGGTGAAGCCGCCGAACAAATATTTCTTGATATTCGCCGGGTCCGAGAGCGTCATACGGAACGGTTTCACGTCGTCCGTGGCGCTGGCGGTGTAGGCGTTCGGTTTGAGCGCGGAGAAGCCCTTGCTCACGGTCGCCTTGTAGCCGGTCGCCTTCTCCCAGCGATGCTCCGGCGCCTCCATCTGCGAATGGATGAGTGCTGCAATCTGCTGTTGATGGTATTGCAGCACGTTCAGCGCGTCTTCTTCGGACAGGTAACTGCGTAGGTGGTGCACCAACTGTCCCGCCAGGTCATATAACAAATCCGCGTGGTCATCATAGGAAACATCGTCGAAATCAATCAGCGCCCGGACGATGTAGTCCTCGGGCCGCGCTTCCTTCACGTGCCCTGAAGAGCTGTGCAGGAACTCCTGTTTGGCAGTGCGAAGATGTTGAATCAGCAGTTCGCGGCTCACCGGCTGCAATCGTAGACTGGAACAATCCAGCGTGAACGGGTTGAAGCCGCTCGTCACTTCGCCGGTCGGTACGACGACGATGCGCGGAATGTCAATTGTCTGGTCGATAACGAGCTTGGTCGCCCTGGCGACTACCGCAGCGATGTCCGGTTTATCGACAATGCCGGTCAGTTCGGTCTGAATAGGCGGGACGTAGGCTGCAGTTACTTCCTGCAAGATGGCCGCTTGCACTTCGGGCTTTTGCAGGTAGTTCACCTGCGGCAACCCCTCGTGTTGCTGGATGACCTTGACCGCGATTTCGGCAATCTTGCGCTCTTGCTCGGTCTGAAAGAGCGGTGGCGCTGCCGCTGTCGCCGTGGCCGCGTCGGGCTGTGTGGGCTTGGACGCAGTGAGCTTGCTCAGGATGGTCGGCAGTGCGATGACCGTTTTCGTAGGCTGCAAATCCGTCGCGGGGTCCAGAATAACTTGGGTGAGTCGAACTGGTGAGTCCGGCCTGTTCGCCTCGTCCACGATTTCCTGGAAACGATCGTGCGCGACGATATTCAACCGGTCAACGGCGGTAACGCCAGTTCGGACGCCGTAGGGAAGGCGCAGACCGCGTCCGATGGATTGCTCAATCAGGATGCGTGCGTTAGCAGCGCGCAGCGGAACGATGGTGTAGAGATTGTTCACGTCCCACCCCTCCTTGAGCATGTTAACGTGAATCACAATCTCGGTTGGCTCCTCAGGGCTTTCGACTTTGACGAGCCGTTCAATCATCTCGTCTTCCTTGGCCCCGGTCTGGCTGGAATCAACCTGAATCACCCGGTCTTTGTATCGGCCCTCGAAGAACCTGTTTGACTGAATCGAGTCGAGCAATTCCTTCGCGTGTGTGATGTCTCGGGCAATAACGAGCAGGAACGGCTTCACTTTGCGACAGTCGTTCTGATGCGCGTAGGTTTCGAGTTCGACTTTCGTTGCTTCGTGGAGGCGGATTCCGTCTTCCAGTTTGATTCGCTCTACTTGCGGCGGCGTGAATTGGCGCGCATCGAAATTGCGTTGCGTCACTACCGCTGGTTCCTTCACGAATCCATCGGCGATCGCCCGCGCCAACGGGTAGTCATACACGACATTTTTGAATGGCATCGCCCCCTGGCTCCCTTCGGTGAACGGCGTGGCTGTCACTTCCAAGCTGAGCATTGGCTTGAGTTCATTGATGGCCCGGATGCCGGCAGATGCGCGGTAGCGGTGGGATTCGTCCATCAGCAACACGAGGTCGGGGAGGCCTGCGAGGTAATCGAAGTAACTTTGGCCGATGTATTCGGACAGGCGCTTGATGCGCGGCGATTTTCCGCCGCGCACTTCGGAATTTATTTTTGAGATGTTGAAGATGTTCACCCTTACGCGGAACAGCTCGTCGAACCCGCCACTGCGATGGTCGTAATTCTCGCCGGTGATGAGTTCGGGCGTGTCGGTGGCAAACTCCGCGATGCCCTTGAACACGTATTTCGGCGTGTTCGGCGTGAAGTCGGTAATCAGCTTGTTGTATATCGTCAGGTTCGGCGCGAGGACAAAGAAGTTGTTAATGCCCCGCGCTAGGTGCAGATACGCGATGAACGCCCCCATGAGCCGGGTCTTGCCGACGCCCGTGGCCAGCGCGAAGCAGATGGACGGAAACTCGCGCTCGAAATCCATGACTTTGGGAAACTCCGACTTGATGGTTGCGAGCGCGGCGGTCACGTCCGATGTCTTGCTCGGCGGGACAATCTCCGTAATGTGGTCGAGGATGGCCAGCGAGCCCCGCTGTGGCGGTCTCAAGCTGAGACGGCCGCTGATCGAATTGACAAGAACGTTCATCGCTCTGCCTCTGTGCTCGCAAACAGCTCCTGTTGGCCTTTCGGCGGCGGCGCCTTTGGCAGGTTTTCAATCCGCAGACTGTAGTCGTCATGGCCCCATTCGCACTTGGCGAGCACAGCCTTGGGAATCTTTTTGATTTCGAGATTCGGGAAGTTTTCCGACTTTCCGCGAAACGCCGAGCAACAAATGAGTAACGCGCGGCCCGGCCCGACTTCATCGTTCAGTTGCGTTAACTGCTCACGGTTCAAGTGCTGGGTGGTGACGTAGATGTAGCTGTTTTCCGAGGAATTGCCGTGCTGCCAGTAAATCGTGTCGCTGGGCGCATAGCCGTAACCTTCCAATTTGCAGACCGCCTCGGCGAGCATGGCGGCGTTGAATTCCTTGTTGATGACCAGATTGCCCCACTTGTCCGTTTTGAGAAGCGACTGCGCGAGGCGGTAGTAACGGAAACCGCCGCCGCCTTTCCACTGTGTCATCTCGGTGATGCCACCTTGGTCTGTCCCTTCAATGACTCTTGTCAAACGGGGAATGATATGAGTGTGGCAGTGCTCCCCCAATTCGACCCCTATCCAACGTCTTCCCATTTTTTGTGCTGTTGCGGCAGTTGTTCCAGAACCCAAAAAGGAGTCGAGCACCAAGTCGCCAGGGTTGGTTGCGATATGCAGAACGCGACGAATGAGAGACTCGGGTTTCGGGTTATCGAAAACCGTCGATTGGGGCAGAAGTCCTAGCAGAGCCTTCTTCGCGTCATCGTTGGTGCCGACTTCCGAGGCGGGCCAGATTGTTTCTGGCGTCAGTCCTTTGTCATCGCTTTCATTGAGAAATTTCTTGATTCTCGGCGTATTGTCTCCGTCGGGTCCAAACCAGATATTCCCTGCTGCAATTTCTTCGTCCATCCGCTGTTTTGTGTAAAGCCAGCATCGACCCTTTGGCGGGTCGATTTCGCGGCCAGAAGGCAAACAGAGTTTGTAGAATTGTGACGGAGTTGCATGGCCAGCCTGCGCATTGGCTGAAATCGACTGCCACGGTCCACGAGGGTCGTTATCTGGATTCTTGTATCTGTCCAATACATCTTGGCTCAATTCAACGGGATTTCTTATCGCCTCGAACGCCGATTTATCTCGCGCAAAAACCAGTATGTAGTCGTGGTTGAAGGAAAATACTCTCCGATTCTCGCGCGAAGTTCGCTTTTCCCAGATTATGGTGGCGACAAAATTACTGCGTCCAAATATTTCGTCGCCCAAGACCTTTAGATAGTGAGCTTCGTTGTCGTCGATTGTCATCCATATCGACCCGTCGTGCGAAAGAAGTTTGTGAATCAACTCTAAGCGGTCTCGCATAAGCGAGAGCCAGAGAGAGTGTTCAACGCCATCGTCGTAATGCTCAAACGCGCTGCCAGTGTTATATGGTGGGTCAATGACCGCGCACTTAATCTTCCCGGTGAACTCCTGTTCAAGTGCTTTGAGCGCTAGCAGATTATCGCCAAAGATGAGTTTATTGTCGAACAAATCGTCTTTGGTGACACGGTGCAATGCATGATAGGATTTCGACGGGTCTTCGAGCAGGATGCGCGGCTCCAACCGGGGCCGGTTCTCCTTCCCAATCCACGTCAATTCGAGTTTTTGCTTCCGCGTCACGGGCATGTTGTAGTCGTTTGCCCTGCAGATTGCGAGGGCGGGCTGGGTGCGGGCGCTGGCGCTGGCATGGTGGACTGGACATCACGCTGTGCGAGACGCTGCATGACATCCTGCGCCAGCGGCGCGGCGTCAGTCACGTTGCGGAAAATAGCCAGATAGCCTTTCGTCCTCTGGAACATCGCCTCTGCCGCCGTGTAGATCAGTTCGGCCAGGTCAGTGACGTGGCGGGACAACTCGATCTGGTCTGCCTGTGATAACTCAATTTGCGACGCGGTGAGGAGGGAACGATGGCGACGGGCGAAAATGTGAAGGATGAAGAAGCGGCCATGCCGGTAGAACATACGTCGAAAGTAATGGCTACTCGGCTCCGCCCACTCTGAGTGATTCAGAATGCCGTCGAGATAGTTAAAAACGCGTACTGTGCGGCAGAGCGCCAATCCCGTGAGGCCATCGTGGAACAGCGTCGGGTAGAAAACGCCATTGCGGTCGTGGATCTGCCCGATTTCCTTTTTGGCGGTTACAATGGTTTTCGTGTCGCCGCTGAAGCAGGCGAGTGCGAGCGCGGCGTCCTCGAACGTGATCACGTTCGGCCCGCCCTGCACGGCTTCCTCCGACGGACGGTAATGATATCGGATACCAGAAATCGCCAATTCGCGGCGTAACCGCTCCTGATTGGCGTCGAGAGCGGCGAAGTGAAGACCGCGAAGGGCATTTTGCGTGTTCCTGGCGCGCGTGATGTCCAAGAGGCGCCTACTTCGATGAGGGTGATGAGGAGCTTGGCGTCGGGCGAGACGGCGCTTCCGGCTGACTGCGCCGCGAAAATCGAGCCGACGGTCTGGGCTCCGTTCACAACCGAGAACCCGTGGAGGTGGAAGGTCGCCTGATGGTTCGTGTGTCCCGGAAGCGGGTTGACTTCCGCGCAAACCGCCGTGAGCCCGTTATTAAGGTAAAACAATTCGGTGGGACGGTCGCGAACGGTGGCGGCAATGGCCTCGTTGACCGGCAGTGCGCCCAAATAGTGCCGGATGTTTTTCTCGAAAAGCTTTTTGCCGTGCTGCTGGTAGAGCGCTGCTAATTGGGCAGCGGTTACGAGCCCGTAGAAAGCGCGGCGAGGGTGGTCGACGGCATACCAGTTCTCAAGCGTCAGGCTGACGGCGAGCGGTGCGACGGCGTGCTCGGCGGTCAGCCAGTTGTGGACTTCGGAAGCATTGAGGTCTTTCCACTCGAAGCGGTGGACAAACTGGTTGAGCACCACCGATAACTCGTTGAGGTCGTTGATCGCATGCGGGCCAAGGGCCTCGCCGAGATGCACGTGACAGCCGACGATGACGAGGTTGGCCGTTTCCAAGGCGTCCTCAACGTCGGGTTGCAAGCGGGCAAACGCCGTGTTGAAGTTGGAGAAGTTGCCCGCGGCGATATCGCGGACGCCGTCGCAGAACTTTTTGTTGTCCCCTGAGTCAGGGGCGCCTCCGGCTTTTGACTGGATGAGCCAAAGACGGTTTTTCAGCCGGTCAAAGAAAACGGCATCAACGCCGTTGTCGTTGCCCCCGTCCACAATCGCATTCGCGGCCTGCGCGGGCGCGATGTCCGCCAACTTCTCGACCGCGAAGGCGGCGAGCGAACGGCTGAGACGATTCCGTTCGTGTTGCGCGGGCGTCCAATTGGGCTGAAGCTGGGCTATAACCGGGAAGTAACGCTGCTTCAGCGTAGCTTCGATTTGGGCGATGTGGCCTGGATCGGTTGGCAT
>WNGA01007402.1_pt1 | contig 15291 bp, 13 predicted proteins | sample 5400061 | NCBI WGS metagenome assembly WNGA01 (sample SAMN13153366, study PRJNA577476) | soil metagenome | isolation source: 100 cm soil or saprolite under grassland replicate 2 | place: USA:California | collected 2016-06-15
CAACGGGATCACCGCCCCGATGCGTCGCGGTCACTCCGGGATGTTCATCACGGACGTGATCGTCGAGCTCGGCTACGCGACGGCTGAGCGGGTCGACGAGGTCATCAACGAGGCCCGAGTCGCCGGCAAGCCCCCGGAGCAGCTGCTGCGCGATCACAACGTCATCGACGGCGACCAGCTCGCGCGCGCCATCGCCCAGCGCTACGGCCTCGATCACATCGATCTAGGCGTCTACAAGGTGGACATGGGCGCCGCGAACCTGCTGTCGATGAGCGCGGCTCGCCGATACAAGGCGCTCCCGGTCGGCTACGTCGACTCCGAGACTCTCCTGCTGGCCATGGCCGACCCCGCCAACGTGCTCGCCGTCGACGACATCCAGATGGCCACGGGCCTGAATTGTCAGGTGGCGGTTGCCGCCGAGGAGGACGTCGACTCGCTCATCGACCGCATGACTACCTTGGAGTCGGCGGTTTCCGAGGCGATCGAGGAAGAGGAGGAGGCCGAGGGCGAGGCCGAGATCACCGAGCTCCGCGAGTCGGCCGACGACGCCCCGGTGATCAAGCTCGTCCACTCGGTGCTCGCCCAGGCCGTGAACGAGGGAGCCTCCGACATCCACTTCGAGCCGGACGAGAAGGAGATGCGGGTGCGCTTCAGGATCGACGGCGTGCTGTACGAGTCGGCGCGTGTGCCGAGGCGGATGACCGCGGGAGTGGTCTCCAGGGTGAAGCTGATGGCCGACATGGACATAGCGGAGAAGCGCGTGCCCCAGGATGGCCGCGTCAGCGTCAACGTCGGCGACCGCAAGATCGACCTTCGCGTGACGACGCTGCCGGCCCAGCGAGGCGAGGGCGCATCCATTCGAATCCTCGACAAGGATCAGGCCTTGCGCTCCCTCGACGAGCTTGGCGTGGAAGGCGATGCTCGAGCCCGGCTGGAGGGCTCGTTCCGCCGCCCGTACGGAGCGGTGCTGGTGTGCGGGCCAACCGGCTCCGGAAAGTCGACCACGCTCTACGCGGCTCTTCAGGAGCTGAACGCCGTGGAGCGCAACATCGTCACGATCGAGGACCCGGTCGAGTACCGCATCTCCGGCATCAACCAGCTCAACGTCAACCGCAAGGCCGGGCTCACCTTCGCCACGGGCCTGCGGTCGATCCTCCGTGCTGATCCGGACGTGATCATGGTCGGCGAGATCCGGGACGCGGAGACCGCCCGGATCGCGATCGAGGCGGCCCTCACCGGTCATATGGTGCTGACCACGCTGCACACGAACGACGCCCCTGGTGCGATCGCCCGCCTCGCCGAGATGGGGATCGAGAGCTTCCTGACCGCCTCCGCAGTCGAGTGCGTGGTCGCCCAGCGCCTTGCCCGCCAGCTCTGCACCCATTGCAAGCGGCGAACCGTGGTTCCAAAGGACGCCCTGACCGAGGCCGGATTTCGAGTGGGCGCCGACCTGGAGGCCTACGAGCCGGTCGGCTGCTCACGCTGCAGCCAAAGCGGCTATCGCGGGCGGATCGGTCTCTTCTCGGTCATGCTGATGAGCGAGGAGATGAACGAGCTCACGGTGAAGAGAGCGTCCGAGGCCGAGATCGCTTCCGTGGCGCTCGAGCAGGGAATGCTCACCTTGCGCGAGGACGGCCTCAGCAAGATCCGCTCCGGCGTTACGTCGGTCGCGGAAGTCGCACGGGTTTCGACGTAAACCCGGCGCGTACTTGGCGCACGCTGCATAGCACCGGCATGCCTGGTCGCTTCAACCTGCGCCCATGGCGGAACCGTGTGAATCCGCGGCCACCGCTCGTTCGCAGATCCACACGATTGCGATCCTGCAACTGGCCGAGCGCCAATGGGGCGTGATCACCCGCGCCCAGCTCGACCGTGCCGGCGTCACAAGCTCGACGATTACCCGCTGGGTTACCTCCGGTCGGTTGCAGCGGGTTTACCCACGCGTCTACGTCGTCGGACATCTGGCTTTGCGCACGGAGGGGCGCTTGTTGGCGGCGCTGCTCTACGCCGGTCCCGGGGCGGCGCTGAGCCATGGAAGCGCCGCAAGCTGGTGGGAGCTGGTCTCCTACGAGCCCCGTTTGATCCACGTTTGCAGTCCAGTGCAGCGCCGGTCGGTGCCCGGCGTGCACGTACACCGCGCGCGCCGGCTCGATCGGGTCCGCCATCGGGGCCTTCCCGTGACGACGGTGGCGCGGACTCTCCTCGACTTCGCCTCCGTTTCGTCCTTCGATCGCCTCCGCCGGGCCGTCGCCGAAGCCGAATTTCGCCGGTTGCTCGACCTCGAGGAGATCGATGCGGTCCTGGGCCGCGGACGGCCGGGATCTGCTGCCCTGGGGCAAGCTCTGGAGCGTCACCGTCCCGAGTACGCACGCACGATGAGCCCGCTTGAGGGTCGCCTCTTGGACCTGTGCCAGGGACACGGCATTCCACTCCCCGCAGTGAACGTCAGGATCGCCGGATACAAGGTGGACGCGCTGTGGCGCGATCATCGCGTCGTCGCCGAGGTCGACGGCGGCGCTGCGCATGGCACTGCAGCGAGGATGGAAGCCGACCGAGACCGCGATCTCGCCCTCCGGGCCGCGGGTTACGTCGTCGTCCGCTACACGTGGCGGCAGGTCACCGGTCATGCTGCGTCGGTCGCAGCGGACCTTCGCCGCGTGCTGGGGCTGTAGGCAACGGTTCACAGGGTTCCCAACCCTCAAGCTTTCGTGCCCAGGGGCCGATTTCAATCCCGATGGCCCTCGATTTCGCCGCTGTGCTCACGAAGATGGTCGAGGTGCGGGCCTCGGACGTCCACCTGACGCCGGGGTTCCCGCCCGCGGTCCGCGTGCGTGGACGCATCGTCCCGATGGACGACTACCCGCCGCTGGGCCCGCAGGACACGCGGGAGATCGTCTACGCGATCCTCAACGACTCGCAGCGAAAGCGGTTCGAGAACCAGCAGCAGCTCGACTTCGCCTACGCGATCCCGGGCGTCGCCCGCTTCCGCGTCAACTGCTTCTTCCAGCGCGGGGCGATCTCGGCCGCCTTCCGCCACATCCCGACGGAGATCCAGAGCCTGGAGTCCTTGGGGCTGCCAACCGTTCTGGAGGAGTTCACACGCAAGCAGCGCGGCTTCGTCTTGGTCACCGGCCCAACCGGCTCCGGCAAGTCCACGACGCTCGCCTCGATGGTCGACCTGATCAACGAGGTTCGTGAGGAGCACATCCTCACCATCGAGGACCCGATTGAGTTCCTTCACTCACACAAGAAGTGCATCGTCAACCAGCGCGAGGTCGGCGCAGACGCTCTGGACTTCGCCGTGGCGCTCAAGTCCGCGTTGCGTGAGGACCCCGATGTGATCCTGGTCGGCGAGATGCGCGACCTGGAGACGATCTCAACCGCGCTGACGGCGGCCGAGACCGGCCATCTCGTGTTCGCGACCCTTCACACCCAGTCCACGGCGCAGACCGTGGACCGGATCATCGACGTCTTCCCGCCGCATCAGCAGCAGCAGGTGCGCATGCAGCTCTCGATCGCCCTTCAGGGGATCGTGACCCAGCAGCTCCTGCCCACGGCCGACGGATCGTCAAGGATCGTCGCCGTCGAGGTCTTGGTGCCAACGCCGGCGGTCCGCAACCTGATCCGCGAGGGCAAGACGCACCAGATCTACTCCGCGCTTCAGACCTCCGGCGCTGTCGGGATGCAGACCATGGACGCTCACCTGGCGCAGCTGGTGAGGGCAGGCAAGATCACCCGGCAGCTTGCGGAGCAACGTGCTTCCGTGCCGGAGGAGCTCAAGCGGCTCCTCGGCGGGGTGGGCGACATATCGCGCGTCCCTGTGGCCGCGGCGTGATCGTGGAGGGGCATCCGGCATGAGCATGTTCGCTTTCCGCGCCGTCGATCTCGCCGGCGTGCCGGCCCGGGGCGAGATGGAAGCGTCCTCGAAATCGATCGTCTCCGAGCAATTGCGCCAGCGCGGACTGATCGTGCTCGACATCTCCGAGAAGCGGGAGGCGCTGAAGCTCGAGAGCATATTCCAGCGCTTCAAGAGCGTCAACCTGCGCGCGATCGCCGTCTTCTCGCGCCAGTTCGCGACCCTGATCGCGTCGGGCATGCCCATGCTGCGTTCGCTGTACACGCTCGAGGCGCAGACCGAGGACCAGATGCTCAAGGACGCGATCGTGGGCGTCCGGGAGGACGTGGAGGCGGGCAGCTCCGTCGCCCAGGCGATGGAGTCCCAGCCGGGAGTGTTCGATCCCCTTTACCGGGCGGTCATCCGGGCCGGGGAGGGCTCGGGCCGTCTCGAGGAAGCGCTCGACCGCGTCGCCTACCAGCTCGAGCGGCTCGACGTCCTGCGCCGTCAGGTCCGTGCCGCGATGGCCTATCCGGCGGTCGTCTTCAGCCTGGCGCTGGTGGTGATGATCGTCGTCGTAACGGTGATCGTTCCAGTGTTCGCAAACATCTTCAAGGAGATTGCGGCGGACAACCCCGCCGAAGACACGAGCCTGCCGCTGATGACACAGATGACGGTGAGCGTTTCTCACTTCGTCACCCATCAGTGGTACCTCATCATCGGGATGACGATCGCCGGAATCTACGGATTCCTGAGGTGGAAGAAGACCGACAGGGGGCGCGACCAGTGGGACCGCTTCAAGCTCCGCATCCCGCGCATCGGCGACGTCGTGCAGAAGGTGGCCCTTGCCCGGTGGTCGCGGACGTTCTCCGGGATGCTCTCCTCCGGCGTCCCGATCCTCCAGGCGATTGAGATCGCCGGCGAGACCTCGGGAAACACCGTCGTGACCCACGCGATGGACGACGTCTACGCGTCGGTAAAGCGCGGCGGCACGATCGCGCAGCCCATCGGCAAGCACGAGATCTTCCCCCCCATGGTCGAGCACATGGTCTCCGTCGGCGAGGAATCGGGAAATCTCGAGACGATGTTGACCAAGATCGCCGAGTTCTACGAGGCGGAGGTGGACGCGAAGATCAAGGCACTAACGGCCCTGATCGAGCCGCTGATGATCATCTTCGTGGGCTCAATCGTCGGCTTCATCGTGATCTCGATGTATCTGCCGATCTTCAGCCTCTACGACAAGATCAAGTAGCGTCAGCTTTCTCACGCCGCTGCGCGCGATTGCTAAGTTGAGCGCATGGCTCGCCTACGACTGATCGAGGGCGCCGTCGATGGCGCGCAGCCCGAAGCCCAACCCGAGGTGTTGCCCGACGGCGAGGCCCTGGACGCCTACTCGCGGACGGTGACTGCCGTGTCCGAGCGGCTGCGCGATTCGGTTGCGAATCTCCGGGTCCGGCATCGGACGCGGCGGGGCTCGAAGGAGGGCGGTGGGAGCGCCGTCGCGATCACGCCCGACGGCTATCTGCTGACCTCCGCCCACGTAGTGGCGGGTACGGATGGAAGGGGCACGGCCTCGTTTCCCGACGGTCGCTCCTTCAGCGCCGAGGCCATCGGGGCGGACCCGCTATCGGACCTCGCCGTCCTGCGCGCCGACGCGGCCAATCTGGCCGCGGCCGAGTTGGGCGATGCCGACTCGCTTAAGGTGGGCCAGCTCGTGGTCGCGATCGGTACCCCGCTCGGTTTCCACGGATCGGTCACCGCCGGTGTCGTTTCGGCGCTGGGCCGTGCTCTGCCCACGCGATCGGGATCGGCCGTGCGGCTGGTGGAGAACGTGATCCAGACCGATGCCGCACTGAACCCGGGCAACTCGGGCGGCGCGCTCGCGGACGGACTCGGGCGCGTCATCGGCATCAACACTGCGGTTGCGGGAATCGGCCTCGGCCTCGCCGTGCCGATCAACGACGCCACCAGGCGGATCATCGCCGCTCTGATGAGCGAGGGGCGCGTCCGGCGCGCCTACCTCGGGATCGTCGGCGGTGCCCGGCCACTGCCGCCGCGCTTCGCGTCGCCGGACCAGCGTTCCGCCGTCGAGGTGGTGGAGGTGGTGGAGGGGAGCCCGGCCGCCCGCGCCGGCCTTCGACCTGAGGACCTGATCGTCGAGGTGGACGGACGGTCGATGTCAGATGTCGGCGACCTCCAGCGTCTCATGGTCGCCGAGCACATCGGCCGGGCACTCGAGGCGCACGTGATCCGAGGCGGGAGCACGCTCAGCTTGACCATCGTGCCCGTCGAGCTGGACTCATAACGAGCGCCGTCGACTAGGGGCCAGCCCCTAGTTGGACAGATGTACCCCCTAGCAAACCTAAAGGTCCCCGCACTATGCGCCGATTAGGGCAAACGTAAGTGCCAGTGCCCCGGCGCATAAGGGCAAACTCGTCGTGAGATGGGGGCGCAAAGCCACGGGGCTCCCAAGGGAGCTAGCCGGGTTGCCGTCGGGTCACAAGCAGACACCGGACTGGCTGATTGCGGTCCCGGGGCTCTGGCGGAACAGGAAGGAAACCCAAGGAGGGTTCTAGATGATCCTCAAGCTCCGTCAGAGGATGGCGCAGGAAGAGTCGGGCTTCACGCTCGTCGAGCTCCTGGTCGTCATGCTCATTCTCGGGCTGCTGGCTGCGATCGCGATCCCCGCGTTCTTCAACCAGCGCGACAAGGCCAAGGACTCGGATGCCAAGGCACAGGTCCGCACGGCCGAAACGGCAATGGAGACATACAGCACGGACCACGGCGGCGAGTACACCGGCGCCGACGGTACCGCGCTGCAGAAGATCGAGCCGACGCTGAACGATGCGCCGGGTCCCCTCACCGTTAGCCCGGACGCGACCGTCAACCATCTGACCGACGACGACGCGACCAACAGCTATACGGTCACCGTCGACTCGGCCAACGCGCCGAACTCGTTCAGCATCACGCGTCACAACGATGGCACGATCGAGCTCACCTGTACAGACCCCGACAACGATGGTTGTCCTGCGGACACCTCTGATCCCGCCGACGGACTCGGCGACTGGGGTTAGCACCAGCACTCTGATCTCGGCCTGCGAATGGCCAGGACGGATTCGAAGGGCGGGCCTCCGGGCCCGCCCTTCAATATTGTGCGGCAATCACAGGGCGATGGTCACCATTCTGATCCTCGGGATCCTGGCGGCGATCGCCGTCGCCATCTTCTTTGACCAGCCCGGTGGTTATACCGTCGGCGTTGAGTCCCGGACGGGCACGACGTTCACCATCGAGCGCGACGACACGGTCACCGTGAATCTCAGCTGCGACCGGCCTGATCCCGGCGGCTGCCCGGCACCCGACGGTAACTGGGGCTAGGCGTCGAGCACCAAGCTTCGTCGAGCCATCCTTCAGCGTTTCAGCTTCGGCGCCCTGAAGCCGATCAATTAGCCGACTGGGCCACGCGCCGGTCGGTTCGGTGATGCACTATCCCAAACTCAAGATCGCCATTTGTGCAGCCCGCCAGGAGCGAGGGATGACACTCGTCGAACTCCTGGTCGTGATGGCTACGACAACCTTGGTGGCCGCTGCGGCCGCGTACCTGCTGATCGTCGCGGTGAAGATGCAACCCCGGATCAGCGACCGCAGCTACGCGATCCAGCAGGGACGCGTACTCGAGGAGCGGGTCACCCGCGAGCTGCGCGCCAGCACGGTGGTGGACGCCGCGACCCCAAGCTCGATCACGTTCCGGACCTACGTGCGGCACGTGAGCTGCGGCGGTGGCACCCCGACCAGTCCGACGGCTACCGCGATCGTCTGCAAGGTGAGCTATAGCTGCCCGGCCCCGGGCGCGCCCGCTAACACCTGCTCGCGCAAGGAGGTGGCCGAGGACGTTGTCGACCCCAACGTCGGTACCTGGGTGCAGATGGTGTCCGGGCTCTCGAGCAACCAGATTTTCAGGTACGAGCCGCCTGCTGCCGCTACGGCTCCCGCCCTCGCAACCTACGTCGGGGTTGACCTGGAATTTCCCGCGACGAGCGACGACGACGCCGTGACCCTCACCGACGGAGTGGATCTGAGGAACCGATGAGATGGGAGACCGCAAAGCAGGATGATGGCTTCACGATCGTCGAGGTCCTGGTCGCGATCGTGATCCTCGCTGCGGGGGCGCTCGCCGTACTCGGGATATTCGACACCGCCACCCGCAACACGTTTCGGGCCGAGCAGTCTCAGGTGGCGAATAACGTGGTCCAGCGCGAGCTCGAGAAGATCCGCCAGTACGACTACAAGAAAATCGCGCTGAATCCGGCGCCGGTGCGACCACCGGGAGATCCGACTGACACCTGGTTGACGACATCATCAACGAGTTCAGGCAGCCCCATCTACCGCTACAACCGCACCGCGCAGACCTTCGCGGTGGGATGGAACGGGAGCATCCCCACCAACTATGGCGACCTCGACGTCAAGACTGACGGCTCGGTAGATCCTGGCCCAACGACGTTCCACAGCGGCGATGTGAGCGGGAAGATCTATCGCTTCGTCGTCTGGCAGAACGATGCCAACTGCCTGGCGGACCCGACCGGAAACATCAACCTCTGCCCCGGCCTGCACGACTACAAGCGGGTGATCGTGATCGTCACCCTCGACACGGTGGCGGCTTCCTACGCCCGGCCCTACCTCGAGATCCAATCCAACTTCACCGATCCGGACGCGACGGCCGTTACCGCCGGCACGAGCCCGCCAGGCACCCCGGACGTGATCGGTGAGCAGTTCTTCCTCTCCGACACGACGTGCGACAACCCCACTCGCCAGGACATCGCCCATCCCGTGGATGCCGCCAACGGGGGACCCGGTCATCCCACGCACGACACGCGCGGCAACTGCACGGTCACGTCAACGAACAAACCTGACGGCCTCTATGCGAGCGCGCCACCAGATCCCGACGAGAACGATCCGAACAACCCGCCCACCTACGATTACTCCACCGAGGTCGAGCCGGGCGACCCGGGGCTTGCGAGCACCGATCGCGGCCTGCAGATGCTGAAGCAGACCCAGAGCGGCTGCGACTTCAGCGGCGGCTCGACCAGTCCCCAGTACAAGATCCACCGCTGGGTCAGCGCGCCGGTGCCGGGCACGCTGGCGACCGGTTTTCAGATGACCGGGCAGGCGACCCTGAAGCTGTTCACGCGAACCATCAACGATGTCCCGAACATCGATGCCGGGATCTGCGTCTTCCTGTTCAAGGCCGACACAACTGGAGCGCCGATCCCGCTCTCCCAGTTCATCGATGTCCTTCCCTCGGCCACCCAGAACGACCCACGGCCCCCTGGCGACTGCGGAACCCTGGGCAATGCCTACTTCGCCTATTGCCTCAGCCAGTGGCCGTACGGCAAGTGGACCGAGATCGATCTACAGATGAACTTCGCCCCGACCCCGATCCTGCCTGGCCAGCGGCTGGGCCTGGCCGTGGGTGTCGGCAGCGACTTCACGCTCTCGCCACCCCCGAACGACGTGCTCCAGTTCATGTACGACCATCCCGACGAGGCGAGCCGGCTCGAGGTGAAGACGACCACGCCGCTGCCCTAGTAGTGAGCCGACCGGAGCCCCGCGCGAGGGCTGCGGGCTCCCAATAGGCTCCCTGCGGCCGTGGCAGCTCCCGCCGCCGTCCTCTTCCTTGCCGGCCTCGCGCTTGGCAGCTTCGCCACCGTCGTTGCATATCGCGTACCTCGACGCGAATCGTTCGTGACCGGCCGATCCCGCTGCCCGAGCTGCGGAGCGACGATCGCCGCCTACGACAACGTGCCTGTCCTGTCGTGGCTCCTGCTGCGCGGACGCTGCCGCCACTGCGGCGAACGCATCTCGCTGCGTTATCCCCTCACCGAGCTGGCGATGGCGACGCTCTTTGCCGCCACCGTCCTCATCCTGGGAAACGACGATGTCGGCGAGCTGGCCCTGGGGCTCGTCTTGTGCGCGCTGCTTGTGATCGTCACGCTGACGGACCTCGAGCGACGCGTGATCCCGAACGCCGTGCTGATCGCCGGTGCGGCCATCGGTGTCGCGATCGCTGCGGTTGCAGATCCCGGCGATCTCGCCGAGCGGGGCATCGCCGCCCTCGCGGCGGGCGGGTTTCTCCTCATCGTCGCGCTCGCCTACCCTCGGGGGATGGGCATGGGCGATGTGAAGCTGGTCGCCGTGATGGGCATCTATCTTGGCCGCGCGATCGCCCCGGCGGTCCTGATCGGCTTCGCCGCGGGCGCGCTGGTGGGGCTCGCGCTGATCGCCCGTCAGGGAGTTCGTGCTCGCAAGCAGGCCGTGCCGTTCGGGCCGTTCCTGGCGCTCGGTGGGATCGTCGGGCTCTGGTGGGGCGACTCGATCATGGACTGGTATCTGGACACCTTCTTCAACGCCTAGAAACCGGCCGGCCAGACAGGCGCCCCGCACTTAAGGGATCGCTTCGCAAAGCCGATTGAAGGCTTGTAGCGCTCGCTCGCTCACGCCCAAGGCAAGGACGATGTTTCCGACGACGAAGAGCACCAAGGCCGTGGTGGGCCTCGATATCGAGGCCGGCAGCGTTGCTGCCGCCGAAGTCGACTCGAACGGCCACGCGGCCGTTGGCAAGTTCGCGATGGTCGCGCTGGGGTCCGGGGTCTTCCGCGACGGTGAGGTCTCGGATCCCGACGGGCTCGGGGAGGCGCTTAAGGAGCTCTTCTCGAAGGGCAAGCTGTCGAAGAACGTTCGCGCCGGCGTCGCGAGCCAAAAGGTCGCCGTGCGAACCCTGCGCCTACCGCAGATCGACGACCACAAAGAGCTGGAGACCGCGATCCGGTTCCAGGCGCAGGAGCACATCCCGATGCCGCTCGAGCAGGCGATGCTCGACTGGCAGGTGGTTGGCCATTCGATTGGCGAGACCGGCGAGCGGCACATCGACGTGGTGGTCGTTGCGGCACGGCGGGACATGCTCGGCGGATTGATGCAGGCAATGAACAAGGCCGGACTGCGACCCCTGGGGATCGATCTCTCCGCATTCGGGATGATCAGGGCGCTGGGGCGAGAGACCTATGCGCCGGTGGGCCCGGGCGACTACGTTGATGCCCCCGGGCCCAACGCACCCGCATACGAGGAGCGCATCGCCGATCACGTCCAGGGTGAGGGCTCCGCGACGTCGACGACTGCGGCCCCCGACATTCCCTTGTCCGCGCGGCTCTTCTGCAACCTAGGCGACGTGACGAACCTTGCCGTGGCACGGGGCTCGACCTGCCTCTTCACTCGAGTGTCGCCGTTCGGGGTGGAGGGGATTGCTCAGAAGCTCGCGGAGCGGCGCCAGCTTACGCTCGAGCACGCGCGCCAGTGGCTCGGCCACGTGGGGTTGGAGAAGCCCGTGGAGTCGATCGAGGGCGAGGCCGAGATCGTTTCGGCGGCACGCGACTCGCTCGCGGAGGGCGCTTCTCGACTTGTGGATGAGCTTCGCCTCTCGCTCGAGTACTACGCGGCCCAGGAGGGCGCGGTGCCGATCGAGGGCATCGTTGCCTGCGGCCCGGGCACCACGATCCCGGGGCTCGTGGAGCGCGCGCAGCGCGACCTTGGGCAGCGGTTCGAGATCGGGCGCCCCCAGGCCCTCGCGCACCTGGACGACCCGACCGCGGCCCGGTTGACCGTCTCCTTCGGCCTCGGCCTCGAGGAGTAGCGCGTGCGGCCCGTCAATCTCATCCCGCTTGAGCACCGCCGTGGCGAGAAGGCGTCGATGCGCACGGGGCCGGTTCCCTATGTGATCGTCGCGATCCTCGGGGTGGCGCTGATCGCGGTCACGATGGTCACGATGACGAACAACACGATCTCCGACCGCGAGGCCGAGAAGGCAAGCCTTCAGCCTCAAGTGGAGGCGGCGCAGCTCCAGGCGCAACGGCTGGCGTCGTACGCGGACTTCGCAGCGTTGCAACAGGCAAGAGAGCTCACCGTCGCGAGCCTCGCCCAGAGCCGGTTCGACTGGGAGCGCGTCCTGCGCGAGCTGGCAATCGTGATCCCACACGACGTGTGGCTCACGGATCTGTCGGCACAGGCCTCGTCGGACGCGACCGGTACCGCAGGAAGCTCGGGCTCGACCAGTGGCATCGAGGGCCCGTCGCTCCAGATCTCAGGCTGCGCTGCCGGCCACGAGGCGGTGGCGGGATTCCTCGCGAGCCTTCGCGACATTGATGGTCTGACTCGGGCCACCGTGTTCAGTTCCGATCGGTCTACCCAGTCGGCCACAGGCGGCGGACCCACGTCTGGGAGTTCCGGCACCGGTGGCTCCGGCGATGGATGCTCGACCCGAGATTTTCTTGCCACATTCGAGATCACGGCTGCATTCGACGCGGCCCAGCCCATCGCATCCGTCGACGGGTCGATATCCGGCACGTCGGTTGCGCCGAGCCCGGCTTCGACGACGACGGCTACCGGCACCGAGGCGAGCACCCAGGCGTCGGCAAGCGACCAGAGCCAGGTATCAGCGCCGGAGCTCCAGCAGCAGAAGGATTCGGCTGCCCAGAAGGAGCAGAAGGGGCACAAGGCCGTGGACACGTTCATTCCGGGAACCGGGTCCGCACCATGAGACGAAACGATCAGATGGTCCTCACGGCTCTCGCGGCTGTCGTCCTCATCGCTGGTTTCTGGGTGATGGTTATGGGCCCGAAGCGCGACACGGCGTCGGGTCTCAAGGACGACATCGACCAGCTCCACGGCCAGCTTGCGGAGGCGCAGCAGGCTGCCGCTGCGGGCGAGCAGTCACGGCAGAACTTCCACACGAGTTACCGACGCCTGGTCGTGCTTGGGAAGGCGGTGCCAGCCGACGGCGACCAGGCAAGCCTGTTGGTGCAGATCCAGCGGCTCGCCGACCGCTCGGGGCTTGGATTCCAGTCGTTCGACCTCTCGTCGTCGGGCTCCGCCGCTGCGGCACCCATAGCGCCGGCGCCGCCGTCGGAGCCTGCGACCGGAACTACCACCGACAGCACGGCCGTGGAGGCGCCTGCACCTCCCACTGAGGCAAGCGCGGCGACCCTGCCGCTCGGTGCTTCGGTGGGCCCCGCCGGGCTCGCCGTGATGCCCTACGACCTCACGTTCACGGGCGGCTTCTTTGAGATCGCCGACTTCATGAAGCGCCTGGACAGCATGGTTCACATGCGGCGGGGCTTGGTCGGTGTAAACGGTCGCCTCCTGACTGTTGATGGATTTTCGCTCACACCACTCACCGCACCGACGACTGCCAGTGCGAACCCAAAGGCCGTCGCGACGCCGACGCTGAGCGCCGACCTCACGGTGACCACATACCTCACCCCGGCTGACCAGGGGACCACTGCAGGGGCTACCCCAAGCGGCCCCGCTCCGGCCACGTCGACCCCAGCCCCCACGACGTCAACGTCTACGACGTCGACCTCCACCGCAACGCCGACCTCGGACACGACCTCGGTGACGCCATGAAGCAAATCCGTGCGCCCGAGTTCCTCAACAACCTGTATCGCGACATGCGCGATCGGCGACTGCTACTACCGGCGGCGGCGCTCGTGGTCTGCCTCATCGCGGTCCCTCAGCTCCTGTCGAGCTCTTCCACCACGGCTCCGTCTCCAACTGTCCCCATCGAGAGTGCCGGCAAGCCAACGGCCGCTGAGCCTGCGGTCGTGACCGACGAGCCCGGGGTAACGAACTACCGAAAGCGCCTCGAGCAGTTCAAGAGCAAGAATCCGTTCCGGCAGCAGTTCACCGAGCCGGAGATCACCCAGGCGGCCGTGGGCGCCGCTCTGACCGCGCCCTCCACGGGATCGAGTGGGACGACTTCGAGCACGTCCACCACCTCGACTTTCTCTACGTCGTCCACATCGACTGCCCCTGTGATCTCGTCCACGGATAGCTCGACTACGTCGACCACCGAGCCGACCTCGACGACCTCCGACACCGGTGGGACAGGCTCCTCCCAGGCATCCGGTCACAAGCATCACCAGCAAGCGCCCAAGCCCGTCACGGAGCTGATCCAGCGGCACATCGACGTCCAGGTCGGCCGCGCGTCCAACATGAGGAAGAAGACGGACGTCGAGCAGCTCACCTTCCTCCCCTACGCGGGCAAGCCGCTCGTGGCGTATCTCGGTACCAGCGATAATGGAAAGAAGGCGTTCTTCCTCGTCTCCAGCGATGTCTCCTCGGCGAGAGGCGACGGGCACTGCCTGAACACCTCGTCCTCGTCCACGTGCCAGTACCTGACGCTCAAGGAGGGTCAGGTGGAGAGCTTCGACTACTCGCCCGATCCCGCAGCGACATACAAGCTGAAGCTGCTTCGCGTCCGCGACGTCGTGGTCTCGAAGACGCACGGCTGATACCGGCCAGGCCGTTCGCGACAGGCAGCTCGGCGCCCGCTGGTTAGCCTTGACGGGCGATGTCCTTTCGGTTCACAACCGCCGGTGAGTCGCACGGCCCCGGGCTGGTCGCGATCGTCGAGGGCCTGCCCGCGGGCCTCGAGCTCGATCGCGAGCGCGTGGACCGCGAGATGGCCCGCCGCCAGCTCGGTCACGGCCGCGGTGGCCGGATGAAGATCGAGAGCGACTCGGTCGAGATCCGCTCTGGCGTGCGCCACGGCCGCACGCTGGGCAGCCCCGTGGCCGTGTTGGTCGCAAACCGCGACTACGCGAACTGGGAGGAGCGCATGAATCCCTGGCCGGTGGACGCCGAGGTCGAGGAGGTCCACACTCCCCGCCCCGGGCACGCCGATCTCGCCGGGCTGCTCAAGTTCGGGCACTCAGACGTCCGCAACGTGCTGGAGCGCGCGAGCGCCCGCGAGACGGCGGCGCGGGTTGCTGCCGGAGCGCTCGCCAAGGAGCTCCTGCGCGCGTTCGGCGTCAGCGTGCACAGCCACGTGGTCCAGATCGGCTCCGTGCGCGCTCCAGAGCGCGACGAGCTCGGGCCCGAGGACTTCGCGGATGTGGACGAGTCGCCGGTGCGCTGCCTCGACGCGGAGGCGAGCCAGGCGATGGTTGCCGAGATCGATCGGCTCCGAAAGGCAAACGAGAGCCTCGGCGGCGTGTTCGAGGTCCGCGCTTTCGGGCTCGTACCGGGGGTGGGGTCCCACACGAGCTGGGATGAACGGCTGGATGGCCGCCTGGCCCAGGCGCTGGTCTCGATCCAGGCCGTCAAGGGGGTCTCGGTGGGGGAGGCCTGGGAGGTGGCCGGTCGCCCCGGCTCGGAGTCCCACGACGAGATCTTCTGGTCCGCGGAGAGCGGCTGGGAGCGCGAGACGAACCGCGCCGGCGGCGTGGAGGGCGGGATGTCGAACGGCGAGTCGCTCAGCGTGCGGGCGGCCCTGAAGCCGCTCTCCACGCTCACCAAGCCGCTGCGCTCGGTGGACACGGAGACGAAGGAGCCGGCAGAGGCGCTTCGCGAGCGCACGGACTCCACCGTGGTGCCCGCGGCCGCGGTCGTGGGGGAGGCGATGACGGCGC
>WNGA01008590.1_pt1 | contig 15288 bp, 15 predicted proteins | sample 5400061 | NCBI WGS metagenome assembly WNGA01 (sample SAMN13153366, study PRJNA577476) | soil metagenome | isolation source: 100 cm soil or saprolite under grassland replicate 2 | place: USA:California | collected 2016-06-15
GCACCAATCTCGCGGCCAATTTGCCGCGCGCGCGTCTCTCATCCGAAGGCGGCAGCGCGGTCGACGCGCCGGTGGGCGCGCTGCGGCTCGCGGCAAAACTACTCTAGATACTTGGGCCGACCTCGCCCTCACGGCGCACGCGGCTGTGGCGCACGCTGTACAAGAAATAGATCGCGATCCCGATCGCCATCCAGAGACCAAACCGCAGCCACGTGAGTAGCGGCAGGTTGTACATCAGGTAGAAACAAAAGGCGGCCGACACGATCGGCAGCACCGGGACCCACGGGGTCTTGAACGGGCGTGGCCGGTCCGGGTCACGACGGCGCAGCACGATGATGCCCACCGCGACGATGACGAACGCAAACAGGGTGCCGATGTTGGTCAGTTCCAGTACCCAGCCGATCGGCGCGAACGCCGCCGAGACGGCCACGAAGATCCCCGTGATGATGGTCGTGATGTGGGGCGTCTTGTACTTGGGGTGGACCTTGGCCGCCCACGGCGGGAGCAGGCCGTCCCGCGCCATGGACATGAAGATCCGCGCCTGGCCGAGCTGGAACACGAGCAGCACCGACGTCATCGCCGCCACCGCACCGAGGGCCAGGATGCCCGCCGCCCAGTCGGCGTGGATGTACTGCAGCGCGACGGCGAGTGGATCGGGAACGTTGAGCTGGTCCCAGGGGATGATGCCGGTGAGCACCAGGGCAATCGCGATGTACAGTGCGGTACAGATGATGAGCGACCAGATAATCCCCCGCGGAATGTCGCGCTGCGGATTGCGCGCTTCCTCGGAGGCCGTACTGACGGCGTCGAAACCGATATACGAAAAGAAGATGATGGCAGCGCCGACGCTGATGCCCTTGATGCCGTTCGGCGCAAACGCAGGCGTCGTCCACTGCTCGGGCTTCACGTAGTTCAAGCCAACGATCAGGAACAGTCCGATGATGGCCACCTTGATCACGACCATCATGGTGTTCACCCACGCCGATTCCTTCGTGCCGATCACCAGGAAGACGGTGATGAGGGCGACGATAGCGATGGCGGGAAGGTTGAAGACGATCGGGATGGGGCCCAGGTGCGGAGCGGCGGCGATGAGATCGGGATTGTGCAGCGCCGTGCGCAGATCGGTCACCAGCCAGCGCGGCAGCTCGAGACCTAGGCCCCGCAACAGCGAATCGAAGTAGCCCGCCCAGCCGATCGCCACGGCGATGTTGCCGACCGCGTACTCGAGAATCAGATCCCAGCCGATGATCCACGCGAGGAGTTCCCCCAGGGTGGCGTACGCATAGGTGTACGCGCTCCCGGAGATCGGGATCATCGCGGCGAATTCGGAATAGGTGATCGCGGCGAAGGCGCTCGTCACGCCAGCGAGCATGATCGAGATGACGATCGCAGGCCCGGCGCCCACGTGGCCCGAGCGCGGTGAGCTGGACCGGACCGAGGGAGCGTCGCAGGCCACCACCGACGGATCCGTCAGCGATACACTGGTCGACGGTTTTCCGCGCAAACAGCTGGCTCTTGAGCACGCGATTTCCTGTCTCGATGTGTTTGCTACCAGCCGCTACGGATAGACGATCAGGCTCGCGATGTACTCAACGTGTCGCCCATCACGGGTCGTGGCGGGGTTGAACAGATAGCCCATCATCCGTTCGGTGAATTCGCGCCGATAGCCCGAATCCTTGATCGGAGGCGTCACCTCGATCCGGATGACCCGCCCGTCCGCCGTGACCCAGAACCGGACCTCGTGACGACCCCGTGCCTCGCGCGGCGCGCCGGGTGGCGGAATGATCGCCCACCGCGGCGTGGCGGCGAAAATATCACTCGCGTCGCCACCCGAGCCAGGGCCGGCGTCGGAGCCCGTCCCCGTCCCGGTGCCGGTGCCCGTGCCGCCGCCCGATCCGGGGCCCTGGCCGGGCCCGCCCGTCGTGCCCTCACCGGTCCCGATTGCCGTGGGCGGCATGATGGTGAGGGTCGGCGGCGGCATCTCGATCTTCACCGGCTCGGTGACCGGTGGCGCCACGGTTGGCACCGTGACAGCGGGAGGACGCGCCTGCGGGACCTCTTCCGCATGCGCTGACGACGGCGTGGGGAGCGTAAACCAGCTGACCGCGGGCCGGCCGCCGCCACCACCGCCGCCGCGCGGGCCCGGCCCCCCCCCGCCACCGCTCGCGAACAGGGCGGCGCCGTGCCACAAGACGAGAATGGCGATGGCCACGTGCGCGAGGAATGAGAGCGCAGCCGCAGGCCCCTCCCGCCGCTGGGGGAGCGGCAGCGAGTAGCTGTCAAATACGGGACGAGAGGTGGGAGGCACGGTTTATAGATACACTAGAAAGAAAAACGGGGCACGGTTTCGCGCCCCGGTGTGCACGTTCAGTAGGGGCGCAGCATGATGCGCCCCTACAATGTGTTAGCGAGCCGCTGCCGCCCCCTGCGCACCCGGCGTAAATCCAATCACCTGAACGCCCGCTCCCCGTGCCACGTCCATCGCGCGAACGATATCGCCGTACTTGCGGTTGGGCGCCGCCTTGATGAAGAGCAGCTTGGCGGGACGCTGATCGTAGAGCTCGTGGAACTTCGCGTCCAGCTGGTCGAAGGGGATGACCTGGGTGTTGATTGCATAGGAGCCATCCGGCTTCAGCTCCAGCACGATCTGGTCGCTCTGCTGCTGCTTCTGCTTAGGCTGCTGCTTCTGCTCCGCCGGGACCTGCACGTCGAACTCACGCCGCGACAGCGGCAGGGTGATCATGAAAATGATGAGGAGCACGAGCAACACATCGATCATCGGCGTGACGTTGATGTCCGAGCTGAGCCCGCCGCCAGAGCCGCCGCTTTGCATCGGTTAGTGCTCCGTCCGCGGGGCGCGTTCTTGCTCCGCGATGGCGCCGACCACACGCACTCCGGCCTTGCGGGCGATCTCGAGCGCCTGCTCCACGCGCGAGTATTCGATCCCCTCGTCGGCCCGGAGGTACAGGATCTTGTCGACAGTCCGGTTGGCGTACAGGTTGGTCAGCTGCGCTGGCAAATCTGCGTCGCTGATGAAGCGCGGACCGGTGTACTTACCGCTCGCGCCCGTGATGTCGATGTAGAATTTCCCATCCCTGTCGATACCTAGTCGGATCTCGCCTTCACCTTCTTCGCGCGCGTCGGGATTCTTGGCGCGCGGAATCGTCGCCTGGAACCCGGCGGTAATCGCCGGCGTCACGATCATGAAGATGATCAGCAGCACCAGCATCACGTCGATCATCGGCGTAACGTTGATGTTCGCTGCGACCACGCCTTCCGCTTTCTTCGCGCCACCCATCGCCATGCGTCGTTATCCCTTGATCGGGCCGCTGGTCTGCGACGTCTTCTGGGTCTGGAACTCTTTGGTGAAGATCGACCGGCCGAACTCGCTGCCGACACTCTTGATGAGATAGTCGATCAGCTCCTTCGACGTGTAGGTCATCTCCACCGTGAGGAAGTCGATCTTGGTAGCGAAATAGTTGTACAGCCACACCGCCGGAATCGCGACCAGCAAACCGAACGCGGTCGTGATGAGCGCTTCGGCGACACCGCCAGTGATGGCCGCGAGTGACCCCGAACCACCGGAGGCGGACATGCCCTGGAACGCCGTCACGATACCCATCGTCGTACCGAGCAATCCGACGAACGGTGCGGTCGCGCCTGTAGTCGCCAGGATGCCCAGGCCGCGCTTGAGCTCGGCGGTGATGATGAGCATCTGCCGTTCGACGGCACGCTCGGCGGAGTTGATGTCGGCGGCCGTGATGGTCGCCCGGTCGCGGAGCAGCGGCTTCACCTCGGCGAGCGCCTCGCCCAGCACGCGCGCGACGTGACTCTTCTTGTTCTTTTCCGCGAGCGCGATCGCGCCGTCCAGCTGTTCTTCCTGCAGGTAGCGCGAGAATTCAGGCGCGAATTTGCGCGTCTCCTTCTGCGACTTCCTGAGGTAGAGTTGCTTGGAAATGCTGACCGCCCACGACCAGGCCGACATGACGAACATGACAACCACAATGCCTTTGGCGAACGGCCCCATCGATGACCATAGCTCAGCGTAACTCATTGTGTCTCCCTATCTCTTGATCTTGAAGTCGATCGGCAGGTTCACCAGCACGCGCACCGCCCGCCCATGCACGCGCGCGGGGCGGAACAACGCCCGCAGCACGTAGTTCTTGGCCGGTTGGTCGAAGCCTGGATTGGGACTCTGAATCACCTTCACCGATGGCGGCTCGGCGCGGCCCGACGTATCGATGATCGCCTGCACCAGCACTCGCCCTTGCACGCCCGCCTGGCGCAGCAAGTCCGGATAGTTCAGCGCCGGCCCGGACAGCACCTCGGGCCGCTCTTCGACGACCGACTCCATGAACACCTGACCGGCGTCCGGCACGATGCCGGTGCCGATACCACCTTCGACGCCCGTCCCCGTGTAGTCTTTGGGGTCGAAGTGTTCTTGCAGATTGATCGGTGGAATGTTCGTCGGGATATCGGTCGGCGCGACGACGGTTTGGAAACCCTTCAACTGCGGCACGTCCACGACGGGCGGCTGCTCTTCCGGCTTCTTCTGTTCTTCCTGATTCAAGAAAACCATCGCGGTGTCGATGGCGGTATCGTCTTTCTTTTCGCCCGCGGTCAGCGTCGCAACCACCGCGGCGAGAACGATCACGCTGTGCCCCACGAGCGATACGAAGCCGAGGCCAAAGGCACCCTTCTTGTTCGTCTTTCGACTGGACTCGATCAGGTGGTCAAACACCGCAGTCTCCTCCGGGCTGGTTGACGGGCTGCTTTAGTAATAGTACCCGCGACAACAAACCCGCTAGTAGGCCGAAGATTACAAAACGATGACAGCCGGATGAGCCCTCAACTCCGTGCTCATCGGGCGCGTCCCGGGCCGTTCCGAATGGCGAATTCGTACGGAATCCGCACCAGCATCCGGACCGGCTTTCCGCCGATCATGGCGGGCCGGAACAGCGTGGCCAGCAACGCCTGCCGCGCCGGCGCAACAAAGCCGGGATTAGTCGCCGAGACGACTGAGATCGATGGCGAAAGCACGCGTCCCCTCGTGTCGACGACCGCCTCGAGCACGACTCTTCCCTGGACTCCAGCCTGGCGCAGCAGATCGGGATAGACCGGAAGCGGGCCGGCGAGGACCTCGGCGTGTTCCTCGGTGAACAGGCCATCCAGGCCGCCGGGCTGGCCTGTGCCAGGGTTCGTGACTGCGCCGGAATACACCGGCGAAAACGACGGCAGCGTCGCCCCAGTTTGTGGTGACGTTGGCACGGGGATGGTACCGAAGTCGGGCGGCACCACGGTGATGGGACCAGGAAGTGAGAGCCCGCCACCATCTCCCTCGACAGGACCTGCCGGCTGAAAGAAGACCGTGTCCGCGACAGGCCGCACAGGATCGGACCGGCCCGATCTCGTCGTTCCGAGTAGCACCGCAGCACCGAGGGCGACGTGTGCCGTGATCGAGACTGCTGAGCTGAAGGCCTTCATGTCATCACTCCCGAGTCAGGTTGAAATCAATCGCGATCGTGATCCACGCGTCCAATCGTTGGCCTCCGAACCAGCCTGGACGAAACAGCGCAGCTTTCAGCGCCTGGCGCGCGGGCACAACGAACTCCACATGGGCCGCCTGCGTGACGAGAATGGACGACGAGTCGACGCGCCCACTCGTGTTCACCAGGGCCCTCAAGACAACGTGACCTTCGATTCCAGATCGCCGCATCGACGCCGGGTATGTCGGACGAGGCATTGTGATCAGCGTGGGAAAGACATCGGGTATGGGCCCGTCAGGCGCGATGATGAACGGAAGCTGACAGCCAAACGCGGTGGATGTCGACGTAGGCATTGGGGGAGCCGCCGTCGACCAATGCAGCGCGGCAGTAACAAGCACGGAAGGAATCACCGCGTGCACGACGAACCACTCTACGGCGGTGGGATTCTGAGTTCGCGCCAGGTCATCATACATGGTCGGCTCTCAGCTGTGTGTGCCCATCTGAGAAATACCGACGCCCGGTGACCCGGTGCTTGCACATCAATTACGGAATGGTGACAACCGGATGTGGATCTACCCGCGCGGCAACCCTACCGTAAACGTGGTGCCCCGCCCCGGGCGGCTCTGCACTTCGATCGTGCCGCCGTGCGCTTCGGCGATCCACTTGCAGATGGCGAGGCCGAGGCCGGTGCCCGCGCGCTCGCTCGTGCGGGTGCGGGCTGAGTCGGCGCGCCAGAAGCGATCAAAGACGTGGGGCAAATCGCCGGGCGCGATCCCGATGCCCGTGTCCGCCACCGTGAACACGACTCGCCCGTCGTTGCCGCCGAGCTCGACGGAGACCTGCCCGCCGCGCGGCGTGTACTTCACGGCGTTCTCTATGAGGTTGAGCGCCAGCTGCCGGATGCGGCTCCGGTCCACTGCCAGCATGAGTGGATCAGGGGGCAGTCGGATCTCCATGCCGACGCCGGCGTGCTCGGCAAGCAGCTCCCCGGTCTCTCCCGCCTCTGCGATGATCTCGCGCAGATCCACCGGTTCGCGATGCAGATCGGCGCGGCCCTCGTCGGCGCGCGCCAGCGTGAGCAACGATTCGAGTAGCTCCGTCATGCGATTCACTTCCTGGAGCGTTTCCTCCAGGGGGGCGAGCGTTTCCGGGGCCATGTCCGGGCGCGTGATGGCACGCTCGACGCCCGCGCGAACGACGGTGAGCGGGGTTTTCAGCTCGTGGCTCGCGTCCGCCGTAAAGCGCCGGAGCGCCGCGAAGCTGCGCTCCAGACGTGTCATCATTTGATTCAGCGTCTCCGCAAGCCGGCCCAGCTCGTCGCGCTCCATCGGCACGGCGAGGCGACGGTGGAGGCTCCGGCCATCCGTGATCTCACGCACCTCCGTGATCATGCGGTCCACCGGCTCGAGGGCGCGACCGGCGATCCAGCCGCCAACCAGAATGGCTGGCACGACGCCAACGAAGAAGGCGATCACGATTGTCAGCAGCAGCTGCTCGAGCCGGAGCTCGGCGGAACGCGTGTTCGCGCCCGCGAAGATCGCGCCGAACTGATCGCCGGCGTCCGGCACCGCGCGCACGATGTAATGCACCGTTGGTCCGTTGGGCTCGATCCGAAAGCGACCCGGCACGTGCGGCGCCGCGGCGACAGGCGGGCGGGTGATGGCGTTCAACTGCTCGAATTCGGCGAATGTGAGCGCGCGCGCGTCGGGCGAGGCGAACAACAGCCGGCCGTCGCGGCTCGTCACGAGCAGGAAGTCGGGCACGACCTCGAGCACCGCCGCGACCTCCGGCGTCAGCACCGGCCGCCCGGCCGTGTCCTTCTCCACGAGGACGCCGCGCGCGTGAAAGCTCTCGGCGAGAATGCCCGCGGTCAGATCGGCTTCCGACTGTATGCGGCGGTCGAGATCCTGGTAGGTGGCGCTGCGGCGCGCGAAATAGAGGACAACCGCAAAGACGGCGATGCTGAGGATGAGCGCGGTGGCGTACCAGACCGTCATCCGCCCGCGAATGCTCTGCACGTTTACGCCCGCACCACGTATCCCACGCCGCGCACCGTGTGGATCAGCTTGGGTTCCTTCGTATGATCGATCTTCTTGCGCAGCCGCGTGATGACCACATCCACGATGTTCGTCCCAGGATCGAAGTGATAATCCCAGGCATATTCCGTAATCAGCGTGCGCGACATCACGCGGCCCTGATGTCGCATGAGGTACTCGAGCACGGCGTATTCCTTCGGAGTGAGCTCGATCCGCTTGCCGTCCCGCGTCACCTCGCGGCTGCCCGTGTCGAGCAGGAGACCATTCACCTTCAGTGTCGGCGGGGCGATCTCCTTTGGCCGGCGTCCCAGCGCCTCCACCCGCGCGAGCAGCTCCTCGAACGCGAACGGCTTCGTAACGTAGTCGTCCGCCCCCATGCGCAGCGCCTGAACCTTGAAGTCGACCGAGTCTTGCGCCGTCAGCACCAGCACCGGCAGTCCCACCCCTCGGTCGCGCAGCGTCCGCAACACCTCGATGCCGGAGACCTTCGGCAGGCGCAGATCGAGGACCATGATGTCGTAGTTCGCACCTCGCCCGCTGGCACGACGCAGCCCCTCGTCACCGTCCCCGACGAGCTCGACGTTGTAACCCGCCTCGTCCAGACCGCGGCGCACGTAGTCACCTACCGTTTTGTCGTCCTCAACGACCAGGATTTTCATCCGACGGGAAGGAACACCTTGAAGTTGGTACCCAGACCAATCTGCGATTCTACCTCGATGCGGCCCCGATGCTCTTCGACGATGCCGTACGCCACCGACAGGCCGAGGCCCGTGCCCCGGCCCTGCGGTTTGGTCGTAAAAAACGGCTCGAAAATCTTGGGCAGATCTTCTTGCCGGATGCCCGTGCCGGTGTCGATGAACTCCGCCATGACTTCGTCGGTGCGCTGCGGATTATGACGGGTACGCACCGTGAGCACGCCGCGCGAGTTCATCGCATCCATCGCGTTCAGCATCAGCGCCATGAAGCACTGCACCAGCCGCTCCGCGTCTGCCTGGAACTGCGGCAAGCCGTTCTCGAGCTCCCGCTCGATCGTGAGCCACTTGAAGCGCTCATGGTGCTTGAGCAGAAACAGCGTCTGCTCGATGATCGCGTTGAGGTCGGCGGGGGTCTTGTGGCCGCTTTGCTTGGGCCGTGAGAAGTCGAGCAGCCCTTCGACGATGCGCCGGCAGCGCTGCACTTCCGTGTCGACGATGCGGAGGTACTCCTCCTGCGCCTGCCGCTCCGGCTCCGGCAGGTCGGCGACGCGCAGACCGAGCGCTTCGCTGCAGGCGAGGATCGTCGCGAGCGGATTGTTGATCTCATGCATGACCCCGGCGGCGAGCTGGCCAACGGCGGCGAGCTTTTCGCTTTGCGCCAGGCGCTGCTGGGCCTGACGCCAGGCGGTGACATCTTCGCCGATGGTGATGACATGCGAAATGTCCTCGCCATCCATCCGCATCGGAATCTTCGTGATGCGGTAGTGGCGTGCCTCGCCGGTCGCCTGGGAGTCCATCTCGACGGTCTGGATCTCGCCCGTCGCGAACACCCGATCGAACTCGAGCTTGAGCAGCTCGCGTGGCTGACGGTCTAGAACCTCGAACACCTCGCGTCCCAGCGCATCTTCGCGCGACACACCCTGCGTGCCCGCCTCGCGTTTGCGGTTCCACGCCCGGATGCGATAGCCCCGATCGATCACGTACAGGCCGACCGGGAGGGAGTCGATGATGCGCGCGGCGAAGTTGCGCTGGGCTTCGAGCTCCCGGGTTCGGAGGGCGACCTCCGAGGCGAGGTCCTGGGACAGCTCGTTCGCCGCGAGAACGGGCGCCAGCATCTGCGCCACGACGACGAGCACGTCGTGCGCCATCCGCTCATGGCGGCCCTGCGGAATGATGACCTCGAGACAGCCGAGGGCTTCGTCTTCGTGGATCAGCGGAAGGCGCAGGAGCGTGCCGCCGGCGAGCGATTCGCGGTGTGGCCCCTGGGCCACCCAGCCGGGGACGTCCGAGGTAAACCCGGGAAGCTGCGCTTCGTCCTCGGGACTGGTGATTGGGACAAACCGGGAACCGTCGCCAGAGCGCAGCCAGAGGCGACAGCGTCGCAACGCGAGACCCCGGCGCAACACGACGACGACCCCTGCCAGCCCCCCTTCGGCGGGCCGGCCGGCGGCCAGCACTTTAGCGACTTCGGCGAGGAGCTCGAGACCGGGATGGTCCGAGGTCAGCGTCGGCGCGACCATAAGGTCGCTAACCTAGGGATGACGCTCCCGGCGCGCCAGCGGCGCCTCACCACGGAACGCGAGCAGACCTCGCATAACCGGCTTCCCGCCGTTGAAGAAGGCGGTGGGGCCGATCACGATGGCGAAGTGCGGGGAGCTGCCGCTGCCCACGCTGAACGCAGGCAGCACGGAGACACCGACCCAATGGGAGCCGAGCGACATCGGCGAGCCGGCAGCCGCATAGCCGCTGAGTTCGAAAGTCAGGTCGAACCCGATACCGGTGCCGTACTCCTCTGCTCCGAACTGCGCGATGGACTTCATTTGTGTCCGAGCGGACAGTGTTGCGGCGAACACAAAGCCCCGCGTGCCACCCAGCATTGCGCTCTCATTGATGAACGTGCCCAGGCGGGCGGCGAGGCCAATCGCGGCGAGGCCACGCGAGGGCCGTCGCACGTACCCGATCTCCGCCGATTCGATCTGCCAATTCGCGCCCAGTGTCGCAACGAAACCGAAGCCGATCGCGTGCGGCCCCGTAGTCGACCGCGCACTGTCTGACCGCGCGGGAGTCGATTGCGCGGCCAGCGTCGTAGACAAAGCCGCCAGCGCAACCAACATTGATACGATGGACCGTCGCACGTTCATGCTCCTGACTAGTGCGGCCGCTCTGTTCCCCGTCCGGCGCCCTCGCCCGCCGAGAGCGCTCGGCAACCTGCGTTTCGACCTCGACGACCAGCGCCGTTTCACGCTGTGGTTCAACGGTCCCGACCGGGCCGTCCCGGTGCTGCGAAACGCAGCATTAGGCGTCTGGATCGGCGATACGCTCGCTACGCTTGCCGACTTGAAAGACGTCAGCGTGGGGAACCGCCGCCCACCCGGCGGCGAGTCCTTGGTCATCCGAGGACGAACCCCGGCTCCCGCAGGTACCGCATCCGGCAGCGTGTGGATCGAGGCGGAGTTCTTTGCTCTGGACTCCGTTCCTCGCGGCGCGATCACCGTCACCGTCTATCCCGATCGCGTGCTCGCCACGATCCGCGGGATACAGTTGCTCGCAACTTCCGAGCCAGACGTGCTTCCCGGTCTTCCCGGTGACGGGCCTCTCATTGCCCTCGTGAGCGGCTACCAGTCGTGGAGCGCCTGCCACATAACGTTGCTGCCTGCGGAAGCGACTGGCTATGGCGCGATCGGGGTAACTCGTGCAGGACACGGGTTCGCCGCCGTGTGGGACCCGGGTGAGGCTGGGGAAGGCAAGGTAAAGCTTGCTGCGGACGGGAGGCTGGACGCGGTGAGCGAATGGTCGCCCGCCCGTCCTGTGCGACCGGACGGGGACGGCGCGACGTTGCGGGTTGCCTACATCCCTGCGGGCGACGGCCTGGGTGCGCTGACCGCTGCCGCAACACCTCCGTCGTCGGTGGACCGCGAACGTGTCGCCGCGCTGTCGGTGCCCACCGGGTGGTGCTCGTGGTACGAGCTCGGCGCTGCGGTCACCGAAGCCGACATGCTCGCAAACATCGACTTCTGCGCGGCACAGTTCGACCGGCGCTTCTTTCGCTATATCCAGCTCGACGACGGCTACCAGCGCGCCGCTGGTGATTGGGACACCAACTCCAAGTTCCCCCATGGCCACCGGTGGCTGACCGATCGCATTCACGCGGCGGGCTTTCAGGCAGGGCTGTGGATCGCCCCCTTTGCCGTCGCCGAGCAATCGGACGTCGCGAGAGCGAATCCGACCTGGCTCCTCAAGGGTCCCCCGCCCGAAGCGACTCCTCTCGTCATGGACACCCGCGAGCCTTGGGGCGGCCGGATCCTCGCGCTCGATGGGGCGCACCCTGGCGCGCAGCAATGGCTGTACGCGCTCGCGCGCCGTGTAGTGCGCGAGTGGGGCTACGACTATCTGAAAATCGACTTTCTGGAGTGGGCGACGGGCGGCGCGACCCACTACGGCGGTCTGACCCGTGCGGAAGCCTATCGCGGCGGTCTCGCCGCGCTGCGCGAAGGTCTCGGCACGGAGGCATTTCTGCTCGGGTGTGGGGCGCCACTCCAACACGCAGCCGGCCTAGTGGACGGCATGCGGATCGGGGACGACGTTGACGCGAGCTGGAACGGCATCCACTCACCGGCGCGGGCGGCCGGGCTGCGCAGCTTCTATCACCGGTCCGTCTGGCTCAACGATCCCGATTGCCTTGTCGTGCGGCCGCCGCTCACGCTCGATGAAGCGCGGGTGTGGGCCACCGTGGTCGCGATGTCCGGCGGGATGAGCATCTTTTCGGACAATCTCCCCACGCTTCCGGCCGAGCGGTTGCCTCTCCTCCAGAAGACAATCCCTGTGGCCGCAAAAACGACGGCGGCGCCGCGTCCCGTCGGCACGCAGAGTGACGAGCCCGAGATTGCACCGGGAATCAGCGTCGGCAGTAGGGTCATCCGGTTGCGGGGGCCGTGGCGTTTCCGCACCGGCGACGACGGCCGATATGCCTTGCGCGACTACGACGACGAAACGTGGGAAACGATTCCGGTGCCGCTGGCCTGGGAGCAATCCGGGCATCCCGATTACGACGGATCCGCCTGGTATCGCACCCACTTCACGTTGCCGCCCCCCTCCCCCGCAACTGCCGGCACTCCAGACACGGTGCGACTCGATCTCGGGAAGGTGGATGATGTCGATGAGACATTCATCAACGGCGTGAAGGTTGGAGGCACCAGCGGCTGGAGCAGCTACCGCCGCTACACCGTATCAGCGGCAGGGCTGAACTGGGGCGGGGACAACGTGCTCGCCGTGCACGTGATCGACAGCGGTGGACCTGGAGGTCTGTGGAGCGTCAGACGCGACCGGCCGGCGTCCACGTGGATCGTTGAAGGAGCCCCCCACTGGTGGACCCTCGCGCTACTGAATTGGGGCGACGAGCCGCGCATCGTGGCGCAGAGTCTGCCGGTCCTGGGAATCTCGGGAGCTCGGTTTGCCGTCTACGACGTCTGGGGTGAGCAGCCTATCCCTGACGTCCAGCAGACGTTGGGCGCCACGATTCCGCCTCACTCCGCGCTGGTCGTCGCCCTGCGGCCGAGCGCAACTCGGCCGCAGATCATCGGCTCGACACGGCACATCGTGCAGGGCGCAGTTGACATCAGCGAGGAGCATTGGGACGCCACGACACGGACGCTCCGCGCGAAGTCGCTGAATCTGGACGGTCGCCCGTACGCCGTGACCATCGCGGTCCCCCGCGGGCTGCGAGTCCGAGCAGGGGCCTGCAAGTCAGGCGTCGCATGCACAGTGAAGCGTCTCCAGAGCGGACATGCCCTGGTCGAATGGCCTGGCGGGACCGCCGCAGATCTCAATTGGTCTGTGACGTTCGGATCAGCGGCGAGGCGCTAGAGACGCACCCTCCCACCGGTAAAGCGCACGCCCTGCATCACGTAGCGCTGCGTCAACACACAGACCACCAGCACAGGCAACGTCACCAGGACGGCGGCCGCCATCTGATACGGCCAGTTCGCGGCGTACGCGGTGTGGAAATGCGCCAGCGCGACCTCCGCGACTTCCATCCTGGCTGAGTGCGTGACGACCAGCGGCCAGAGGAAGTTGCGCCACTGATCCGTGAATGCGAGCACGGCCAGTGTGCCCACCGCGGGCCGCGCCAGCGGAAGTGTGACGCGCCAGAAGAGGGTCCACTCCCCTGCTCCATCGAGACGGGCAGCATCCTCCACGTCACGCGGCAGCATCACGAACGCCTGCCGCATAAGCAGAATGCCCCACACCGAGACGAGCTCCGTCGAGATCAGACCGGGGTAGGTGTCCACCCAGCCCAGAGCCTCGATCATCAGGTAGCGGGGGATCAGTAACAGAATCGCTGGGATGGCCAGCATCGCGACCAGCGTGCTCCACATTCCCTCGCGACCCGGGAAGCGCAGGCGCGCAAATGCATATCCGGCTGCCGCACTGGTAAGCACCTGGCCGATCATGACACACCCGGAGAGGATCGCGGTGTTCAGGAGCACGCGCGTGTAAGGCAACGCCTCGAGGGCCGCCGAGTAATTGCCAGTCGTGGGCGCGGCCGGAAGTAGTGGCGGTGGCCAGCGCAGCAGCTCGGTCTCACCCATGAATGAGACTGAGACCATATAGAGGAAGGGAGCGACCATGGCGAGGCCAAGCGCGCCGAGGAATAGCCTACGCATGTTGCGCGGCCTTTCGTAGGCGCTTGAGCTGCGGCCATCTGAAGACAAGCAGGATCACCGCAAGCATCACGGCCAGAGCGCTTGCCATACCCAGCGCCTGCGGGCCGAATGCGGTGCGGTAGATGCGAAGGACCAGGACATCTGTCGAATGCAACGGGCCGCCCTGGGTGAGCACAAAGACGAGCGTGAACATTTGCAGCGCGCCGATCACACCTGTCAGGAGTACGAACCAAGTCACCGGTCGAAGCAGGGGCAACGTGACGCGCCAGAAGCGGCGCCAGGCACCGGCTCCATCCACACGCGCGGCATCGAAGTACGCTTGCGGGATCGCCTGGAGACCGCCGAGGAACACAAGCATCTGGCCGCCCACGTGCGCCCAGATGGACACGAGCATCAGCGCGGGCAGCGCAGTGTTCGAATTGCTCAACCAGTCGGGACGTCCCAACCCGAGCGAACCGGCACGATAGATCGCCTGCCAGAGCAAGGCGATCGCCACGACCGAGGAGACATACGGCAGCAGGAAAGCCGCGCTGAGCAGCCCTCGCCCGCGGTAGCGATGCACGGCCAGGGCCGCGGCGAGTGCGAGCGCAACGGATACCGGGACGTACAACGCATAGGCGGCGCTCGTGAGGAACGAATTCCAGGTCATCGGATCGCGCACGAGCGCGCGGAAGTTCGCCTGGCTCGCGAGATAGATCGCGTAAATGGCAGGACCGATTGTAAAGATCGTCACGTGCAGCGCCGCGGGCGTAAGGAAACCCCACGCAATCGCAGTTTCGCGCCGGCTGCGCGCCGGCGTGCGCTGCGCCCAGCGGAGCGCCACGATCGCGATCGGCCCCAGGAACGCACAGGGTACCAGCAGGATCAACCACCTGGGGGCCTCGATCTCGGCGGGCACCGAGCGTAGCTCGATCCAGCGGCCCGACCCGATCAACACCGCGACGACGGCACGCCGTTCACCGTCGATCCGCACACGGCGCGGCGCCGACTCCGCCGGCTCACCGGCGACGATTTCGCCATCGTGGACCATGGATGCGAGATCGGTGATCGCCACCCGCACGCGTGGGGGTGGCAGCCGCGTCGCCGCCTCCTGCAGCAAGCGGCGCGTGTCGACCAGCCAACGGTCCGTGCTCTGGCGCGCCGCCTCGCGCACGTCGAGATAAGCGGCCAGCGCGAGCAGTAGGGCGGCACCGATGTAACCGGCATGTCGCAACGATCGCTCACGAAACGCGATGGCAGCGGCCGCGCCGACAGCAATGATCGCGGCGGGGAAGGCAAATCCGAAGCCGCCGGGAAGCGGACCGTGGGGCACGGGTCGCGGGCGCACCGCGACGGCACCCACGACCTCCTGGCCGTCGCGGTCCTTGAGTGGGACGAGCGCGGCTCCTTCTCGCCAGCGTCCGCCGGC
>WNGA01007410.1_pt1 | contig 15279 bp, 16 predicted proteins | sample 5400061 | NCBI WGS metagenome assembly WNGA01 (sample SAMN13153366, study PRJNA577476) | soil metagenome | isolation source: 100 cm soil or saprolite under grassland replicate 2 | place: USA:California | collected 2016-06-15
CATTGGAATGAGGAACGTGCTACTCGGGCTCGCCCCGAGCGCTTTCAGACCTTCGATCACCTGGATCGTCATCGTCTTGGCGTCCACCTCTTGCGCTGCCGAAAAGACGGTCTGAAGGGCTTAGGCGTAGCCCTCAGCTTTCAGGATCTGGCCCTGGCGCTCGCCCTCCGCACGCAGGATCTGCGCTTGCTATTCACCTTCGGCGACGGTGATCGTCGCCTGCCGTTTACGGTCAGCTTCGGTAACCGCGGCACGCCGTGTACGTTCGGCCGACATCTGGCGATTCATGGCCTCCTGAACCTCACGCGGTGGCAGGACCTCGCGGATCTCCACTGCGGTTACTTTGACACCCCAGCGCTCAGTGACCTCGTCCAACTTGCGGCGCAAGTCCTCATTGATCTGCTCCCGACGTGCCAGGACATCATCCAGCACGATGTCGCCGATCACAGCGCGCAGCGTCGTGGCCGCAATGCCTTGCGAAGCGCTGGCGAAATTGGTTACCGCGATGACGCTGGCGACCGCGTCGATTACCTGGCGATACACCAGGAAATCGATCTGGATCGAAACATTGTCCTTGGTGATGCACGCCTGATGGGAACTTCCACGAACAGCTCCCGCAAACCGACCCACACCGGTCGGTCTACGAACGGGATCAACAGCACTGCGCCAGGCCCGCGCTCACCAATGCACTTGCCTAGTCGAAACACGACGACGCGCTGATACTCGCGCACGACCCGGATCGACTGGCTCAGGAGACCCGCGACGACCGCCAGCAGAAGGACGAGCAGGACAATGTTGACAATCAGCGCGGCGTTCATGGTTTGGCTCCTATCGCTTCCGCGGCACCGACCGCGTCGGCCGGCTCCACGTCGAGTACGAGTCCCTTGCGTCCAAGAACTCGGATTGGCCGGCCGGCCTCGAGGCGGCCACTACGCAGCCGGGCAGACCAGACCTGTCCGGCGACATTCACAGTCCCGTTGGGATTCAGTGAGCTACGCGACGTGCCGCTGGCACCATTCAGGCGCTGGGCGCCGGTGATTGGTGCTCGTCCGGCCACGCGCATCGCGGTGCGCACCACCACTACGCTGAACAGGGCCCCAACGCCGGCCGCCGCGATCAACGCCGGAAGGCTGACGGACACGTCGGGCAACGTCGGCGATAGCGTGCCGATTGGCGAGTACAGCAGCAGCGAGCCGACGACGAAGCAGATGAGGCCGGCGACTGTTAGTCCACCGTGAGCAGCGGCTTGATATCGAGCACAAACAGCGCCGCCGCAGCAAGGATGAGCACCACACCGCCCCAGTTCATGGGCAGGGTCGCGAACCCCACGAAGGCGAGCACGAGTAGTGCAGCGCCCTGATCCGTTGCGGCACCGACGACACGATGGACGTACTCTGCGGTGATTGGACTGACGATTCCGTCCAGATGGGCGACGATGACTGTTGAGTGGCCAGGAACTGGCTGGGCCGCCGCACAATCCGCGCGCGAGATGCTCGCCAGCACGACGAGCGCCACCACGGCTGTGATCAGCCGAGCGACAAGGAGGGCCGTCCTACGCGTCCTGGGCCCACTGTACCGCTCGTCGGCCCGTAAAGCGAGCCATGGCGGCGGCGGGCTCGTCGGCACTGCGGGCGCGGCGATGCAGGCGGTCCCGATCCGGCGGAATCCGCCGTGCTCGTAGATACGACTGGCCGCCACATCGCCGGCCGCGAGAGACACCGTCCGGACGCCCTGCTGCGATGCGTCGTCCACCAGATGGCTCGTCAGAGCGGCCGCTTCTCCGAGCGCCCGACAATCGCAGCTTGCTCAGCTAAATTGCAGTCAGCCCGTACACGCTGACGTTCGAGCGGCAGTTGTCGACACCATTGGGGCGCATGCGCGCCATGCTGGTCACTTGGGCAGAACACGGGCGCTGTGTAGTCTTGCGAAATGCAACGGATGCACGGTTTGGAATGGCGCGTCACGGGATCCTCGTGCCTCAGTGCGTCCAATCGATGCTCGGGTTCGCTAGTCGGTGGCATAAGGGCCTGAGCGCCGTGCCAGATTCAGGGCCGCTTCGGTCGAGGCGATCAGGGCCGCGTCGCCTTTGGCCGTGCGCAGATGCAGGGCTGCGTCCAAACATGAAAGCGCCTCGGCGTGGCAACCCATATCGAGCAGGCACTTGCCCAGGTGCTGCAGGGCGAAGTCTTCGTAGACCCCCAGGCGAGAGTCGGCACGGCACTTCGCCAGAGCCTCGCGAAAGCAGGCCTCAGCGCTTGGAAAGGCATCGCGACAACGGTCCACCTCACCGAGGCGGATGAGTGCGACCACTTCAGCGGCGGGCGAGTTCGCTGCCCGGGCCAGGCTGTACGCTGCGCGCAGGTGACCCGACGCGGCGCGCCAGCGGCCCAGGATGCGGTAGGCCGTTCCGAGATAGCCACGTAGGCGAAGTTCTGCGTCTCGATCGCCAACTGAGCGCGCCTGCCGTAACTGCCGCGTGGCCAGCCGTGCTGCCGCGGCGAGGGCAATCGGATCACGTGGCACCTGACGCAGGCGCGCATCGAAAAGCGCCAACACCTCCAGGTCAGGCAGCTGATTGGGCACGCACGTTACAGTCGGAAGGCGGAATGTTCCACACCTCAGGATGGGCAGGCACTGCCCGGTAATCGCCGCTGTCTTGCAGGACACCGACGTACTCGGCGCGGTTCGTCGGCAATTCGAGGAGCGCGTGGCGCGCCCCCTGCGGCGACAAGTCGGTAAGCCCGCGCGACGCCATCGCCCGCAAGCCCGACGCCGGTAGCACACGCACGCTTGCATGGTAGGCACATGGGCGAGATACGCCAGATCGGTTACGTAGCCCGGCGAGGTCGCGGCGTTGGCGGGTCAACGGCTATCAGCTCAGCCGAGCGGGTGCACTAGTTTCGACCGTCGCTCCTCCAACTGGTACTCAAAAAGGCACTCAATAACCACGACAGATGCCGCACGTGGACGACACAACGGACGTACGTCAAATTCGGGAGGCGGCTGCTGAGTACGAAAAAACGGCTCCGCCCTTGCCTGGCAGGCAAGGGGTCGGCGGTTCGAATCCGCCATGCTCCACCCACTATATCTGAACTCAGAATTAGCACTCGGGCACGAAGAGTGCCAGGCTCAGAAGGCGGGTCGCCGCGCTCCGAGTTCAGAATGATCCCTTGCCCGTCAAGCAAGGGGTCAGCAAAAACTGCGGTAAATATGAGTTCGGCGCCACAGCGTGATAGTGGCGTACCGCAGTTTCTACCGCGGTTCGTTCGGCATGCTTCGCTCGACCGAAGCTGTGAACGCCTGGTCACTCGATCGTCGCCGCATGGGCATCAGGCTCGGATGCTGAGCCCGCTGCAGCGCAACACGCGCATGTTTGAGGCTTCGACTCTACGCGCGCCGCTCTAACTGCGCGCGAGCTCGACTTGTCGCACGGGCGGGCAGGCTCAATCCCTGACCCAGCGGCTGAGCCTGCCGCGCTGGCGCGAGTAGTGCAGCAGCGGCTGGCGGTGCTATGTCCGTGCCGCCTCGACGAGGCCGATGACGAACGCGTGATCGCCGATGCGTCCCTGTTGACGATGCCGATCAGTGGTTCGCGGCGCCGCGCGATTCATTGTGGCTCAGTGTGACGTATCGACGGAACCGCCTCGGAGGTGACCCAATGCCCATTCGCGTGATTCGACCTGGTGATGGCGAGCCGGTGCTGAGCGGGTCTATCGGCCTGCGCATCATCGAGGACGGCTCTCCTACCGGCCATCGACTGGGCCTCGTCGAGTCCACGCTCCAGCCCGGTCCAGCACGGCCACCGCAGCACGTCCATCATGAACACGACGAGGTGTTCCTCCTCACCGCCTGCAAGCTCCGGTTCACAAGCGGCACCGAGTCCGTCGACGTGGATGCCGGGAGTGTCGTCGTGATCCCGATCGGCGTACCGCACACCTTTTCCAACCCTTTTCAGGGCACGGCAGTCTTCATCGGGACCATGACGCCCGACCCGTACATCCAGTACTTTCGCGACATCGGTCAACTGCCAGTTGGCCACGCCGGCGTTCCCGACACCAGAGACATCGCGCGAACCATGACGCGCTACGCGACAGAAGTCGTTCAGACGGCAGAGCGTCTCAACGAGGGAGCATCCTGATGGCTCGACCAGTTGTCGTTTTCAACTGCGCTCGCAACTACACACCTGGCTCGCTCGAGCGCGACATGCCACGTTTGATGGAGGCGTGCGAGGCGCGCCTGACGGAGGCGAAGGACGGACCGGATCTCGCGCGTGCGTTGGCCGCCGCACAGGTGCTCGTGGCGCGGCGCGACTATGTAGGGCGCGCCACGCTGTCACTGGTCGACGGGTTGCGCGGAGTGGTGACCCCTGGCGTAGGTATCGAGAAGATCGATGTCGCGGCGGCGACTGACCTGGGCATCGTCGTCGCGAATTCGCCGGGCAATTCCATCACCATGGCCGAGGCGACGCTCCTGCTCATGCTCGCCGTCGGGAAGCAGCTTCCGTATTGGATGGACAAGGCGCGGGCGGGCGCTGAACCCACGGCGAGCATGCGCGGTATGGAGCTGCACGGGAAAACTCTCGGACTCGTCGGCCTGGGCCGCATCGGTCGCCTTGTCGGCGATCTTGCCCGAGCGTTCGGCATGCGTGTGGTTGCGTTTGACCCGTACGCACCATCCTCTGACATGGTCGAGCTGGTCAGCCTCGAATCCGTGCTCTCGCAGTCGGATTTCGTTTCCCTGCACCCGGTGCTAACGCCCGAAACGCGCCACATGATCAACGCCGAACGCCTGGCGTTGATGAAGCCGTCGGCCTTCCTGATCAATACCTCTCGCGGTGGCGTTATCGACGAGCCAGCGCTCATTGCCGCATTGCAAGACAACCAGATCGCCGGCGCGGGCCTCGACGTCTTCGAAACCGAACCACCGGCGCCTGACAATCCGCTGCTCTCCATGGCCAACGTCATCTGCACTCCGCACGGCCTGGGCCATGCCGACGAATCGATCCGCCGCTGCGCCGCGATGACCGAAGAAAACGTGCTCGCAATGATCGACGGTCGCCTGCCGCCGTACATCGTCAACCGCGGAGTCCAGTGGCGGATCCTTCAGGAAGCCTGACTCCCTAGATAGCCGCTCTTCGGTGATCAGGGCCTCTGCTGAGAGGAGCCCGTCGAGCGGCTGGTTCAGGGTCCGCGACTGCTGCACGGATATCGCTTCCGCGCTGCGGTCCGACAACCGCAGTGTGAAGTCCGGGTCGTTGCGAATGTCCTCGCCGCGCCGCTCGGGCGCGCGCTGGCCGAGTACGCCGGCACCGTGATCGCCGTGTCCCACGATCGCCGATTCCTTCGCAGCTTCGACCGCGATATCGAGTTCCGCCGCGACGGCTCAGTCCAGGAGCTGCAGTAAATTGCTACCAGCGCGCCGGTACGTTCATCTCGGTGCGCATCACGGGTACGTCGCGTCGGGCTCGGACGGGTAGGCGGCCGCCGCCGGCGGTGATACGCGAAGGTCGACAGGTCCGCCGACGCGGCGCCCGCGGTGTTGACCAGCAGCAAAACGACCGATATCCCGTTGTTGAAGTAGCGGAAGCCGCCGTAGATGGGCTCTGGCTCTTCGAACCTGCCGTCCGCGATCAGGCGAACGTAGCCCGACACGGTGACGGTCTCGCCGTGCAGTGCATCGGTTTTCCCGCCAAGCGACAGCGTGACCATCGAACCAACGCCGGTCGCCACACGAGCTTCGAAGGCCTCGGGATCGCGCACCGTCTGCAGCAAGCTTCGCGCACCAAGCCGCTGCGCTTCGGCCAGGATGAACGTCGTGTCACCAGCGCTGCCGGCGCCCACGTTGTCGCCGACGTCCAGGAGCAGGATCGACCCGCGTGGTGCGCGCGTGGCGTGCTCGAGCGCCTCGCGCGGCGTGAATGTCGGCGCGGTGGCAAGCTCAGCGCGACGCGCCCAGGCCCGCTCCGCCATCCAGCGCGCGGCCGCGCGCGCCGCCGGTAAATCGCCACCGGCCAGCGAGTAGAACGCAGCACCCATCTCCTCAACGTCTGCCCAGGGTAACCCTGACCCATGCTGGTGTGGATGATGCCGGGCCGCCGATTGGCCACCTCGACGTCCGCCATCACACCGCGCATCGGCTCCTCGCGGGTGTCCTGGCGCAGGATGCTGATGACCATCGGGGGCATCTCGAGCGCGCTGACAGGCCGGATCTCGCCCTTGATGGTCCGCACCAGGATCTCACACGCGTCGATCGCCCGCTCGCTGGCGTCCATGTGTGGATTGGTGCGATAAACCACGATAGCCTGGGTATGCTCGGCCATCTTCTGTGACAGGTTGGCGTGCAGGTCGAGCGTCATCACCACCGGGACATCGGGGCCGACGACCGCGCGGGTACGAGCTGCCACTTCACCGTCGACGTCCGGGAAGTCCTCCGACACTGCAGCTCCCATCTGGTTGAGGAGCACACCGTCCCATGGTCCGCGTTCCCGTAGCAGGTGCGTTGACCGCGAAGAGCAGCGGCACGAGGTCGAAGCCGAATTCGTCGGCGGCCTGGTATAGCCGGCAAAGGTCGAGTGCGAGGAGCGCTGGTGTTCCTCGATCTGGGCGCCGCGCAGCAGACCACCATAACTCGACGTGCTGAACGACTCGTACGTGGTGGCAAACGACGAGAAGGTATTGGTCTCGTGATGCAAGCCCAGGGCGGCGACGCGCGTGGGTCGATCAACGCTCATCGCGCCGCTCCCGGAACGATTGACGGCCACGTGCCTAAAGATACGATGCCGAGCGTCCGGCGGTTTGTCGGCGGGCGCAGACGCGATACGGTGAACCTATGCAGATCCCGAAGCCCACCGCGGCGGATAAGGCGCGGTTTGAATCACTCGTACCGGCGGATGCGCGCGTGACGGTCAAGCCGATGTTCGGCAACCTCGGCGCATTTGTGAACGACAACATGTTTATGGGTATGTTCGGCGCGGATATCGGGATAAAGCTCGATGCCGCGGGGCAGGGCGAACTATCGGCCGTGGGCGGTGGACCTTTTGGCCCGCCCGAACGTCCGATGGGCGGCTGCGTTAGCCTGCCTGCCTCGTTCTCAGAGGCAGAAGCGAAACAGTGGGTCGGCCGATCGCTGGCTTACGTGAGCGCACTGCCGCCCAAGAAAGAGAAGAAGTAGCCGATTCTGAGCAGCGCGAGTCTCGCCCTACAATCCCGAGCGCCATGGCATTCAATGTCCTGGAATGCACAATCGCACAACTGCACGCGGCCTATCTGGATGGCAGTACAACCGCGCGCGTCGTGACACAGACCTACCTCGATCGCATCGACGCGTATGACCGTCGCGGCCCGTACTTGAACTCTCTCATCGCCGTCAATCGTCGGGCACTGGAAGTTGCCGATCAGCTAGACTCCGAGCTGCGTACGCGCGGGAGCCTCAGCGGTCCGCTGCATGGCATCCCGATCATCGTCAAAGACAACTCGACACCTGCGACCTGCCGACCACCTCGGGCGTCGCGTTGTTCAGGGACTTCGTCCCACCGCGCGATGCCTTCATCGTCGACCGTATGCGCGCCGCGGGCGCCATCATCCTCGCGAAAGCATCGCTTTCGGAGTTGTCGATGGGTCTGGCCGATACTGTGAACTCCGTCATCCCCGGCTTCACGCGGAACCCATACAACACCGCGTACGCGAGCGGCGGGTCCAGTGGCGGAACGGGCGTCGCCGCGGCGGCAAACTTCGGCACCGTTGGCGTTGGGACAGACACGGGCGGCAGCGTACGGGCGCCGGCTTCGATCAACAACCTGGTCGGGATTCGACCGACAGTCGGACTGGTCAGCCGTACGGGCATGGCGCCGCTGGATAGCCAGCGCGATACACCCGGTCCTATGACGCGCACGGTCGAGGACGCCACGCGCCTGCTCGACATCATCGTCGGTCGCGATCCGGCTGATCCGCGCACTGCGGACGCGGACGCGCACGTTCCGCAAACGTACACGTCGTTTCTGAGTCGCGAAGGATTGCGCTCCGCGCGCATTGGCGTCTTTCGCCAGTCGCTCCGTCTGTCATTTGGCGCTGATGCGCGGGTCAGCGCACTGTTCGAGCAAGCCGTCCGCGATGTCGCTTCCGCGGGCGCCGTGCTCGATCACGAGTTCGAAGTGCCGGGGTTCGAAAAGTTCCCGGTGCCGCCGCAGACGGTGGCCACCTCGCGTGCGGATTGGGATCGCTTCTTTGCGTTCGAGGGCCGGACGTTCCCGGTCCGGAGTGTCGCGGAACTACGCGATGCTCCGGAGGGCAAACGCCCTCATCCCTTGCACCGCGAGCGGATATCCGAGATCGCGGCGTGCCAGACTCGTCCACAGGACGATCCGGAGACCGTCCAGGGTCGCAAGGACGAGCAGCTTTACCGCGAGGCTTTTCGCGAGGCCATGCATCGAGCCGAGGTCGAGGCGCTTGTCTTTCCCGTCTGGACCTATCCACCGGTCGTCAATGGCAATCGCGGCCAGACGCCCAGTGGACCACTCACCCACATCGGCAGCGCCACGCAATGGTCGGTCGTCGTGGTGCCCATCGGCTTCGTCGGCGAGAACTTGCCCATCGGCATGCAGATCTTCGGCTCTGCTTGGAGCGAAGGCCGGCTCATTGAGCTCGCCTACGCGTACGAACAGGCCACCCACCATCGGCGGCCGCCGCAGTTGCCCTAAGCGTTTACTGACGCTATTGCGTCGACCGGCCACAAATGCTTGTTGTGGCATGGCAAACGTTCCAGGTTCCCGAAAAGGTTGACGAGGTGGTGCCAGATGGCTCCGAGATTCGCCTACTGACGCGAGTGAAGGGCGGCACATGGCGCACTGCCTTCTGCCGCCGGGCCACCTGAGTAGAGCGACGCGCCATCGCTCGATCGAGGAAGTGTGGTTCTGCTTCGCTCGTTGAGGCCAGCTGTGGCGTCGAGACGCGACCAGGGCGGAGATCGATGGGCTCGTGCGCGGCGTGGCCGTGGGTATTCCGCCCGGCGTGGAGTTCCAGTTCCGTACGCTGGGCTACGAACCGCTACAGATCGTAATTACGGCTATGCCACCGTGGCCCGGTCCGGCCGAGGCTGCGCTGGTCGAGGGGCGTGGCCGCCGTCGCTGGCTGGCGATCAACCAACGAGATGAACGCGTCGACGAAGCGCGGGTCCCACCGCTGCTCGGTGCGTTCTAGCGAGAGGGGCTTTCATTCGGCTGCTCGCGGGGCTGTCGCCAAGCCCTGCAGCGCCTACTCGATTGCGTGCATCCGTGCTTGCAGCTTGTCGCACGGAAAATAGATCACGAGATCGCCGAATGCAGGCCTGGGTGCCGGTCACCGGGCAGTAGTCGCGAAACGACTTGAGTCGGTCATGCGTCGCTGGACGAGCGCGCGACCGGATCGTCGACAGCAGCCCGACCTGCCCGGTTGTGGTGATCTCGGACGTGATAATGCCAGTAGGAATGTGGAGTTGCATCGTATGCTCGAGGCTGTTGAGTGTGGCGGCGGCACGGGCCAAACCCGCAGCGGTCAAACGCGCCGAGATCGCCCAGGCCTGCACGTACGCCCACGGCGTGCTGAAGCGGCTGGAGCGAGACCTCAACGCGGCTAATCCATCAGCGCTGGCCGCGCCGACACCATGCGGCCGCGGCGTACGAGCACATTCGACGGCGGCCAGGTGGCGCCCAGAGCGGAAGAGCTTCGCGCCCCGCGCAGCAAACTCTCTGGCTACGGCGCTCCCGACGGAGCAGCGGCCCCGAAGATGACGGCGCGTTTGTCGGTAAGGACCAGCGAGTGCGTGACGGCCTCGGCATCTTTCGCTTCGCGATGGACATGCGCGATCTCCAGTCTCCGCTGACGTGAGGCTCGCGCCTCCACCAACTAGACCCCCAGCGCGTCCGAAACTGATCGGTCGACGCGACCACTGCTTGCGCGGTGGATAGACACGCGCCGTTCGCCGACGCACAATGGCTGGGGAGCTGGTATTCGGGAGGTCGACATGGACCGCAAGCCTGGCAGTTATTCGCGCAGGCAGTTCCTGGCACGCAACGCGTGGGCCATGGGCTTGATTCTGGTGGCGTGCGGGCAGGCTGGGCAGGAGCAGCCAGCCGCGTCCAAGCCCGCGGCCGCGCCGACCACGCCGCCTGCCGCGCCGGCGGCGCCAACAACGGTGGCGGTCGCCGGTGCGCCAGCCGCGCCTGCCGGCCCGCAAGGGGTCTTCAACGTGTGGTTCTCGGCCAACTGGAACGAGATCACCGATAAGGCAGTCGGCGACACCTTCGTCGAGTGGGGACAGCAAAAGGGCATCAAAGTCGAGTGGCAGTCCATCCCGGGCTCGCCGCAGCAACTGGCCAAGGAATCGGCCGCGGTCGCGGCTGGCCAGCCGCCCGAGCTGAACAATGCCAATCGCGTCTATTGGTACAGCCAGGGCGAGATGGCCGACCTGAAGGACCTGGTCAGCAAATTCCAGGACAAGGCCGGTGGCATGTATGAGATCGCCACCAGCTCGAATCGCGTCGCCGACGGCGCCATCATCGGCGCCCCGTACGCGATCGATGTGTGGCCGGCGCAGTGGCGCATGGACGTCATTGGCCAGACCACCGGCGGCCGCTTCTTCGATACCTACGAGGAGATGCTGCAGCTCGGACCGAAGATCCAACAGCCGCCGCGTACCTACCTGTACGCGATGGCGCTCGGTCACGAGGGCGATCACGTCAACAATCTGGTCAGCCTGCTGTGGGCTTATGGTGGTCGTCTCGCCAACGAGCAAGGCGTGCCAGACATGACCAACCCTGCCAACAAGGCCGGCATCGACATGGCCGCGCAACTTTGGAAGGCCAAGCTCATCCCGCCCGACAGCTTCGCCCAGACGGTTACCTCGTGGAACAACGAGACGTACCAGAAGGGCCGCGGCCTGATCGCGGTCAACCCGTGCACGATCATGGGCTGGCTGCTGGTCAACGACAAGGAGTTGGGTGACAAGACCGGCCTATCGCTGCCGCCCAAGGGCTCCGCGGGCAGCTTCGCCGAAGGCAGCTCGATCGCTTTCAACTATTACAAGAAGGCGCCCCTGGCCAAGGAAGCACCCTCAGCGCTCGAGTTCTTCTTGCAGCCCGAGAAGCTGGAGAAAATCTCCAAGTCCGTCGAAGGACGATTCGTACCGGTGTATCGCGACCATGCCAAGACGGAGTTCTGGACCACCAGCAAATTTGCCGAGCTGAAGAAGATTGCGGAGTTTGGTCGGATTCGCGAATATCCGTCCGCGCCGGTGCCATGGCTCGCCGACGTGACCGATGCGCGATACGTCATGTCCGACATGATGAGCAAGATCGTCAATGACAATATGGCGATCGAGGATGCGCAGGCGTGGGCGCAAGAGCAGATGATGGACTCGTATAACAAGCTGATGAAGAAGGCCTAACACCCGCGCCCTGGGTGACCTGATGGCTTACTCGCTTGCTCCAGCGCTCAGGTTCCGGCGGCTGCAGCCGGGCACGCTGCGCCGCGTGCTCGGCCCGGAGTGGCTGCTCGGCTGGCTGCTCGTTTCGCCCGTGGTGCTGATCGTCACCAGCCTGCTCATTTATCCCTTCCTCGACTCCGTCGCGCTCAGCTTCCAATCGCGCTTCATCGGCAAGGAGGGCAGCTGGGTCGGCGTCGCGAACTACGCGGAGCTGGTGAGCAGCACCAACACACCGTGGATCAGAGCGGCATTGGTGACGGTGCTCGTGACTGGTGGCGCGATCCTCGGCAAGTTCGTCATCGGCATGTCGATGGCGTGCGTGCTCAATCAGGACATCCCGGCGCGCAATGTTTTCCGCGGTTTGATGTTTCTGCCGTGGGCCGTGCCGGCCGTCGTCACCGCGTACGTGTGGCGCTTCCTCTTCGACACCACCGGGCCGATCAACGGCGCTATTGCAACGTTCGGTTTGGCCGACGACTACCTGTACTTCTTTAACGATCCGAAGCTAGCGTTGCCGGCACTGATCATGGTCGTGATCTGGTCGGGTACGCCATTCTGGACGATGAACCTGCTGGCGGGAATGCAGGCCATCAGCCAGGACATGTACGAGGCGGCCGAGATCGACGGCGCCGGTACCTTCCAGCGTTTCCGCTTCGTGACCCTGCCCAGCCTTCGCTCGGTGATCCTGGTCACCGCGCTGCTGTCGACGATCTGGACGTCGGCCAACCTGACGCAGATTTTCGTGCTCACCGGTGGCGGGCCGAATTACGCGACCACGACGTTGCCCTTGTTGGCCTACCTGGTAGCCATCCCCGGCACGCGGCTTGGGGCGGGCGCCGCTATCTCGATGACCATGGTGCCGATCTACCTAATCCTCGTGTTCGTTCTCACGCGGCGCATGTTGCATCAGGCGGAGTGACGTTAGAGCCATGGCTGTAGCAACTGCACCGCGTGCGCGACTGCGCGGACGACGACGCGTTCGAGCGGCGCGGCGTGGGATCGGTCGCGGCTGGACGATCGCCACCTACGTGGCGCTGGTGTTCTTCGTTCTGTGGACGGTGGTGCCGTTCATCTGGATGGTGCTCGCGTCGGTCAAGACCAATAAAGAGATCTACGACGACTTCACCCTTCTGCCCAAGTCGATCTATTTCGGGCATTACGTGTCGCTGCTGAGTGGCAAGTTTGGCGGCTGGTTGCGCAACAGCGCCTACGTGTCAATCGTGGTGACGACGCTGTCGATCGTGCTCGGAGCGCTGGGGGCGTACGCGATTACGCGCTTGCGCTTCTCCGGTCGGCGGATCGTCGCGCTCGGGCTCATCTTCACGTATTTGATTCCGCAGTCGCTGCTGTTCATTCCGCTGTTTCAGATCGTTGCCGGGCTGCGCATGGCAGACACGGTTGGCGCGCTAATCCTCGTGTACCCGACCATCACCCTGCCTTTCTGCACGTGGATGCTGATCAGCTACTTCCGCAGCATCCCGATCGAGCTCGAGGAGGCAGCCCTCATCGACGGCTGTGGGCGGCTGGGCGTGCTGTTCCGCATCGTGCTGCCGCTGTCTGGACCGGCCGTTGTGGTTGTTGCGCTGTTCTCATTCACGCAGGCCTGGAACGAGTTTCTGTACGCGCTGGTATTCACCAACTCACTGGCGAGTCGGACGCTGACAGTCGGCCTGACGCAGATGCTGGGCGAGGACGTTTTCTACTGGGGCCAGATGATGGCCGGCGCACTCATCACTGCCATCCCTCCGGTAATCATGTACACGCTGGCGCAGCGCCTGGTCATCAAGGGCCTGGTGGTCGGCGGCGTCAAAGGCTAGCGAAGTTACAGCCGCTGCCGCCCCGCCATGCCGGTCGTAGGCACGATGACCCTGCGACTGAATCTGATCGATGATGCGGCACGATCTAGCCACCTCCGCCACCGGCGCCGCCGCCGTCACCTCCGCCGCCGTCGAAGCCGCCACCGCCGTCGAACATTCCGCCGCTGGCGAACGCCGATTCGATCGCGCCCGCGGCTGCTTCGAGACCGCCGGACGAGCGAAGTTCGACCTGCTCCGCAAGCGTGTGCTCCTGGCGATCTGACTATGCCGCCGTCTACTTCCCACAATGAGCGTAGTGATCGCCACCCCCCACACCAAATGCTCTCCAGACTCAGTATCGCCGGCTCAACGACGAGTTACTCGAAATTCTTGTTCAACTCGACCCGCTGAGCATCCACGACATAGATACGAGTGCACTCGCCCCAGAAGTTGCTAGCATCACGGCTCGTTTGCGTGAGGTGCGACTCGCCGACGATGTTGAACGCATCGTGCTCGAAGAACTCCACCGTTGGTACGGTCGCCGCCGCCTCACCACCCTCGACGGTGATCGTCTCGCCGACGCCACCGTTGCGATCTGCACCGTATGGGATCGTTTCCTCGCCGATTGAACACAGATCGGCCGCGTCCATGCCTCGCCGCCGACAGCGGCCGGACCGAAACTCGTGCCAGTGACAGGATGGCGCCGCGGCCGAGATCGGCGGCGAGCGCGGTATGTTGCGGCAATGCCACGAGCGTTTCCGATCATTCACGTCGGCGATGTCGCACGCACGGCCGAGTTCTATGCGCAACTGTTGGGGTTCGTGGAAGACGTTCGAAACCCGCCCCCGGCGCGGGCACGCCGACCTACATCGGCATGCAGCTTGACGATTCCCGAATCGGCATTGTCAGTACCCATTGGCCGAGCGCATGCTGGGCACCCGGCTGGGTTCCGGTCCCCGGTACGAGCTGTTTGCGTTCGTCGACGCCGCCTTCAACCGGGCAGGTGCCGCGGGGGTCGAAGTGCGGCACGAACCCGAGACGATGCCTTGGGGGAACGCATCGCGTACGTTGCCGATGCTGAGGGTAACCCGTCGCGTTTGCCGCCCCCAACGCGACACGGGCATAGGTTTGGACGCTGCTTGCGCATCGGCATTTCGCTTCGAGCTCGGGAAGAGGCCGCCGCCAATCCCGCCACCGACGGCCGCTGCACGAAACTCGATATTGCTGGCGAATTCCGCGGGAGCTACGAACGGAGGGCGAGGAGGCGGGCGAATCGGGAATGTTGTGTGATGGCTTTCGGCGCGCCCGTGAACCACTCACTGAGGCGAATGCAGTCGATCGCGGTGGCGGTCAGCACGTGATCCAAACGGGTCTTGGCGAAACCGCGGTAGCGCGTGCGACGCATTCCGCACGTACGCACGCCTTGTGAGATGGTGCCCTCGACTCCAGATCGGCAGGCGTAGAGCTTCGCAAAAGCGAGCGTCTTTTCCCGTTGCCGTGCAGCACGCAAAGCCTCATAGGCGGCCTGCCGTCGGACCGTGATCAGCCGCCGTGGATACTTCTTGCTCGACCGGACGCAGCGCGTGAGGCTCGGGCACCGCGAGCAGTCTTTTTCTGAGAAGCGGATCTTGATCACCTCGGTGCGCCGGTTGTCGATCACGGGGGACCAGCTCACGCTCGTGCGCCCTTCTGGACAGGTCGCCCGCTGGTGCTTCCAGTCAATCTGAAAATGCTCCGCCGAGAAGCCGGTCTGCTCGCGCGCTTGCCAGTGCTGGTCACCTCGGGGAGGCCCCACCAAGTCGATATCGAAGTCGCGCCGACTGGCAACCAGGAGAGCCGCATCGACGTAGCCTGAATCCACCAAGTGTTGGTTCGGGAGCAAGTCCCGTTGGGCAAGACCCTGGTGGATCGTGGGCAGGCTATCCCAGTCGGCCATCGGGGCGAGCACCGTTTGCACGTCCGTGATCAGGTTCGGGGACTCAGGCTCGCAGGTCTCCGTCAGATGGACCTTGTAGCCGATCCACGC
>WNGA01008004.1_pt1 | contig 15276 bp, 13 predicted proteins | sample 5400061 | NCBI WGS metagenome assembly WNGA01 (sample SAMN13153366, study PRJNA577476) | soil metagenome | isolation source: 100 cm soil or saprolite under grassland replicate 2 | place: USA:California | collected 2016-06-15
CGGGGAGATACCGAAGCAGGTGCTGAGGCTTGCCGGGGTTAAGGATTGCTGGACACGAACCTACGGGTCCACATCAACGCTGACATCTTCCGCACTTGCGGTATTTGATGCCCTTGTTCAGACTTACAATGTGGTAACGCAGCAGGACTGGGTGGCGTAAGATTGGTAGAATCTGCCAAGCAACCTGTCATCCTCGCGGTACGCATCAGAGGAACAGCCACCGATAACCCCGATGTCAGGAAGACTATGGAGACTTTGAAGATGGAGAGTACGTTTCGCGCTCGGCTGCTAGAAAATAGCCCGTCGACTATGGGTATGCTGCGGGCCGCGAAAAACCTAGTCGCGTGGGGCCAGGTTAACCCGGAAGTGCTGGAGCACCTGTTGCGGAAGAGAGCGGAGAGAGAGGGAAACAAGGAATTCGACGATGAATTCGCGAAAGTCTTCTTCAAGAAAGAAAACATCGCAGAACTCGCAAGATCAGTTGTCGCCGGAGAAATCGGTGTCAAGGATCTCTGGGTTGCAGGGGTGAAGCCAAGATTCAGACTTCACCCTCCAAGGGGGGGCTTCAAACGAAGCACGAGACGGGCCGCGACTGATGGTGGAGAGCTTGGCTATAGGGGCGAAGATATCAACCGTCTGGTAAAGCGAATGATCTAGCCCGGACATCGGTAGCACAAACTCCAATATAGGTCCCGGAATATTCTCGATTGGTCTATTATGGCTCACAGTAGAGACTCAGTCAGAAAGAAGCGTCCTCGCCGGTCGGGGTGGTGGTTCGACATCTTCGAGGAAATGGATCGCATGGACCGGTTGATGGACGAGATGATGAGGAAAGCGATAGAGATGCCGAAGGCAAGCGAGGGACCGCAACCGTTCGTGTACGGATTCTCGATGTCTGTCGAGGTCCTCTGGTGAAAGAGGAACGCGAGCCTCTAGTAGATGTCTTGCAAGAAGGAAACGAAGTGGTCGTAGTGACAGAGCTTCCAGGGGTAGAGAAGGACGATATCAAACTAGAATCCACAGACAGAGCCTTGAAGATAGCGGTAGAAGCAGCCAAAAGACGTTATTTCAAAGAAATGGAACTGCCACACCTTGTTGATCCAAGGACGGCCAAAGCCACCTACAAGAATGGAGTCTTGGAGGTCAGGTTCACAAAAAGTGACGAAAAACGACCCACAAGAGCAATACTGGTGGAATAATCGAATCGATTCCAGAGTCTCACTTGCAATTTATGAAGAGAAACTGCGAGTGCCCTAAGGTGAACACCGTTACTCCGTAACAGTATCCAGGCCTAAATGAATGAGCTGAGTCAGTGAATACGCCAAGCGCTCCGGCGCTGGCAACCGCTATGCTAGGACCGCTCAGAGATGTGCTATTGTATTGGCCACTGAATGCTGCGGAAGTCATAGAGTATCGAGTAAGTGTGACCGACACGGTCCCGTTATTCCGAAGGCTGAGAGTTGCATTCGTCGCCGAGTTGAACGTCATTCCTATAGATGTCAGCAATTCGTAGGCGGGCAGGGGGCCAAATCGCACTTCCGTAAACGGTGCCAAAAGAGTCAGGGTTTCGGTAGCGTGAGGGAAGACACACTGAAACTCGACCCGCTGACTTTAGACGTTGTGTCAGCTTGGTCCGTGTAGGTCGTAGAGTTGCTCAGTTGGGACATCCCTATCCTTATAGTCCCATTCACGACAAAATTCCCGCACGAATTGAGAGGCGTTATCATCCAGACTTTCCCGGTGCCTATTATCGCATTTTTGGGATAGCAGCCAGCAGGAAGCCCTCCGCCCCCTTTGGGGTCGCCGCCCGGACAGTTTGTCAGCGCTTGTATGGATGGATCTCGCGTGATTGTTAGGAATGTGATGAGCGTCTTGGGGAATTGACTCGATACTTGAAGCAACAGGGTGGTTGATCCCGGGACGTAGTACGCAGAATATATTGTAATGTAACCGTTCAAAGGATTGCCCTGAAATTGTTGAAGCGTCTGAATAGGCATTTGTTGTGCATTGAACGTCCTCGCGATCCCCGGAATTCCTGAACCAATGAATATTAAAGCAGCTAGGACCCCGACAATGATGCACACTGCAAGGGTAAGTTGGAACCACCGCCTCCTTAGGAACATTTCGGGTTTCTCCGCAAGATTCGATCGGTTCAGTCTTGAATAACGTTGCTCGCGATCTAGAGCTATATTAGAACTGAAAGCTGAGCGGCGAGGAAGGAGGTCTGGCGCCTAACTGATCTAGGGTTTGAGGGTGATGGGATCTGACTGTACTTGGGCAGACATGTCGCTTGAAATTACTGAAGTTATCACGCCGATCGATCCTGGGAAGGAAACCGGAACCACTAAAGCGAACAGTCCGCACGATTTCGAGAGTTATCTACCGCCGGTGCTGGACAAAGCCCCGAAGCTATGGGCGTTATGATGATGCGGATGATCCATGATGAAATCCCTCGGCATGATTGGCCAAGAATAAGCCAGGGCCGAATTTGCCCAAATCTTTACTTGACCGCCACGATGAGGTCGAGGTCCCATACTTGATTGTGCGCCAGACAAGAGTTCTCCAACACTTCAAACTACGTCTATCCTTGCAAAACCAGCTCGTTATCGTTCTTATCGCTGTAGCGGTTGCGTCCCATCTCCCCTTTCTAATGAGTGGCCCCTTCTTCAGCGACGAGGCGATCTACACTTACGCAGGCTACGCGATTCTGAGAGGGACGGTCCCGTATGCGGGAATCACTCTCCCTCAACCGCCTCTAGGATACTTGTTGTTGGCTGGGGAGGTAGGTATCACAAACGCCAGCCTGCTATTGGTGAGAGAGATCAACTTTCTCATTTACCTGGTCGGGGTAATTTTCGTATTTCGAGTTCTCGAAAGGATTTCGGGTCGCCCGATCACGAGTTTTGCGGGCACCTTGATCTTCATACTCTTTCCACCAATGCTGTCATATTCATTCTCTGCTCCTCTGGAATTCACATATTTCGTAACCTTGGTTTTTGCCGCGCTTTACTTCGGTCTTTCCGACAGAAGACTCTGCCTTTTCGGCTCAGGCATTTTCTCGGGGTTGGCGATTATGGTATGGTACCCGGGGCTGCTCGTGCTATTCGCCCTACTAGGGTACCTCATGACAAGTCGATTCGTTGAAAATGTGCCATGGTCGAAAGTGCTGAAGAAGGTTGGTTTTGTCCTTTCAGGTCTAACAGTTGTCTTGCTAGGCACGCTCGGGGTTATTGCTCTATATTGGAAGGCGTATCCGCAATTTCTCTCTCAGTCGCTTGGACTTCAAACAAGCGTGCGAGCCGGATTCTCGATCGCCGAGAAGAGCTACTTCATCACGGCCTACCTTCAAGTATTCTCTCCACTTGTTTTTCTTGGTTCAATTGGAGGATTACTAGCGGTTCTAAACGCGGCTTACAAACGGCATCTCGAAGAGCTTTTTCTCGTTTTTTGGTTTGTGATCATTTTCACACTGCTGGTGATTGTCCCAAAGGTTCTGTTCCCCCATTACTTTTGGTTTCTTACGCCAGTTTTGGCGTATCTCGCAGCTCGTCCCGTCGTCGAACTCACCTCCGCGCTGAGGCGTCGATTAAGCATTGTCAAGTTGATCGCCCTTCTACTTCTGCCAGTTGCAGTCTCGGTATTGGTCTACTCCGGAGCGAGTAATTACTCGACAGGCCCATTTTCGAATAGCTCATTCACTGCCGACGAGCAATACGTCGGGCATTATGTCGCGAGTATCACTACCGTCAATCAATTGATCTGGACCAGCGAGCCCAGCATTGCCTTTTATGCCAACAGATTGATCATTCCACCTAACTCAACCTTGTGGAAGCTGCAGGGTTTCTTCGATGACGTGTTCAACACCACCTTTACCGACACCGCCGGATTCCAGCATCAAGGCTCGAACTTAGTCTCGCCAATTCAGTTCGAGCAATCCTGGGATACAAAGGTGAGGGTCCTGATCTTCATCCGCGGTAGTGGTCCCATTCCATATCCAGACGCGGTCTTGTGGAACGGTACATCTGCTATGCCTGGAGTATCCGGCTGGGTCGCAAGCCATTACTCAAGAGTCGCACTGCTGACGTTCGGAGGCAATCCTTATGCATACGAAGTTTGGGAGAGAAGTTGAGGGCGCTTCTTCCCACGTTGATTCTGTCTTCGGTCGTCCTCAGCCTGGTCCTTTTTCCTCTCGGATATGTGGGATCCTATGATACGGTTGAAAACGTTCCACCTTTCTCGTTATCCAACAACTATTCAAATCTAGGCGCTGGAGAGAATCACAATCTTCAATCAGGCCAATGGCAAGCAAACAACGCAAGCCTCACTCTCCGAGCGAACAACATGATCAACCCGAACGATTGGGCATTCTTGAGTGTTATTAGTACAGTGGACTTCCCAATGGTAGCCGGAACCACGCTGAACTTTTCGGGAAGCTTTGGTGGTCTCGACATGAACGCATCGGCCGTGAGGGTATCACTGATCCTCACACACTCTTCAGACACCATTACCCTATACTATCTTGTTGGTAACCCGAGCATTCCACCTAACCAAGGGAATTACCGCTACTACTTTCTTCCCATTCAGCCTGTGAACGGGGCTTTTCTTGCCCAACGAGACATCATGCGAGATCTGTCTGATCTAGGCACAAAAGCTGACTCAAACTGGGAGATCAGATCAGTCGCCTATGGATTCGCCATTTATCCGCCCTCTTTCAACGTGCGATTCCCAGTAGAGGTAAGGTTTGATTCGGACAATACAGGACTGAATTACTCTGGATTCAACGCTCGCTCGAATTACTTCGGAGCCTACAGCCTTCCATACTACGGACTTCCCTTCCTCCTTCTTCTCGTTACAACTGGCCTCCAAGTATTCGAGATGACCCTAAGGAAACCTTTGAGCTCAGTTAGCAGTCGACCCCGGTTAGAGGAAGTACCGACTTGATCTATGAGCGAGTTGCTTCCAGGTCGCAATGGCTATCGATCATTGCAAGGTCTGCAATCAAAGAGATGACTAGTGTTTCTAACGGTGCAATCTACAGAGCAACTCTTTCTATGCTTCTTCGAGACTATTCAAAAAATGAGTCAATCAGCGAACTCTTAGAAACCATATTCTCATCTTGGCGAGCTTTCCTAACGGTCAGACCAATACAGATCAAAGAAGAGATCTCAGTACTCCTCTCGATGATTGAAAAGAGGGCGCCAAGAACCATCTTGGAGATAGGAACAGCTAATGGGGGAACGTTGTTTCTATTGAGCCGAGTAGCTTCTCCTTCGGCAACTCTGGTCAGCATCGACAAGCCTAATGGAGGTTTTGGAGGAGGGTATCCAAAATCGCTAATCCCAGTGTTTCGTTCCTTTGCAGTGAATGGACAGAAGGTGGTCCTGGTTCGTGGAGATTCGCACCATAGCGCCACAGTTTCCTCGACACGAGATGCTCTGAATGGAAGGCAAGTCGATTTTCTCTTCATCGACGGCGACCACTCTTATGAGGGCGTACAATCTGACTTTCGGATCTATTCGTCTCTGGTAAGTAAAGGTGGAATTATTGCACTGCACGACATAGTCCCCGGTCTGACTTCGCACGTCGGCGAGGTTCCTCGCTTCTGGGCTGAGATACGGCAGCGCTACGAATCTCAGGAGATAGTGAAAGATTGGGGTCAAGGAGGAGCCGGGATCGGGCTTCTCAAGCTATGACGCTTGGGACGTAACGTTCGGCGGAGGTCGCAACTTGCCCATTCGAGGGTTTCGACCATTGCGAGCGAATAGATATGCATTCTTCGTTCAGCTGAAAGTCCTCACAACTTCTTAGGCTTCTCGATCTTTGAATATCGGCCTTGGCGTGGACAAATTATGTACATTCTGTGGACGAACTAGACCCGTTGCTCTCTGAAGACAGCGAGCACTCAGACTCTATTTACCCTCAACTTGTGAGTGTAGTTAGGAAAACATAAGCAATATTTCGGCGGTGCAGCGGGGCTTCGAGATGGGCCCAGCATTATTTCATTGCCCATACGAAATACTGATAGCTTACATTTGGAAAGGTGAACACCTGCACCAGCTGATAGTTTTGAACCACCCATGTTGCCACTCCTCCAGTTCCGGGAAAACCGTTCCATAGAAAATCATCTGGATACGGAACTGGTCCGTTCCCCAGAATGAAGACTAGAACCTTCGTTCCATGTAATTGCCAAGCGTTCTCGAAATCGGCTGGTGACACGACCCCGAGTCCATTGTGGACGATCCCGTCTGAATCGACATACGTGGCGCTGAAGATATCATTGTAAGCGGCCTGAAAGGGCCAGGTTGTCGAGTTCGGTGCTTGGATAAGCCTCGTCGCAAAGTAGGCAATCCCACCCTCACTGGTCCAAATTGTCTCATTGGGGAGAGTTATACTCTCGACGTATTGACCAACTGCTTGGTTTGACACAGTGTAAGGACTGGTCTGAAAGGCAGTGGGCCCTAACGGGTAAGAGAGAATTACGATAGCTATCATACAGATGGCAAGTGCTCCTTGAAAGTAATGATAAGGGGCGCGCTTGAACGGTCTTCTTCTACTAAGTGCCATTTGAACGAGTCTTTCGATTGGACCAGCGGCTATGAACGCGATGAAGGGTGTGAGATAAACTACGTAGTGGTTAAGCACAATCTTTGGGATGGTGAAAAGGAGGCCGAGATTTACCAAGACAACCCACACCGGCAGCAAAACCAGCGGATCAGCTCCATTCCTTACGCGTCGCACTAGTTCCAGCCCTCCGACGGTCGCTAATACAAACATGGGAAGGAATTGCAAAACGGCAAGGCCAATATGCCTAAGGCGCTCGCCGGTGGTAAATCCTGCTCGGATGGATTCGAATGTCACGGTTTGAGTAAGGAAGTTGGGGAGCGCTCCCCACAATAGGATGAGCATCAATGCAAGAGCCACCGCGAGGCCGCCCCCAACAACAAAGGAGAGCACCCTTTTCAAGGGGAATAGGCGAGTCCGATTTCGACTCTTGCCAAAATGATAGGCAACTAGGAAGCCCAGGAGCGATATCGCAAAGAAAGCGGCGGGGTACCAAATCATGAATGCGATTCCTACAAATAGCCCCGAGACCAGCAGTCGTCGATTCGAACTTCTCGCAGTACCAGTGACGAAAAAGACTGATGCAAGGAGTATGGGAATGTCGAAAACGGTAAACTCTATGGGTGTAGTCATGGCGAAAGATGTCGGGTATAGCGAGAAAAGGGCTAGGGGCACGAGAGGACCAAATGACCCACTACTTTCTCGAAGGGCCCGATAGAACCAGAATGAGATTACCGCGACCAGTAAGTACGAGCCGAGATTATAGACTCTAATCAAGACGACATTACCCTGCGCCAGAATTACTGGGACAACCAATGATAGGTAGCCCATAGGGGGGTGGGCGAGCATTACCTGGGTATAGGGAACAACCCCTCTGCCGATTGCGTAAGCTGCGTATGAATATACCGATTCGTCACTGAGGAAACCACTGCTCGAGATGGTCGCAAAATGTGAGAGGAAGCTTGCAACTAGGATTGCGCATACAATCAGCCCCTCTCGCTTCCCAAGCAAGCTCCAACCTGGAAGGCTCGCGGGCTCGACATCATTAGAGGTCCCGATTGCAGGGCCAAGCTGTCGCAATCGGCCTGACCCGCTTGAGCGGTTCATGTATCAGTGCCAAGAATGGAGAAAGTTTCCGCTTTGTGTAGGCCCTTGCAAGATGTGAAGGAGCTTTGAAGATCTGAATCTTGTTCTTCGATAGCCTGCTCGGGAAGATTCAGAAAACACTCCCCACTTGGAGAAAGCGTCCAGTTTCTCGCGTCGTGAGAGTTCGTTCGTCTGTGTAGGAACTGCGCGGCAGAGGCAGGCCGCTTAGCTGGCTGAAGGCGTGCCTGCCAAGAATGTAGTACTGAAAGGCCACGCTAGGCTTGGCCATTGATGAACGGATTGCTTTGTCCGGGGCCACTCTGATCTTCTGAGAGGCTCTCCTCGCCTGAATGACTTTTTTCATGCTTCTCAATATCCACGCGTATGAGGCGAACGCGTCCAAACCGAACTTGTATCTTCCCTTCAAGGAGAGATAGGCGAGGTATCCCGCGTCCATGAATAGGCGGATCGGGAGAAAAACGGCGAGAGACTGCCAAGAATAGTTCTTGGCGAGCATCAACAAGTTGTTTCTATGTTTGAGAAAGGATGTTCTCGGAACGGGAGTTGCTCCTCCCAAGTGGTAAACAACAGAAGATGGGACCGAGACGACCTTGTACCCTCTCATTCTAAGTCTCCAGCTAAGGTCTATCTCTTCCATGTGAAAATAGAACAGATCGTCTAGGTAGCCAACTTCTCGAGCTGCTCGATATCTGAGAAACATGGCTGCCCCGCTTGCCCAAAAAACCTCGACCTTCTTGTCGTACTGTCCGAAGTCCTCTTCCGCTCTATCGAATAAGCGGCCCCGTGTGAATGGTATTCCGCAGAGGTCAATCATTCCACCGCAGGCACCGTTGTACTCGAAGTAGTCGGGACTTTTCAGCATCTTCAGTTTCGGCTGGCAAGCTGCGATCGAAGAGTCAGATTCCGCAACTTCGACTAGCTGGTTCAGCCAGTCAGGCTCAACAACGGTATCATCGTTTAGGAGCACCACATAATCGGCTTGAACTCTCTCTAGGGCATAGTTGCATCCTTTCACGAAGCCCACATTGCCTGCTGTCCTGAGAATTCTAATTCTGTCTCCAAAACTTCGGTGAACGAGCCCTATCGAACCGTCTGTTGACCCGTTGTCAACTAGTATCACTTCGAGGTTGTCGTAACTGGAGTTCAGTACAGATTTTAGCGTGTTTGTTAGAGGTTCAAAACCTCTTACATGAACGATAATTACTGAGACGTGGGGACTGAGGCGCCGTTCCAACTCGGGTCCCATTGTTTCCGGTTTACGCGAAGGTCTGTCCAGACTCTCAGAATAGTAGTTAGTTCTTGAATAGCTGCGCGTGCTAATTTCGCACCAGGATACACTCTGCTTTCGCCTTTTCGAGCGCGGTATGCGACCGGGACCTCTGTCGTTGAATAGGGGCTAAGTGACGCTATTGCATTGAATTCCAGCCAGAAGTTATATTTCGAATATTTCACTCTCCTCGCAATCGTCTGCGCCGGTTCTCTCCTCATCAATCTGAAAGCGCTAGTAATATCCCGGTTCTTCACTCTGAAGAGGGCTCTCTCAATAATTCTAAGCGCAGTGGAAAAGAAGACTCTGAGCGGAGGTTCGGCTCTGTTCATTCTTCTCCCCACTACCATGTCGGGCGAATCGTTCCCGAGTTCCTTCCAGAGGACTCCGAAATCGGAAGGGTCATACTGGCCATCCGAATCCATGAACAGAATATAGTCCGTTCTTCCATCAAGCCCCAGAATCGCATCCCTGGCCGCCATCGGGTATCCCTTCCGGCTTGGGCCCAAATGGACATCCAAGTTAGTCATCTGAGATGCCAGCGAGGCGAGTATGCTCTTTGTATTGTCGGTACTTCCATCCTCGGAGACGACAAAGATGACCTTGTCATGCACCTTCGTAATTTTTTCTGAAGCCTCTAGTAGAGTACTCCGAATATTGTCTTCCTCGTTGAAGACCGGCATAACGACAGCTAGCCGAGCAAACTCGGGCTCAAGGGCACACAAACTAGCGAGTCCGCTCGTAAAGGAGCTTCTCTACAACCCCGCCGTTGGGCTTGTGACTCTTGACATACCAGTCGATAGTCCTTCGCAACCCTTCCTCTAAGGTCACGCTCGGCTCCCAGTTCAGCGCTCCACGGGCCCGAGATATGTCGAGGGCGCGGCTCAAGACTCCAACCGGACTAGCGACATCGAACTTGACTTGGGGATGAAAGTTCATGATCTCAAACACCATCCGAGCGATATCTATCATGCTGATTCTCCTTTCCGTACCCAGATTAATCGGAGATCCGTCCTCAATCTTTTCGGCCGCAAGTAGCGTGCCTGAGACGAGGTCTGAGACGTACGTGAAGTCTCTCTCTTGGTTGCCGTCTCCCCAAATGACGAAGGGATTCATTTTCTCGAACGCTTTGTAAATGAGAGCTACTATCGCATGGGTTTCATTCTCTCGGGGGCCGTAGGCAGTGACGAACCTGACGCTGCATCCCTTGATTCCATACTGTCTGACGAAGGCATTCAATTGCATCTCGCCCATCAGTTTGGCCCATCCGTATTCCAAGTCTGAGCTCAAAGGCCCGTCCAGAGTTCCAATCGGAGCATCCTCCTCTCTTAGGAGATAATTCGAACCTACTCGACACTGGAGCACGGGAGGATAGACGCACGCAGTGCTTGCGAAGACCACTCTTTCCACTTTCGCCAAGGCAGACGCCTCGAAGACGTGATGGTCAATCGAAAAATTGGACGTGATATCCGCCGGGTGGGTCTGAATGTATCCTCTGCCACCATGGGTGGCCGCTAAATGGAAAACGACATCGTGTCCGGTGAAAAGTGTAACTAGGGTACTCAGGGTCGTATATTCAAGATCGTCTTTGACAAACCTGATCTTGGGAAAGCTCTGTTCCAGATTCTCAAGAGAACCACTACTCAGATTGTCGACAACGGTCACTTTGGACCCGAGGCCAACCAGCGAATCTACAAGGTGGCTGCCGATGAAACTAGCTCCCCCCGTGACTAGGACTTTTTTTGATTTCCAAAATGAAGGGTCTGGATTGACCATAGTACCTAGTCACCTGCGATAAGGGCAGGGACATCGGTCAATATATGAACTGTCTCTCGGTTATCGAGATATAAGGGACAGTTTTTCCTCTCGCAATACTCGTGCTGCGCGACATGGTGGAATCGTTCTCCACAGAAATAGTGAAAGCACTACCTTGAGTATCTCAGCAGGACCCTACGAAAATGGCGAAATTTGAACAAACATTTTGACCAAACATTGAGGAAAGAGTCGATCTAAGAATCGGGTTTGATCGATTCTTCCAAAAATACTTTGTTTTGTTGAGAAGAGGATAGAAATCGGCATAGCAGGGGGAACCGAATTCGAACCTGCTGGGAGCACATTCACTTTCAGCGTCCAACGACAATAACAAACCCGCTCGGTAGCGAATTCGTTGCCGGAACATCCTCCAATCAAGGATGGATTCAAGAAAATGTAGTGTGGCAAACGAGTTTCGGACTAGGCTGTGTATTTGTCGATATGGATCGATCCTGTTCTGCCGAAAACGTATAAACGAGTGACGTCGGGCGAGGTCTCAACTGAGGAGAAGCTTCTTGGAATCCCGAACTATTCTAGTCACGGGAGGGGCTGGGTTCATGGGCTCCTGGCTGGTAGATGAGCTCGTCAGGAGAGGTCACAATGTAATCAGTGTTGACAACCTGCTAGGAGGATACGAGGCTAATGTCAACCCTGACTGCAAATTCCTCAAAGTAGACCTTAGAAGAAGTAGCGAAGTTCATTCTCTCGCCAAGGGTGTAGAAATAATCTTTCATCTCGCAGCTTATGCTGCGGAGGGGCAGTCTATTTTTTCGCCGGCTGCCATAAACGAGATCAACATTGCTCCTATGAACAACCTCTTGGTCGAAGCGGTGAACAATGGGGTGGAACGATTTGTATTCACTTCCTCAATGGCGGCATACGGGTCCCAACGCCCACCGTTCGGCGAGGAACTTCCACGGAAGCCCGACGATCCTTACGGAGCCGCGAAGGCCTATTGTGAAACCATGCTGGAAATTTTCTCTCACACGTATGATTTCGATCATGTGATCCTTCGTCCTCACAACGTGTATGGGCCGCGACAGAACATCTCAGACCCTTTCAGGAATGTCTTAGGAATCTGGATAAATAGGATCATGAGGGGAAAGCCCCCTATCATCTATGGAGACGGAAAGCAGTCTCGGGCTTTCTCCTATATCGAGGATGTCACCCCGGCTATAGCCAACTGCGGGTTTTACGAGAAAGCACGAGGGCAAATAATCAATGTCGGTAGCGACGAAGTTGCATCAATCGAAGAAGCTTGCAGCCAACTGTTGACGGCCATGGACGTAAGGATGCAGCCTCTACATGAGCCAGCTCGACCTGGCGAAGTGAAGCATGCCTACTGCACAGTGCAAAAGTCGATCGAATTATTGGACTACCGGACAAAGTATCCTCTCAAGGAGGGGCTTGAAAAAATGATCAAATGGGCAAAGTCTTTCGGTCCGCAGGAGCCGACATACAAGGTGCCGCTCGAAATCACGAAGAAGGCTCCGCGGGTTTGGGTCGAAAAACTGATGTGATCTTTGTCTCGACCAGTTCGAGAGCCAAGATTCCTCCCGAGCTCTTTCGTCAGGGTAGGTCGTATCCAGTAGGGAAGTTACGTGCAGTAACTCATTTGAGGCTCAGGGGTGGCGCGCAAAGAATTTGTGAGATACGTTCTGCGCTTCCCAGTAAGTATCAGGAGATCCGATGTCCAGCCGAATCTCGTCTGGTTTGAGACTTATTCCATACACCGCGAGGCCCCAGTCGATCATTTTCTGAATCCCGTCTGTCAGTTGAAGCTCTCCTGCATGACCGGGCCCAGTCGACTCAAGAGCTTTGAAAATCGTTGAGCGAAATGCGTAGACCGCCATTATGGCGAGTTTTGTTAGGGGATTTTCAGGCTTTTCTTCAACGGATTTCACTTTCAGCACTCCATCTTCGAAGCTCGTTCCGTCCACTATGCCGTATTGGCTCGGGTCATTTACATCTTGGACGAGGAAGGAAGAATCTGCTTTCAGTCTCTCCGAGGTTGTGACCAGTCGCCTCAAGTGTTCCGCGTTTCTGGAAATGAAGTAGCTATCGCCAGCATGAACGAGGAAATTCTCGTCTCCCACGAAAGCTCTTGACCTCGACACCGCATCGCCAAATCCCCTTGGCTCTGGCTGATTTACCCACACAAGGGTGGATCCTTCTATCATCTTATAGAATGCATCTAGGTCTGCGGCGACTCCATCCATTCCCTTCTTATCAAGCATAGAAACGTACGAAAAATCGGGGGTAAAGTGATCCTCAATCGCCCTTTTTGCACGGCCGACGACGAAGCAAAACTCGCGAAATCCGACGTCGTACAATTGTTCGAAAACTATCTGAACGATGGGCTTGAGACACATTTCGCCGTTAGTGCCCTGGGCAAAGACAGGAAGCATCTCCTTCGGTTGCTCCTTTGTTACGGATAAGAGACGAGTACCGAGCCCCGCAGCAGGAATGACGGCCTTTCTTAACACGAGCGAACCCGATATCTAACATTCCAGGATTAACTTAGAGTTAATAATTTCTATCTGTCCTGCCGACTGGCAAGATGAAGCAATAACCACTTGCCTATCGGCGGGGTTGGGATCCGTTATCTTCTACACCGACGTAACGTTCGGTAAGAAAGAATTCCGCGATTGGAAGGGGACATTGATACCCGCAAGATCGAAAGGCTTAGTGTAGGGTGGCCTTTGGTCAACTCGTTCCCGCTCTGATTGTACCGTATGCGCGTTCACTTCAGGATAAGTAATATGCCGACTTTCCAGATTGACCTTGAGAAGACCAGGCATCTGAGTAACCTGTGTCTGGTCAAACGGATGAGTGGGTACTCGGTACCCACAACGGGCTAGAACTATTTCTTGTTTTCAGGGTTTGAACTGTAATCCTCGCCTTCTTTCAACGGGGGCTTCTGGTTCTGAACATGGCCTTGAGATGGAGCGATGGGCTTGAGTTTGGCTGTAATGCCTTGCGATTGGTCAGCAACCTTGGGAGGCGAGGTTGAAGGCCTAAGAGGCCGCTTTGACGTCCTATGCGACTGGGTCCTCTTTTTGACTTGCGGCTCTGGTTCTTGGAGAGTTCGGATTCGTTTCATTCCGAGGTAGAGGTAGGTGGCTATTGAAGCCGAGGAGATTCCGAAGGCGACGCTGAGAACCGGGACCAATACTGGGGATAGACTGTCTACGTATGTCTGGAAGTAGACATTATTCAGGTAGGTCGAGTAAAGCCACACTACCAAAGACGCGACTATCCCCAGCTCTACAATGATAATGAGCCAAGCTTTCTTCGGGAAGTTCCACCAGGTCAGGTAGTCTATTTCTGAGACCTCCAGAGCAGTCTCATGAGAGACACGTCGTCAGCCGGAATTAAGGCGAGGTGTTACTCGGCAGAGGAGTTCCTAGCGGTAGACGCTCGTTAGACTGGCCACGCGAGGCTTGACCTTGTCGCCGACTATCGTTCATGACGGCCCGAACACCTTGAAGCACGGCCAGCCCGACGATGCCGATTAGAATTGCATGGCCAACGGTTATCAGAGTCAGAGCCCTCCTTGAAAAGGCGAAGGCCGTGAGGGGGATGTTGTTGTCTCCCGCAAACAGAAGGGTCAATGTGACAATGGAAACCATTGGGATCGCGAGATAGATACCTTCTCGGTGAGACTGGGTCACAAGCTTGTAGTCTGCGTTAAGATAAGCTAAGACTAGAACGAGTCCGAGAGCACCAACCTCGAGAGTGGTATCAGCGGGACTCGGCAGCCCCAGGCTTATTCCAAACTCGAAATTTGAGAGTGGATAGAGAGGGGGAATCGTTCCAACTATCGAGTCCGCAACCAAATGGCAGAGAATCCCTGCTGAGAAAGCTAGTCCGAGACCCTTGAATCTATTGACGAGAACCGCGCAGATAGGCAACAGAATAATCAATGAATGGGTGTAGGTGTGGTGTTGAATCAGAGGTTTGAAGTAAATATCAAAGTCCGGGAGGACTCCCGCCAGCAGAGCTAGGTAGGCTGGGATATTGACTTTGACTTGCCTGCCCGTAAGCTTGGAGAAGATATAGCTCCAGGAGCTGTGTCCGAGAAGGAACACTACTTATTTTGCTCCGTTTCCGGCGGTCAATTGCCCCTCAAGTTCAGGCCATGCAGACGGCGATCTTCATTGACTCGTCTAGATTGAGGTACGCACTTCGTCAATTGGCTTTTCGAGAAGTTTTTCCTCTTTGTACCATTGCATGAATGACTCGATCCCTTTTTCGAGGGATACCTTAGGTCGATATCCGAGAACTTTCATAGCCTTCTTAATATTTGCATAGCTTGCTCTAACTTCCCCATGCTTTGGGGGCACATGATGAATCTGGGATTTCGACTCTCCCATGTTGGAGAAGATGATTGCGAGTTTGTTTATAGTTGAAGGCATTCCCGTTCCGATGTTGAACGTATGACCGATAGCCCGGTCGATTTGCAGGGCGCTTGCTATTGCACCGGTGACATCAGAGACATGTACAAAATCCCTTGTCTGTTCTCCGTC
>WNGA01012511.1_pt1 | contig 15276 bp, 17 predicted proteins | sample 5400061 | NCBI WGS metagenome assembly WNGA01 (sample SAMN13153366, study PRJNA577476) | soil metagenome | isolation source: 100 cm soil or saprolite under grassland replicate 2 | place: USA:California | collected 2016-06-15
GCGATCGGGGCGATCGCGTTCTTCGGCGAGAAGTACGGCGACCTCGTGCGCGTCCTCGAGGCGGGCGAGCACTCCGTCGAGCTGTGCGGCGGCACCCACGTCCACGCCCTCGGCTTCATCGGCCCCATCAAGATCGTCAACGAGCAGTCGATCGGCGCGAACCTGCGCAGGATCGAGGCCGTCACTGGCGACGCCGCGCTCGAGCACATTCACGACGAGGAGCAGCAGCTGCGCCGCGCCGCGGAGACGCTCAAGGCGTCGACGGCCGAGCTGCCCGACCGCATCGAGCAGCTCCAGCAGCAGTTGAAATCGCTCAAGGACGAGCTCGACACGGCCCGTGGCCGCGAGGCCGCCACCGAGGCCGTCTCGCTGGCCGCCGTCGCGGTCGACGGCGTGGTCGCGGCCCGGCGCGACGGGCTCGACTCGGGCGCGCTCCGACGTCTCGCGCTCGCCACCCGCGACGCCGCCGACTCGGGCGTCGTGGCGCTCGTCGGTCTGGCCCCGGACCAGAAGAAGGCGGGCATGGTGGTCGCGGTCAGCAAGGGACTGGTGGACAAGGGTGTCTCCGCCGCCGAGATCGCGGCCACGGCGGCCAAGGCGCTCGGCGGGGGGACGGCCAAGAACCCCGAGGTCGTCGTGGGGGGCGGGACCAACGTCGACCAGATCGACGAAGCCTTGACCCTGGTGCGCACGGAGGCAGCCGAGGCCCTCGAACGCGCCGCCCGCTGAGGACGTCGCGGGAGCGCATGGGACGGGTTCTGGGTGTCGATCTGGGATCACGGAGGATCGGTCTGGCCCTCTCCGACCCCGACGGCCGCCTGGCCACCCCCCACGCCCTGGTGGAGCGCAGCGGGGACCGGTCCACGGACCATCGGACGATCCTCGCCCAGGCGCGCGAAGCTGGCGCCTCCCGAATCGTCGTCGGGCTTCCGTTGTCCCTCTCCGGAGACGCTGGTCCCGCCGCGCGAGCCGTGCTGGAGGAGGTCGAGGCGTTGCGAGCCGAAGCGGGCGACACCGTCACGATCGACACCTACGACGAGCGGCTCACGACGGTGATCGCCGAGAGCCAGCTCCGGGAGGCGCAGGTGCCGCGCCGGGCGCGACGCCGAGCCATCGATCAGGCGGCGGCCGCCGTCATGCTCCAGTCGTACCTGGAGGCGCGTTCGTGAGCCGTGCCGGCGACGACGGGCTCGAACCGCCGGGTTGGGTCAACGCGGGTGGGTCTCGTTCCGAGCGGCGGCAGTCAGCGCCGAACGCCACGACCCGGGGTGCCGCAGCGAAGCCGCGACGTCGGCCGCCGGCACCGGCACCGGCCGCGGCGCGCACCACGACGCGCGAACGCCGGCGTCGGGGAGACCCGAGAGAGGAGTTCTGGGACAAGCGCTTCGACGACGGCGCCCAGCCCCGGTCCGGCGCGTCGCGCCGCCAGCGAGCGGCGCGCCGAGCGGCCGAGATGAGCGACCGCAAACGGCGCCGGCGCCGCACGTTCCTCGCACTGGCCATCGTGCTGCTGCCGATCGTGCTCGTCCTCTCCGCCGGCGGGTGGTTCCTGTACGAGCTCAACCCGCCGGGCGGACCCGGGAGCAAGATCGGCGTGGACATCCCGCGCGGCGCCGACAACCGCGCGGTCGGCGACCTCCTCCAGGACAAGGGCGTCATCGGCTCGTCGCAGGCGTTCCAGATCTACGCCACCGTCACGCGAGCGGGCCCGTTCGACCGTGGGCACTACACGATGCACGAGGACCTCGGAGTGCGCGACGCGGTCAACGTCCTCAAGGCCGGGGTGGCGAAGGGACCCGAGTTCCGGCTCATGCTGCCGCCCGGGCTCACGCTGGCGCAGATCGCCGACCGTGTCGGGATGTTGGAGGGCCACAGCAAGGACGCGTTCCTGATGCTCGCCCAGTCGGGCGCGGTGCGCTCGAAGTACGAGCCACTCGAGGTCAACTCGCTCGAAGGGCTTCTCTACCCCGACACGTACTTCGTGTCGAAGGGCGAGACCGACCAGGAGATCCTCACCCGTCTCGTGACCGCGTTCGACAAGAGCGCCGACGAGGCGGGTCTCGCCGCACCGAACGCGGCCGGCCTGAGCCCGTACCAGACGATCGTGGCGGCATCGCTCATCGAACGCGAGGCGAAGCTCGACGAGGACCGCCCCCTGATCTCGGCTGTGGTCCACAACCGCCTGGCGGCGGGCATGCCCCTCCAGATCGACGCGACCGTGTGCTTCGCGATCGGCGGTTGCGCGCAGTCGCCGTCCGCCACCGATCTCGCGATCGACTCGTCCTACAACACGTACAAGGTCCTCGGCTTGCCGCCCACCCCGATCTCGAGTGTCACGGCCAAGTCGTTGCGGGCGGCGCAGGCGCCGGCGGCCGAGCCGTACCTCTACTACGTGCTCATGGACAAGAGCGGGAAGCACGCGTTCTCGACGACTCAGGAAGAGCACGACCGGCAAGTCGAGGAGGCCCGCCAAAAGGGCCTGCTGTGACAGCACGTCGGGCGATAACGGCCGCGACCCGCGTCGTCGGCGTGATCGGCGAACCGGTCGCGCACTCGCGTTCCCCCGCGATGCACAACGCCGCGTTCGAATCACTCGGCCTCGACTGGGTGTACGTGGCCTTCCCGGTCGCGCGCGGCCGGGGAGGCGCCGCGGTACGGGCCGTGTCCGTCCTCGGGCTGGCCGGACTCAACGTCACCATGCCGCACAAGGCCGACGCGGCGGCGGCGTGCGACGATCTCGCGCCCGAGGCAGCCGCGCTCTCCGCCGTCAACACCGTCGTGCTCGACGCCGGCGGCGCCCTCGTCGGGTATTCGACCGACGGGGCCGGTTTCCTGCGCGCCGTCGAGGACGAGGGCATCGGCGTGGCGGATCGCCGGTGCCTCGTGCTGGGCGCCGGCGGCGCCGCACGGGCGATCGTGCACGCGCTCGGCCGCGCCGGCGCCGACGTGACGGTGGCCGCACGTCGCGAGGACGCGGCACGGAGTGCAGCCGCGCTCGCTGCCGGCGGTAGAGCCGTCGGCCTCGACGACATCGCGGTCGACGGCTTCGAGGTGATCGTCAACGCGACGCCGCTCGGGATGCTCGGTGAGGCCCCGCCGTTCGACGTGGCACGTCTGCACGAGGGGCAGTTCGTCTTCGACACCGTGTACCCGGCCGAGACGCCGCTCCTGACGGCAGCCCGCGCCCGTGGGCTGCGCGCCGCCGGCGGGCTCGGCATGCTCGTCCACCAGGGAGCCCTGTCCTTCTCGCTGTGGACCGGTGTCGCGCCGCCCGTCGACGTCATGCGGGCCGCGGCGACGGCAGACGGGTGACGGCGGCGATCGTCGCGGTGTGCGCGGTGGCCGGCCTCGTCGTCGGGGCCGGCCTCGAGGTCGTCATCGACCGCGTGCCGCAGCGCGAGCCGCTCCCCGGTTGGAGCCGGCGGGACCTGAACACCACCCGGGCGGCGACGGTAATGGGCGTCACTGTCGCGCTGTTCGTCGGGCTGGCCGTGCGGTACCACGACTCGTGGGCGCTCCCGGCGTTCCTCCTCGTCGCCGCGGGGCTGGTCGCCCTCTCGGTGATCGACTTCGAGCACTTCCTGCTGCCGAACCGAATCGTGTACCCGCTCGCGATCGCGACGTTCGTGTTGCTGACGATTGCCGCGCTCGGAGACGACGCGTGGGGCGCGCTCGGTCGCGCGGTGCTCGCCGGTGCGGTCACGACGCTTGCGCTCGGCCTGCTGCACCTCGTCTCGCCTCGCAGCATGGGCTTCGGCGACGTGAAGCTCGCGTTCGTCCTCGGGCTCGCGCTCGGCTGGCTCGGCTGGGACGAGCTCGTGCTCGGGTTGTTCTGCGGGTTCCTCGCCGGCGCGGTCGTGGGCGGCGTGCTCATCGTGCTCCGTCGCCGGGGTCGGAAGGACCACTTGCCGTTCGGGCCGTTCCTGGCGTTCGGCACGCTCGTCGCCCTCTTGTGGGGCGACGTCATCCTGCGCTGGTACCGGCGCTGACCCGCGGCCGCACGCGGATCTTCCGCGGCCGCGCCGGGACGGGCCGGTACGCTCATCAGCGGAAATGCGAAAACCCTCGCGGAGGATCGCGTGCTGCGCTTCCTGACCGCCGGGGAGTCCCATGGGCCGGCCCTGGTGGTCGTGGTCGAAGGGCTCCCTGCCGGCCTTCCCGTCACCATCGACGACGTCGCCGCCGAGCTGGCTCGCCGCCGGCTCGGCTTCGGGCGCGGGCCGCGCATGCGGCTCGAGCGCGACGACGTCGAGTTCACCGGCGGCGTCCGGCACGGTCGCACACTCGGCTCACCCGTGTCGCTCGTGATCCACAACACCGAGTGGCCGAAGTGGCAGGAGGAGATGGGGCCGGCGCCGGGCATCACCGAGAAGCCGCTCCGCCAGCCGCGGCCCGGCCACGCCGACCTCGTCGGTATGCAGAAGTACGGGTTCGACGACGCCCGCAACGTCCTCGAGCGCGCCAGCGCGCGCGAGACGGCCGCGCGCGTCGCCGCCGGGTCGCTGGCCAAAGCCCTGCTCTCGCATGTCGGCACCGAGGTCATCAGCCACGTGATCCAGATGGGGCCCATCCGCGCCGCAGAGCATCGGCGTCCGCTGCCCTCGGACCTCGCAGCCGTCGACGAGTCGCCGGTGCGCTGCTTCGACCCGGATGCCGAGGCGGCGATGATCGCCGAGATCGAGGCCACCGCGAAGGCCGGCGACTCGCTGGGCGGCGTGGTCGAGGTGCTGGGCTACGGCGTGCCACCGGGGCTCGGCTCGCACGTCCACTGGGACCGACGCGTCGACGGCCTCATCGCCCAGGCACTCATGAGCATCCAGGCGATGAAGGGCGTCGAGATCGGGGACGGGTTCGCCGGCGTGTCCCGCCGGGGGAGCGAAGCGCACGACGAGATCCTCTGGAGCGAGGACACCGGGGACTACGAGCGCGGATCCAGCCGCGCCGGGGGCATCGAGGGCGGGATGACGACCGGGAGCCTGCTCGTCGCGCGCGTCGGCATGAAGCCGCTGTCGACGTTGAACCGACCGGTCCTGCGCACCGTCGACGTCGAGACGAAGGAGGAGACGGTCTCCTTCAAGGAGCGCACCGACGTGACGGCGGTCCCGGCGTCCGGTGTCGTCGCCGAGACGATGGTCGCGCTCGTGCTCGCCTCGGAATCGCTGCGAAAGTTCGGCGGCGACTCGATCGACGAGCTCGTCCGCAATCACTCGGCGTACGCCGCGACGCTCCGCGACGCATGAGCGACGTCGCGGAGTCACGTCACCTGGTGCTCGTAGGGCTGATGGGCGCGGGCAAGACGACCGTGGGAGCTGCGTGCGCGGCCCGGCTCGGCCGCCCGTTCGTCGACACCGACGACGTCGTCGAGGCGAACATCGGCACGTCGGTCGCCGAAGTGTTCGCGACCGAAGGCGAGAGCCGTTTCCGGGAGCTCGAGCGCCAGGCCGTGGCCGACGCCTGCGCGACTCCGGCACCGGCGGTCATCGCGTGCGGCGGTGGTGCGGTCGTCGATCCCGAGAACCGTCGGCGCCTCCGGCGGGCGGGATTCGTCGTGTGGCTGCAGGCCCCGCCCGCGACGCTGATGGACCGCGTCGGGACCGGCACCGAACGTCCGCTCCTGCACGGGGGCAGCACGGCCACGCTCGAGCGACTCGCGGTCGTGCGAGCGAGCGCGTACGAGGCCGTCGCCGACGCGCTCGTCGACACCGACGGCCGTGCGGTCGACGAGGTGATCGACGCCGTGCTCGAGGTGTACGAGCCGTGAACCGCATCGCCGTCACCCTGCCGTCGGGCAGCTACGACGTCGTGGTCGGGCGCGGCGCCCTGCGCGAGCTGGGGTCGTTGCTGGCCGAGCGGCGACGCGTCGCGGTCGTCAGCCAACCCGTGATCGCGGCGCATCACGGGCCGGCCGTCCTCGCAGGACTGCCGAACGCCGAAGTGTTCCGCATCGGGGACGGGGAGCAGGCCAAGACCCTCACCACCGTCGAGCAGCTGGCGCGCGACTTCGCGAATTGGGGCCTGCTCCGCGACGACGCTGTGGTAGCGCTCGGGGGTGGCGTCGTCGGCGACGTCGCCGGCTTCACCACGGCCGTCTACCACCGGGGCATCGCGGTCGTGCAGGTGCCGACGACACTCCTCGCGCAGATCGACGCCGCCGTCGGCGGCAAGACCGGCGTCGACCTTCCGGAGGGCAAGAACCTCGTCGGAGCGTTCCACCAGCCCATGGGCGTCGTGGTCGACGTCGACACGCTCGAGACGCTTCCGGAGCGCGAATACCGGTCGGGGCTCGGCGAGGTGGCGAAGTACGCCCTGATCGCCCGGATGACCGAGGAGCACACCGCGCTCGCCGACCTGGTCGAGCAGCAGGCCGCAGGGATTCGCGCCCGCGACCCGGAGATCCTCACCGATCTCGTGTCCCGCTGCGTCGAGCTCAAGGCCGACGTGGTGATGCGCGACCCGGAAGAGCGCACCGGCGTTCGCTCCATCCTGAACTACGGGCACACCCTCGCCCACGCCCTGGAGACCTCGACCGGCTACGACGACCTGCTGCACGGCGAGGCGGTCGCGCTGGGCCTCGTGTTCGCGGGGGAGCTGGCGGCGGCGCTCGGACGCGTCGACGGCGCCACCGGCGCGTCGCACCGCGAGATCGTCGCCGCCCTCGGCCTGCCGACCCGCGCGCCGGCGGGGCTCGACGCCGCGAAGCTGCTCGAGCTGATGCGCCGCGACAAGAAGGCTCGGGGCGGGATGACGTTCGTCCTCGCCGGTCGGTCCGGCCTGGAGCGCGTCGACGACCCGCACGCACCCGCGCTCGAGCGCGCGTTCGCGGCGGTCGGCGTGGGAGGCTGATCACACATGGCAGCGATCCTGCTCGTCTCGGGCCCGAACCTGAACCTCCTCGGCGAGCGTGAACCCGACGTGTACGGGCACGACACGCTCGACGACCTCGTGGGCGACGCGCGCGCGATCGCTGAGGCGAACGGGCACTCGCTCGAGCACGTCCAGTCGAACCACGAGGGCGCCATCGTCGACGCCATCCAGCGCGCCCGTCAGGATTGCGCGGCGATCGTGATCAATCCGGGCGCCTTGACCCACTACTCGTACGCCGTCGCGGACGCCCTGGCGACATTCGAGGGGCCGAAGATCGAGCTCCACCTGTCGAACCCATCGGCTCGTGAGGCTTGGCGGCGCACGTCGGTCGTGGCGCCCGTCGTGACGGGCACCGTGGCCGGGTTCGGCCGCCACGGCTACCGACTCGCGCTGGAGGCCGCCGTCGCGCTGCTGAAGGAGACCGGATGAGCGCGCCCGCCCTCTCGAGCCTGCCGCCGATGGACGTCGCCGCGCGCGCAGAACGGCTGCGACGCCGGTTCGACGAGGCGGGCGTCGATGCGCTGCTCGTCACGCGCCTGCCGAACGTCGCCTATCTCACCGGCTTCACGGGGAGTTCGGCCATGCTCCTCGTGGGACCGGAGGAGCTCGTCTTCGTCACCGACGGGCGCTACGGGGAGCAGTCGGCCGAGCAGCTCGGCGCGGCCGGCGTCCCGGCGCGGATCGAGGTCCGCGCAACCCAGTCGGCCCAGCGCGACGCCATGAGCGACGCCGCCGGCGGCTACGAGCACCTGGGTCTCGAAGCCCACGGCGTCACGTGGGCGCAGCAGCGCGCGTTTGCCGGGGAGTGGTTCCCTGACGCCGAGCTGGTCGCGACCGAGCACCTCGTGGAGGACCTGCGGCGGGTCAAGGAGCCGGGCGAGGTCGCACGCATCCACGCCGCGTGCACGATCGCCGACGACGCGCTCGGCGTGGTCGCGCCGACTCTCACCGAGCGAGCCACCGAGCAGGAGGTCGCACTCCGGCTCGAGCTCGAGATGCGGGAACGCGGGGCGAGCGGAACGAGCTTCGACCCGATCGTCGCGTCCGGCCCCAACAGCGCGAAGCCGCACGCGCGGCCGTCGAGTCGACGAATCGAGCCGGGCGAGCCCGTCGTCGTCGATTTCGGGTGCGTCGTCGACGGGTACTGCTCGGACATGACGCGCACGTTCAGCGTCGGCGACCCCGGGCCCGACGCCCGACGCGTGTACGAGGTCGTGCACACGGCGCAGCAGACGGGCCGCGATGCCGTGGCCGCCGGCGCGGACTGCGCGCAGGTCGACAAGGCGTGCCGTGACGTGATCGACGCGGCCGGGTGGGGCGACGCGTTCGTGCACGGAACCGGCCACGGCGTCGGTCTCGAGATCCACGAGGCTCCGCGGGTCGCCGCGACCGCCCGTGATACGTTGGCCACCGGCTACGTCGTGACCGTCGAGCCCGGTGTCTATCTCCCCGGCACCGGCGGAGTACGCATCGAGGACACCGTGGTCGTCACCGACGAGGGCGCCGACGTCCTCACCGGATTCCCCAAGGACTTCGTGCTGTGAGCGTCTCCACCAACGACCTGAAGAACGGCATGGCGCTGGACCTGCCCGAGGGTCTCGTGACCGTCGTCGAGTTCCAGCACGTGAAGCCGGGCAAAGGCGGGGCGTTCGTCCGCACGAAGCTGAAGAACTTCCGTACCGGCGCCGTGGTCGACAAGACGTTTCGGGCCGACGAGAAGGTGCCGCTGGCGGTCATCGACAAGCGAGCGATGCAATACCTGTACCGCGAGGGCAACGCGTACGTCTTCATGGACTCCGACAGCTACGAGCAGCTGCACGTCGAGGCCGCCGATCTCGGGGGCGCGGTGCGGTACCTCAAGGAGGGCGACACCGCGGTCCTGCCCGTGTACCAGGACCGCGTGGTGGGCATCGAGCTCCCCGCCGCCGTCGAGCTCACGGTCACCGAGACCGAGCCCGGCGTGCAAGGCGACCGCGTCTCCGGGGGCCGCAAGCCGGCCACGGTGGAGACGGGTCTCGTCGTGCAGGTCCCGCTGTTCGTCGAGCCGGGCGGCCGCATCAAGGTGGACACCCGGACGGGGGAGTACCTCGCCCGCGCCTGACGGGCGAGCGTCGCGATGCCCACCCGACGAGAGGCCCGGGAACGAGCCCTCAGCCTCTGCTACGAGCTCGACGTCCGGGGCGTCGACGCCGACACGCTGCTCGCCCAGCTGCCCGCCCCGCCGGACGGCTACGCGGAGGCGATCGTGCGGGGCGTGGAGTCCCACCGCGACGAGGTCGACGCCATCCTGCGCAAGGTCTCCGAGCACTGGGCGCTCGAGCGCATGCCGCTCGTCGATCGGGCCGTGCTCCGCATCGGCTGCTACGAGCTCGGCTGGCAGCGCGAGCTGCCGACGGGCGTGGTGATCAGCGAGGCGGTCGAGCTGGCCAAGGAGTACTCGACGAAGGACTCGGGACGGTTCGTGAACGGGATGCTGGGGCGCATCGCCGAGGACCTCCGGGGGCAGGATCCCGAGCACCCGGAGCCATGAGCACGGCGCCGCTCGAAGTCGAGGAGCCGGTCACCGACGAGGCCATCTCGACCGACCGTCCGTGGATCGTGATCGTCTGGAACGACCCGGTGAACCTCATGAGCTACGTGGTCTACGTCCTCCAGAAGCTCTTCGGTTACTCGCGCGAGAAGGCGACCCGGCTGATGCTGCAGGTGCACCACGAGGGCAAGGCCGCGGTCTCGGAGGGGACGCGCGAAAAGGCCGAGGCCGACGTGGCGCGCCTCCACGCCCACGGCCTGTGGGCGACGATGGAGCACCCGTCGTGAGCCCACAGTTCGAGCGCCGGGGTGAGGGGGTCGTCGCCACGCTGGACTCGAACGAGGTGGAGCTGCTCCGCAGGATCCCCGGCGAGCTGCAGGAGCTGCTCGCCGGGCCCACCTCCAAGGACGATCCCGTCTACAAGCGCCTCTTCCCGGCCGCGTACCTCGACCCGACCGAGGAGAGCGCCGAGCAGGAGTGGCAGGAGCTCGTGCACCCCGAGCTGTTGCGCCAGCGCACCGCCGCCCTCGAGCTCGTCAACACGACCCTCGACCGCGCCGTGACCAAGCGCGGCCGGGCCGAGGTCGAGCTCGGACCGGAGGAGGTCGAGGCGTGGCTCGGGGTCGTGAACGACGCCCGGCTCGCGCTCGGGACGCGCCTGGGCGTCACCGAGGAGCCCGAGGCGGAGGAGATCGAGCCGTCCCATCCCGACGCGGCCGCGCACGCGATGTACGGCTGGCTGACATGGCTCGAGAACGACCTCGTCGAGGTGATGCTCGGCTGATTGCAAGCGTGCACGGTGACGCGCGCGCCGGGTGCTACCCTCGTAAAAACCGTGAAGGGGATCCTGCGAGGTCCCCACGGAGGACGACATGAGCGCGCCCATGGCCGGCGATGACAGCGCCGCCGGCCCCCACGACAAGCACCACGAGATTGCGGACACGGCCCCCGACGGGGGCCGCTTTTTTGTGTTGCGGGCGAAGGTCTTCGACGCCGAGGACCTGCGCCGCGCGCAGACTCGCATCGCGCACGAGATCGTGGAGCGGAACCACGGCGCCGGCGACCTCGTCCTCATCGGGCTCTACACGCGTGGTGTCGCCGTCGCCCGCCGGCTGGCGGAGGCGGTCGAGCGTTTCGAGGGCGAGACGGTCCCGGTCGGGTCGATCGACGTCGCCTTCTACCGCGACGACATCGGGCTGCGGCGGGTGCAGCCCCTCGGCCCGACCGAGGTCCCGGTGGACATCACCGGCCGGGTCGTGGTCCTCGTCGACGACGTCCTGTTCACCGGGCGGACGGTACGAGCGGCGCTCGAGGCCCTGAACGAGCTCGGACGGCCGCGCGCCGTCCAGCTCGCGGTCCTCGTGGACCGAGGGCACCGCGAGCTCCCGGTCCGCGCCGACTTCGTGGGCAAGAACCTCCCGACCAAGGCCGCCGAGGACGTGCGGGTGCGCCTGCGGGAGGTCGACGACGGCGACGACGGCATCGAGATCTGGGGGCCGGAGACATGAGCGATCTGCTGTCGATCGACGACCTCGGGCCCGCCGGGATCGAGAACGTGCCGTCGTGACGCTCTTCTACGAGGACTCCACCCGGACCCGCCTGTCGTTCGAGACGGCCGCCAAGCGCCTGTCGGCCGACACGATGTCGTTCACCGCCGGCACTTCCTCGGTCACCAAGGGCGAGAGCCTGCTCGACACCGTGCGCACGATCGAGGCGATGGGCGTCGACGCCATGGTCGTGCGCCACCACAGCGCAGGGGCTCCGCACCGGATCGCGTCCTGGATCGACGCCGCCGTCGTGAACGCGGGTGACGGCTGCCACGAGCACCCGACCCAAGCACTGCTCGACCTGCTCACGCTGCGCCGGCGCCTCGGCGCGGACGCGTTGCGTGGCCTGCGTGTCGGCATCGTCGGCGACGTTCGCCACTCGCGAGTGGCCCGCAGCGGTGTCAAGGCGTTCGCGGCGGTCGGCGCCGACGTCACCGTGGTCGGGCCGCCCACGCTGCTGCCCGAGTCGCTCGAAGGCTGGCCGGCACGCGCCGCCACCGATCTCGATGACGTGCTCCCCGAGGTCGACGTCGTCTATCTCCTCCGGATCCAGCGCGAGCGGCTCGGCGCCGCCCTGTTCCCGTCGTTGCGTGAGTACACGAGCCGCTACGGGTTGACCGCAGAGCGCGCCGCCCGCCTCAAGCCCGACACCGTGATCATGCACCCGGGCCCGATGAACCGAGGCGTCGAGATCGCCGCCGACGTCGCCGACAGTCCGGCGTCGATCATCACCGAGCAGGTCGCCAACGGTGTGGCGGTTCGGATGGCGGTCCTCTGGTTGCTGCTCGGCTCGGGAGGCCCCGTTGCCTGATCACACGGACGACTTCGTGATCCGGGGCGGGCGTGTCGTCGACGCGACCGGTGAGCGGATGGCCGACGTGCTCGTTCGCGACGGCGTCGTTGCCGAGGTGGGGGAGCGCGTCGACGGCGCGCGGGTCTTCGACGCCGGCGGCTGCATCGTCGCACCTGGCCTCGTCGACCTCCACGCGCATCTGCGCGAGCCCGGCGACGAGGAAGCCGAGACGATCGACTCCGGGGCGCGCGCAGCCGCACTCGGTGGCTTCACCGCGGTGGTCGCGATGCCCAACACCGAGCCGCCCCTCGACGACGCCGCCGTCGTGGCGTCCGTGCTCGCGTCCGGGCGGAGTGCGGTGTGCGACGTCGCCTCGTCGGGTTGCATCACGAAGGGTCGACGCGGCGAGGAGCTCTCGCCGATGGGGGAGCTGCATGCGCTGGGTGTCCGGATCTTCACCGACGACGGCGCGTGCGTGGCAGACGCGGCCGTCATGCGCCACGCCCTCGAGTACGCGCACTCGCTCCCCGGTGCGGTGGTCGCCCAGCACGCCGAAGACCCGTCGCTCGCCGCCGGCGGCCACATGCACGAGGGCGCGTGGTCGAGCAGCCTCGGGATCCCAGGCCGGCCTGCGGCGGCGGAGACCACGGTGGTCGCCCGCGACGTGACGCTCGCCGAGCTCACCGGGACACCCGTGCACTTTCTCCACCTGTCGACCGCGACGGCCGTCGAGCTCGTGCGCGCCGCGAAGCAGGGGGGCGCGCCCGTCACGGCCGAAGCCGCGCCGCACCACTTCACGCTGACCGACGCCGAGTGCCGCGGCTTCGACCCCGCGTTCAAGGTCCACCCGCCGCTGCGCACCGAGGCCGACGTCGCCGCCGTGAAGGCGGGGCTCGCGGACGGCACGATCGACGCCATCGCCACCGACCACGCCCCGCACGTGCCGGAGGCGAAGGAGCGACCGTTCGAGGAAGCGCCGCCCGGCATGCTCGGCCTCGAGACGGCGCTCGCGCTCACGCTCGGCGAGCTCGTCGAGCCGGGCGTGCTCGAGCTTCGCGACGCGCTGGCGCGCCTCTCGTGGCGTCCGGCCGCGATCGCCGGGCTCGACTGTCACGGCGGGCCGATCGAGCCGGGCCGGCCGGCGAACCTGTGCGTGGTCGACCCCGCGGTGCGCTGGGAGGTCGACCCGGGGCGGCTGGCGAGCCGCGCGCGCAACACCCCGTACGCGGGCCGCAAGCTGACGGGGCGGGTCCGGCACACCGTGCTGCGCGGTGAGCCGGTGGTCGTCGACGGGACGGCGCAGCGATGAGGCGCACTGCGCGCGACGCGCTGCTCGTGCTGGCCGACGGCGCCGAGTTCGAGGGCGAGACCGTCGGGCACGTTCCCGAGTCGGGGGCGGCCACCGGCGAGGTCGTGTTCAACACCGCGCTGGCCGGTTACCAGGAGATCCTCACCGATCCCTCGTACGCCGGGCAGATGATCACGTTCACCTACCCGCACATCGGGAACTACGGCGTGAACCCCGACGACGTCGAGAGTCGCCGGCCGTTCTGCTCGGGCGTGCTCGTGCGCGACCTCGCCCGCCGGCCCAGCAACTGGCGCGCTACCGAGAGCCTCGACGGGTTCCTCCGGCGCCATCGCGTGCCCGGCATCGCCGGCATCGACACCCGTCGCCTCACCCGTCACCTGCGCGAGGCGGGCGCGCTCCCGGGCGCGTTCGGCACCGACGAGTCGGCCGTGCGCGCCGCGGCCGCGTCGGCGGTGACCACCGATGGCATCGACCTCGTTGCCGGCGTGACGACCGAGGAGCCGTACACGGTTGGCGATCCCGATGCGCCACTGCACGTCGTCGCGTACGACTTCGGGATCAAGGCCACGATCCTCCGGCACCTCGCCGGCGTCGGATGCTTCGTCGACGTCGTCCCGGCCACGACCCCGGCCGCCGACGTGCTCGCCCGCCGGCCCGACGGCGTGTTCCTGTCCAACGGGCCCGGCGACCCGGCCGCGGTGGCGGGCGCCGCCGATGCGGTCGGTGGGCTGCTCGGCGAGGTGCCGGTGTTCGGCATCTGCCTCGGCCACCAGATCCTCGGGCTCGCGCTCGGCGCGCGGACGTTCAAGCTGCGCTTCGGCCACCACGGCGCCAACCATCCCGTACGCCACGAAGCGACGGGTCGGGTCGAGATCACCAGCCAGAACCACAACTACGCCGTCGACGTCGACACATTGCGCGGTGCAGCACTCACGCACGTGAACCTGAACGACGGTGTCGTCGAGGGCTTCCGAGTGCTCGACGCACCCGCGTTCGGCGTGCAGTACCACCCGGAGGCCGGGCCCGGCCCGCACGATGCGTCGTACCTGTTCGACACGTTCACCGACCTCATGGCGGGCGCCGCAATGACGACGGCGGGATAGCGGATGCCCCGACGCGACGACCTCGACACGATCCTCATCATCGGCAGTGGCCCCATCGTCATCGGCCAGGCGTGCGAGTTCGATTACTCCGGGACCCAGGCGTGCAAGGTGCTCCAGGCCGAGGGCTACCGCGTGGTGCTCGTCAACTCGAACCCCGCGACGATCATGACCGACCCGGAGTTCGCGGCGGCGACCTATGTCGAGCCGCTCGACGTCCCGACTCTCACGCGGATCATCGAGCGTGAGCGTCCCGACGCGCTGCTCCCGACGCTCGGCGGCCAGACCGCGTTGAACCTCGCTGTCGGCCTCCACGACGAGGGTGTGCTCGAGCGGTACGGCGTCGAGCTCATCGGCGCCAGCGTCGATGCGATCCGTGTCGCCGAGAACCGCAATGAGTTCAAGGCGGCGATGGAGGAGATCGGGCTCGCCGTGCCGCAGTCGGGGATCGCGTCCACGCTGGCGGAGGCCCTCGAGATCGGCGAGCAGATCGGGTACCCGCTGATCGTGCGGCCGTCGTTCATCCTCGGCGGCGGCGGCTCCGGGATCGCGCAGACGGCCGACGAGATGCACGAGATCGCCGAGCGCGGTCTGGCCGCCAGCCCGGTCACCGAGATCCTGATCGAGCAGTCCGTGGTCGGCTGGAAGGAGTACGAGCTCGAGGTGATGCGCGACCACGCCGACAACGTGGTCGTCGTCTGCTCGATCGAGAACTTCGACCCGATGGGCGTGCACACGGGCGACTCGATCACCGTCGCGCCGTCGCAGACGCTCACGGACGTCGAATACCAGCGGCTCCGCGACGCCGCCTTCGCGTGCATCCGCCGCATCGGCGTCGACACCGGCGGATCGAACATCCAGTTCGCAGTCGACCCGGCCGACGGGCGGCAGCTGATCATCGAGATGAACCCACGCGTGTCGCGTTCGAGCGCGCTGGCGAGCAAGGCGACCGGCTTTCCGATCGCGAAGATCGCCGCCCGGCTGGCCGTGGGCTACCGGCTGGACGAGGTCACGAACGACATCACCGGCGAGACGCCGGCGTCGTTCGAGCCCACCATCGACTACGTCGTCACCAAGGTGCCGCGCTGGGCGTTCGAGAAGCTCCCGGGCGCGTCCCCGACGCTCGGGACGAT